>Ga0172379_10010222_pt1 | contig 11406 bp, 14 predicted proteins | sample GrowelOW334metaG_FD_119756 | JGI IMG/M metagenome (GOLD analysis project Ga0172379, IMG submission 119756) | Groundwater microbial communities from an aquifer near a municipal landfill in Southern Ontario, Canada - Groundwater well OW334 metaG | ecosystem: Environmental > Aquatic > Deep... | reverse complement strand
GAAATCGGAAATACTCTTGTGGTGCGACTTTATTTTCTTATGAGGAACGAATTAGAAAATAAGAAGTGCTCTTGTGGTGAAAGCGAGTTCTGGTATTTAATACCTCTGTCTGCTTGCTGCGAGGAACTTTATTGATTAAAAAAGTTCTGAAATACTGCTAAAGATTTGCTATATAAGCATTTATGTTGTTAAATTATGTTTGCTATGAAAATCGCCCTGTTCCTCGCCCCGTTCCTTAAAAGACTCCTACCTCTTTCGCTCAGAAGGTGGTTGGATAATTCAAATGATCAAATTCCGAAATCAATCACAGCCAAATATGGACCTTTGGCTACTGATAGTGCTGAAGAGGTAGTTGCAGATACAAGCACCTCAACAATCGCCTTTTGCCCTCTGTGTGCAGAAGCTATCAAGGTGGATAAAAGCGGTAAAGTCGGAGTATTTCTTTACTTCAATGACGCGACCCCAAGAAACCCAGACGTAAATATTCAACCCGTACATGTTTTATCGGTTACATGTTTTGGTCATAGTTACCAGATTGGGTGCGATAATGCACATTGTTTGAAAAATAATTTGAACGATAATAATCGATTTGGTGTACTCAATTCGTTCGGGGAGTTGGTTTGCTCCTCAGGTCCATTGGTGACTGATTTAAAACCTTCCGCTCTGTAAACAGTAGCGGATTTTTTTTGTACAATTTTTTGCAAAAAAATACCCGCAATAAAAAATCGCGGGTTACTTAAATAATTTGGAAAATATGAGACGCAAAAATTCCATCCTCAATATTCCTTCGTTCATCACTCCTTTTTTGTCCCGAGATTTTTCGAAAATCGCCGTTATCTGGCACGTGAGGGGTGCCTCGTTGACAATCTCGGCACACCTTTTTTCTGAGATGCCCTCAGCGATGATTTCTCTGGTTGATTTTGTTTCTTTTGCCCATGATTTCTTAAAAGCCTCTTCCGATTTGAAGGTGCTCCAAAAACGACTTCCGACAAAACCGCCTGTTTTAGCTTTGCATTCGAATACGACGTTGTACATATTTTTTTAATTTTAAGAACTATTTCAAACAGAATATTGCATCATGATAGATGTTATGTCAATTTTTAATCAGTAATTTAAATATACTTAAGTATTTTTTTTGTTCAATATTTGTTTGTGTATTACACCTAAAAACTTGCTTAATTTCAATAAGTATTGTATTTTATTTGAGGAACAAAATTCCGAATGAACAAAGTAATCGCAGGTATCGCGTCGGTCTGCATGCTCCTTCTTGTGGCATGCGGAACAACTGGAACAACGGAAGAGACAACGTCAACTCCCGGTGTCACCAAATCAACTGAAACTCAAACTCTCCGAGTCGGCATGTCCAAAAGTCAGGTACTTGCCATCTGGGGGGATCCATCTGGAAAGCAGATCACTGGTCACGGTGAGATCTGGGTCTGGGGAGGTCAGCAATGGCTCCGTCAAATCCCGTATGCCGGCCCGTTCGTTCATGTTCAAACCTCGAAGGCTATGTTTGGCCCCGACGGTCGTCTCGCGGATTTCCGCCTTACAGACCAAGGGGACATTATGTCCGCCGCCGAAGGAATGGGTGGTTCCCGTTTCAGTAGCTTCTGAACAAACAAAAAAAAAGCAGACCTCTCTCACCAAGAGGTCAATTTTTTTATCTAAATTAAATATTTTGAATCGCATAAAGCAATATAAAAATATAAAGCTTTACATTTCTTTAAACTTCACCTAATCTAATTTGGAACAAATGCACTATGAACATTATTGAAAAACTAGCTAAAATGATCGGTATCACGACACTTCAACAATCTCGTGAAAAACGTATGAAGGCAAAAGAGCTCGAACTGAAGGCTTTTCAGGATAAAATCGAGGCGCAGAAAAAACAGGAGGAAATGTCTAAGCAAATAAAAAGCATAATGGCATTTCCGATCAAAGAGCTCAGTATGAGAGAGTTTGTTACCTTACCAAGAGGCGAGGATGTGAATTTTCAAACCTGCGAGCTTGGTACATGGTTTCTTTGCAAGCCGTTTGTGCCATTGTCAGATATCACTGTGGCTGGACAAGTTGTCCGCGGTCTCGACTTATTTACATCTCAGTGGGGAGGAGGGTTATCGGTTCCTGAGCGTGGAATCAATCGTTACCGAGTACAAATAAAATAATTTTTAAAACCTGCAACATTTGCAGGATTTTTTTTGCAAAAAAAATACCTCATCGTGAGGTAGGGTTTCTTAGGATCTTTTTGAGGATTTTAGAAGGGATGTGAGATGTCCAGATTCGATAGCGAAGCTCGATAGTTCCAAAGTATCTTCTTTCACCTTCAGTTTTGGAAACATTATCTCGTTTGTAGAGAATTGCTTGAAGCTCATTTTTTCGGCTACGTACTTGCTTGGTAAGCTTTTCGTACTTAGCTATATGATTGACGGCCATAAGAGCCATCATCAATATTTCAGTCTCAAGTTTTTCTGTTTCAATTCCAATTTTGACAATATTCCAGCCGAGTTCTGTGAGAAGACTCGACTGACTTTTGTACATCGGAATTTTTCCAAAAGTTTGGTTTTTTATAAACCTTATCGTTCCGGAATTTTTTAAAAGATCCTGAGTTACCCTCTGCTGATCTAATTGCAGTTGGGAAGTACTCATTTGTAGTGATTAATAACATTTAAGGTTGAAATGTCAAATTTGGTATACTCAGTAAATGGAAATAAAAAAACCTATTTTAAAAAAAGAACAATTGAATAAAAAAAATGTGGATGAAGATACTTCTGGATTAGATGTTGAGTCGGCTTTAATTAGCGACCTGTCTTTTAATGATAAAGAAATAAATGAAATAAATTTGTATGAAGTTATTGCAGAAAATATTACTTTTCAGTCATCTTCGATTAGAGAGCTAAAAATTACTGATTCAATTTTGAAAAAAGTTAATTTTGCCGGATCAAAAATAAAAGAAACTTTTTTTCAAAGAGTTAAGATAGAAAACTGCCGAATTCAAGGAACTGAATGTGGTGAAGCAAATTTTATTGATGTGGTAATTCATAATTCTAAATGTTCAAATTCTTCATTTAGATTTGCAAAAATTAAAGATACAGCTTTTATTGACTGTGATTTGAAAGATTCTGATTTTATCGGTGCTCAATTAAAAAATGTTGTATTTCAAAATTGCGATCTAACGGATGTTCAATTTTCGCAAGCAAAATTTTCTAATGTCAGCCTAAAAGGTTCTATTATTGAAAATATTCACATAGGAAAAGAATCAATAAATGGTTTAAAGGTAAATACAGCTCAGGCCATATATCTTTCCTCACTTTTTGGACTAATAATTGAAGATTAAAAAAATACAGCTTACTTTGCATTAAAGTAAGCTGTTTGTGAATTTTTCCACTTCATTCGTGGTGATAGTGCGTTGGAGTGGAGGATCCACTTTTTAGGAGTCTTACTGGTAGTATTCTGCTGGCCAAGACATCGATCACGAAGTCTTGAACTACTGGATGTATTTCTCCTGAATAATACCAATCGTAGTAGGTTTCCATGATGTACTTTTTACTTTTCGGAGCCTCCCCATACTCAAAAGCAAGGCCGAATACTCGTTCTACCTGTACATCAAGAACAAAGGCTGCGTCCCTAACTAATAGTGCATTCATCTTTTCTCCTTTTGTTAAAGTACTTCCCTCATCTCAATTGTTGAGCAGGGAGGACTCAGTTAACATTTGTTAACTTAATTCCTCTCTACTTACCAAGGTTTGGGTCTTGTTTTGAGCAAGATCAGGAGAGAAAATTATTAAAGAAAGAAAATATTGTTACCAATATTATATCATGTCTTTAATGGTGCAAATGTTGGGATTAGATATACAATATCTATTATGGAAACACACCCAGAAGAAATTATTGAAGAACAAACTGAAATCGAGGAAGAAAAAACTGCTGAATTAAATACACCAAAAACTATTTGGTATACAGATAGATTTATACAAGCAATTGAAAATTCAGTAAAAAAACATCCTGTTCCTTATGAAAAAATGCCTGAAATTATTGAAATAAAGGGGATCATTGCAGACTCTATTGATAAAATTTTGAAAGAGACAATGGACGATCCAGAAAAGAAAGAAAGAGCTATGTCTGCAAAAATAAATATTGATGGTGAAATGATGATAGGTAATTCGGTTAATGTTGGAACGACTGACAAGGTTTTGACAAATATATCTTTGCGTAGAAAATCTATAAATAATGATAGCAGATATGAAAAAAGAGAATACTTAGCTTTTGTAATGCACACTCATGGTACCTTTGATGCACCAGCATCATTCGTTGATATGAAAGGCCTGATAGTTGATTTTGAAAAAAGTTCAGTGCAGGCTGTTTTTGTTATAACACCAACAACAAAAATGCTTTTTATCCGTAGTTTGGAAACGCCAGAGCTTGGTCCAGATCAGGCAGAAGAAATAATAAAAAACAGAACAGAAAATTTAACAAAAGAAATTGTTCATCATTTAATAAAAAATAAAGTTGATTCTGATGCGGCTGCTCAAATAAAGAAAAATATGTATGGAATACTAGATTTTTGCCGTGAATATAAAATTGCTATTTATAATTCTTTCGAGGGTCATAGATATATGAAATTGAATACATAAAAAAATATCGCTCTAACAGTCAGGTTGAGCGATTACGAAAATTTGTTAAACAAGGAAATCTGCAACTTTCTCATACTCTCGGGCTTGCTTAACGGAGAGGTTGGCTCCCTCGAGAGCTATATCGCGCAGTAATTGTTTTTCTTCGCGAGTAAGCTCGGCTCGATTGATCAATTCTATGACGATCTTCGCGTGAATTTTTGCACTTAAGTCGACATATTCTCTCATTGTTTCGATAAGGTCTTCTGGGTAGACAACCTTCTCTTTCTTGAGTTTTCCAAGTGTTTTTGCCATTTTTTCTTAGTTAGGTGTAATTTAGGAACACCAAGGTCTCCTTTCGCGACCAATCCTATTTGCAAGGGACTAACATGAAATACTGTACTAACAATAATTGAATTTGTCTATAGTTTCGCGTAGGTAGGAGATGTAAATAATTTTGAAGACCTTTAAGATTATTTAGAAAGTAAATTGTATTCTCTATATATTTCCCATTTATTATCCTTGTATTCGCAGATAGTTATATTATCTAAATTGCCATTTAAGGGAGGTATTTTGAGGCTATTGGTGTAATTATTTATTTCATTAAAATTCTCGGTTATTTTTTTAGCTAAAGTCACATGGAATATATTTTTTCCCACCTTTTCAATTTTTGAGAATAAAATAAATGGAAAATTTTTTAGACCAAGGGTTAGTTGGTTAGAGAACCCCTCAATTTTTTTTGATCCATTTAATTCCAAGAAAATGACTTTTTTATCAAAATTAGATACCTTGTCAATTTCAAAAGAGATTTCTTTTTGAGTAGAGGAGAATTTGATCAAGAATTCATCTAATTTTTTTAGATCTTCATCTTTTATCTCAAACGGTGCTTTGAGCGTTACGTGCGGAGATACTTTTTTATTAAGAGATACAATAGAGAATTTGTTAGCAATTTTATCTATTGATTCTTCAATAATATCTTTATTGTGATCTTTTAATTTGCAGCCAATAAAAATTAACATATAAAAAGTATACCAAGATATAGATAAAGGATTTTTTTAGTTTCCATTTTTTGGGTGTGGATAACTTTTTTGTATATTTTTTGGGTGGGTGTAACATTGTTCTGAGGTTCAGAAGTTAATGGTTGCACCGCAAGGTAAAACCAAATGACTGTACCGCAAGGGAATGTCGTTCAATAGTAAAATATTACGAACTTCTGGATCTCATAAAAATAACCACGCATGCCGTGGTTATTTTTTTTAAAATTTTAATTAATTAAAACTATTTATTAAGCCAAACAAAAAAATAATTATTAATTTAAAAACATCCCGATGATCCCAATTATTATTAGAAGTGTCAGACACGGAAGAAAAACACCCTTGAGGATTTGTTTTTCTTTATTTTTTAGTCCTAAAACAGCTTGACCTGTTAACATATCTGCTAAAGCAACCATATTACCAACTGATGCTCCTACAACGGCCAAAGACAATATGACAGGAACATTATTTCCTAACGCCTCTCCTGCTGTACTGAAAAAATTACCAAACATAATATTGGAAACTGTTGCACTTCCTGTTAGGAAGCTACCAAAAGCACCGATGAAAGGAGTGAAAAAAGGGAGGAAGGATGTTTCAAAAATTTTGGCTACGAGCGAGGTTGCTGCGGGAAGTCCAGAGGTATTTATTCCTGAGTTTATCATCAATTGAACCAATGCTGACATTGAGACAATTACAAAAAAAGGATTTAGTGAACCAATAAAAGATTTTGAAATTAAAGGTACAACTGTTTCTTTTTTACTCTTCCAAATTAAGGCAACTAAAAAACCAGATATGATAAAAGCAAAACCAGGATTAAATAAATTGAATACATGAGGAAATCCGAGATAAATATTTATACCCATATTACCAATAAATATTTTACCTAGGACAAGGAATGAAATGAGTAGGCCATATGGTAGTAATGCGTGGGTCATAGACATTGTACATTTTAATTCACCTTTCTTTTTAAGAGATAATTTTTCTTTCGGAACAAAAATACCAAACTTTGTTGTTATAAATATAAGAATTACCCCTATCACTGAACCAATTATTGATGGAAATTCTTGTCCTAAAAATGTTCCAAAAATTGAAGGTATTACAAAAACTATTCCTGCCCAAATTGCAAACGGCAATGCATCCAAAAATTCTTTTTTACGATTAATTCTTCCTGAGGTGATTATCCAGAGCATGAAAACAGGAATAATAAAGCCTGAACAGTTTATAAGTGCTGATATGAACGGAACTGTGGCAGTGTCTAACCCCGCAAAACCAATTCGAATTGGAGCTCCAACTGCACCAAAAACAACTGCAGAACTGTTACCTAGGAGACCTATGATCAATGACCTGATTGGTGTAAGTCCTAGTCCAACAAGTAAGGGAACCACTATGGCTACAGGAGTTCCGAAACCAGCCGTTCCTTCTATAAAAGCCTCAAAAAGCCAAGCCAATAAAATAATTTGAAGTCTGTAATCTCCAGAAAAATGCTCCAGATAGTAAGAAATATTTTCGATGATTTCCAGTTTTTCCAATAGACTGAGAAAAAAGATCGCACCTAGAATAATTATAAAAATATCAAAAGCAATAAAAAAACCTTTACCGAAAGATGTTATTAGTAGAGCTGGAAATATTCCCCAATAAAAAATTGATAAGAATGTGAAGATCACAAGAGTGATTACTGATGTTTTGAGAAGGGAAGTTTTTCCCCAAAGAAGAATAATTGTAAAAACCAGAAGTGGAAAGATAGAGATAAAAATTGGTAGGGTGTATGTCGTAAGATTCATTAAAAAATAATAACATAAAATATTTTTTTAGAGGTAATTTTTTGCAAAAAATATGATGATACAAAAAAAGTAACATCTAATTATTTTTTTTGTAGGGAATTTACCCTGAAAAAAATTGACACCTAATATTTTTAGTTGTACTGTTGTTTTGAATAGCCTGCTGTTAGTAAACTCAACCAAACAAAGGAAAGATTCTATGAAATCGTACATTCTCAGTATTCTATTGGTTCTCGCTGGTGTATTGTCTGCTCAAACAGTGCGCTCAGAGGAAGAGTTGGTCTTCGGTCCTTCATTCTTCAAAAACATCAACATCCAAAAAACAGCAATATCAGCTAGCAGAGATGCTTCTGTTTTGTCGATAAGATTAAATCGTCAGCTGAGTGTTTATCCGGACATCATTCCTCAGGCTCCTGTTCAAGGGCAAAAGGAGTTTGTTGGAGTAATAAAAGTTCATTTTAGTTTCTAAGTAAGAAAGTAACACCGCTTCGTTTCAACACGAGCGGTATTTTTTATTCCGACGAGTGAGAGACGGCGCGAAAGGTGAGCGAAGCGAAACTTTTCATGACGTCCGAGCGACTTGTCCGCCATTGGCTGAGCCTTCAGGCGATGACAGGCGGGAGTCGGAACAAAGGGTAAATACCCCACCCCTTGTGGCGGATTAAGTACGAGCGACCTAGATTTCTTACGAACTACGTTCGTTTAGAAATCGGAAATACTCTTGTGGTGCGACTTTATTTTCTTATGAGGAACGAATTAGAAAATAAGAAGTGCCCTTGTGGTGAAAGCGAGTTCTGGTATTTAATACCTCTGTCTGCTTGCTGCGAGGAACTTTATTTGTTTTTGTTTTGATCAAACTCTTCTCCTGTAAAGCTTGCGAATGAAGATGTTGAATTTAATTTACTTTTTACAAGATAATTATTCGCTATGTACAAACCAAAGATAAGAACAAGAATAATAAGTCCGTTTGTGATAAGTATTGGATGTTTTTTATCTGTTCTAATAAATAATTTTAGAAGAAGAGCAATGATTACTAATATAGCTAAGATATCTAAAATAATATTTATTACATGTCTTGGGGAAGTTATATATTTATCAAAAATACCTGCTTTTGTATAAATTTGTTCTGATGAAGAAGTTGATACAATCTCTTTTGTTTCAATGGCAGATGTTTGGGTTGCAACAGAATCAGGAACAATTGGAACTATTTCTACTGAGGCACCTTTAACTTTTAGTAATTCACTAGATTTTGGAGTAGAAGTTGCACTTGTTACTATTTGAATAGTATTTGTTTGTGGTTTTAAGCTTGAAGGTTTTCCAAAAACTTGAGCAACAAAAATAGTAGCTTTACCTTGATATGTTCCTGTTGCAATACCTGTACCAATTTCTGTGTAAGCTTTTTCCAAAATGTTAGCTTTGTGAGTAGGTGAGTTCATCCAAGCTTTGGCTATATCTTGTGAGTCGGTAAAATCAACGGCAAGATTTTCACCTGCATATACATAGTTATATCCAACTTGTTTAAACCAGTACCAAGGAGCCTTACCTTCAGGGCTTACATGGGCAAAATAACTATTCTTTGCCATGTCATTTGCTTTTAATTGAGCTACTTTATTTAATGACGGATTAACTGTAAGAACTGCAAGATGTTCGGACTGTCTATTTTGGTTAGTTAAATCATCAAGAACGGCCGGTAAAACTGAAGCTAAAAAAGTATTATTTGTTGGATTTAAAACAGGTACAAAGGGGATTGATAGAACACTGAGTTCAAGCATAAAAACAATTGCAACTAAATAGCGAATATTTTTATTTCGCAAAAAATGAGGTTGATGATCGTTGCCCTCATGAGGAATAAAATGTTTTTTAAGCCATTTAAACACGTTGAAATTATAACATAAAAACACGAAAACAACAAACGCGTTCGCCTAGGCGAACGCGTTTGTTGTTTTAACTAGAAAATTAACCGTTTAGATTATTTAAGAGTTCCGTTTGCTACCAATTCATTAAATAGTTTAATGATTGAAGCAAGCTGAGCTTGAAGAGATTTGATTATAACTGCTTTTTCTTCAGTTGAAAGATTATTCCAGTTTACATCAGCTGCACCAAGAACTTGTCCAACTACTAGATCTGTTGAAGTTCTTAGGACAGAACCTCCTGATGAGTGTGATCCACTACTGTGTCCTCCGTTTCCACCTCCACTTGTGATTGCTGTTTGTGTATATGTTGTGAAAGTTGAAAAATGTTTGGTCCAAACAACAAGGTCAGAACCCACATTTATTTTACAGTTACCTCCTTCTGGAAGTGCGTCGCCAGTTGCCTGGTCATCACTTGCACAAACTGAAGTTATCTCACTAAATGTTCCAGCATGATTGTACCAGCCAACCAATTGATCTTTTTGACCAACAAAAAGAAGACGAACACCTTTACTGAAAGTAATATCAGAATCACTTGAACCGATTGCGATTGCTGAAGAAACAGATGTGGTAAAACCAGAAACTGTTACTGTGACCTCTGTTGCTGTTGGAGGTGCGATAATGCCATCCCATGTTGAGTCACCTTTAATGACAGTGCCAGCTGGAATATCTGCAACCACTGTTACGGTTCCACCTGTACTTGTTTTATGATCATCAGATACTGTTGTAACTCTTTTAATGTTCAAGAAGTAACTTCGAGTATTACCTGTAGTTGTAGCGACATATTGATTGTTTGTGTCTGCAACAGATACATCTTTTGTTATGTCGTCAATCCAAATTGCTGCATTAGCCTCTGTTTGCAAACTAACACCATTCACTGTTAATAGAGATGGGGAAGAGGTTTTTGTATCAACGTTGATACCACCCCATGCGTTATTAGCGGTAGTGATATTGTTGACTGTTACGTCTGATCCGTTAACAGTAATACCTGAATGACCGTTATAAGAGACAGTAACATCGTTCAAATTTACTCCTGTTGATTGGTAAATATTAATACCATGTAGATTTGTACTACCAGTTCCATTTTCAATAAGATTTTTTATTGTTACATCAGAGTGTGTAATTCCAATAGCTGAGTTATTAGAATTGTCAGTTTTTGTAAAAGTAGCAGATAGATGATGACCTGCACCATCAAGGGTTACAGATTTATTTATATTTATCTGTGAAGTTGTAACCATATCAGCGCCCAATACGATGGTGTCAGAAGAGGTAGCTGTATTGACTGCATCTTGAATAGTTGCATACCCGATACCTTTAGTAGAGTTGAAGACAGAAGTAATATCTCCTGTGTCACCTAATTCAGATTGAGTCCATGTACTGCCGTTTGGAGTTATATAGGAAAAATAATATGTTTTTACGTAACTTCCTCCTGTGCTAGAAGCAACTTCAGGAAAAGCTGCGTTCACCCACCAAGAGAATCCTGCAATTGAACTGTCTGGCAAAGAAATTGTGCTTGGAGAACTTGTACTGTAAGCACTATCTAGGACTACTGTTGCTGGAATAATGTAATTTTCTCCTCCAGTGAATGTCCCGCTAATTCCCGCTGATAATGGGAGTCCGTTTTCAGGAGAAGGTTGGCCAGTAGTTACAAATGTACCATTTGAAACATTTGCATTGGCACAATATGTAACATTATCTGTTCCCAACCACACAGTGGCTGTTTCTGTAAATGCATCTGTTGCCCAATTGCCATGATTTCCTGAGTCAGCATTATTAGAAATATTTCTCGTAATAGTAAGAAATGGAGTACCAGAAATATCACAAGGTGAAGCTGCAGGAGCAAGAGTTGCTGCTAAAACACTACCTGTGGAAGCAAAAAGACTTAGAGTAATAATTCCTAGAACAAAAAACTTAACAACACCATCCTTTAGAGATGATGTGTAATCTCTTAATATATGTGAAAACATAAATTTAATTTTAATTAATAAATTATATTTTTACATTATCGATTACTAAAATTTATTTGTCAAGGATTTTTGGTAGTGTGCACAATAGGTATGGCGGTTTCCTCTAGGAT
>Ga0172379_10010221_pt1 | contig 11406 bp, 9 predicted proteins | sample GrowelOW334metaG_FD_119756 | JGI IMG/M metagenome (GOLD analysis project Ga0172379, IMG submission 119756) | Groundwater microbial communities from an aquifer near a municipal landfill in Southern Ontario, Canada - Groundwater well OW334 metaG | ecosystem: Environmental > Aquatic > Deep... | reverse complement strand
CTGAGCGGGCAGAAGCTGGATTTGGATTTCAAATTTCCGTTCAAAATCTTGGTTTCCGCCGAGCCCCGCCTTTGGCGGGGCGAGGCAACGAGCACTCAAAACCTTAATTTTGAAAAAATGCGGAGAGGCAGGGATTCGAACCCTGGTGCCGCTTTCGCAGCAAGACGATTTCGAGTCGTCCCCGTTACGACCACTTCGGTACCTCTCCAATAAATTTTTGATATCGCATCAAATGCTTTGAATTGCTTGTTTTTATTTGCATAAAATATTTTTTTATCTCTTCTTGGTGTCTTAAAAATACAGACGTTTGGGTTGCTCGATTTGTAGGTAAAAATCCTAATTTTGTTAACATTGAAACTATGTCTTTTCTTAACAACCTGGAATAAGAAGTAATAACCCAACCTAAATGTAGATAAATTTTTCCATTGATTTTATGTCGATCTAAATAAATACAACCATCAGCATCAAATAAACCCCGTAAAAATGCTATCGAATATTTTTTACTATTTGTTATCCACGACGGCACCGTTATGTTGGCTTTTATTTTATTGCCCATCGGCATTCCAAGCTGATATAAATATTTCGCAGCGATTTTTGAGGATAAAACAATCACAACAGACCGCTTATCCGTCCTCACTTTAAGCGATGGTTTGTCATTAAATATTTTTTCAATTAAATTTTGAACGAAAGAGGCGTGCTCCTTGTCAGTAACTGAGTTAGTAGAAACGCTGGCTTGATATCGTGAAAGATGTCCGTCCCCAAAAAATATTCCCATCAACTCTGCTAATTTTTCAGAATATTTTGGCTTGCTGATTGTTTTGATATTATAAAAGGCTGTTCTTTTTTTCTTATGAGTAGCCAACGAGGCAAACCCGCCCTTTTTTCTACCCTCCGCCGTTCCGATGTTTCCATAACGACTAAATACAATTCGCCCGCCTTTCCTTCCCGAATCTTTACTATGCCAATGATCGGTATATAATCTGGGAGAAAAATCTTCCTGCTTAAAACAAGCTAAATTTAATAATTTACGAAAATATACTTCCGGAATCGTATACAATCCACCCCGCCAATCACTAAGAGTTTTTCTGGAAATTCCGATTTTCAGCGCAGCATCATTTAATGAACTTTCGCCGATAATTTTATTAAATAATTTATTTCGTTCTTGTTTTTTGAGTTTTAACCGCATGCATCTATTATATCATGCGAGATGTTATATATCAACCGCTCGAGCCACCCCTCCAAAAATATCTTTTCAATTATACCATCAATAATCGTACAGCAAAGACAACTATCGTCAGCGCCAGCATAAAACCGACGGTATAAATAAATAGCTTATTAGCGAAATTACTTTTTCTCGTCGAATTTATCAAGCTGATGTCCAACCAAGATCGCCTCCTGATCCGGCCTGGCAATCACATCGCTATGTTTGCTTAAATTCGAAGCTATTGATACGACCGAAGAGGCTTTAACCGCCAATTCTTTCAATTTAGCTGATTGGTCGGGTGAAAATAAATGTTCATCCGTACCTGAAATAATCACCAAATTTCCTTCAAAATTTTTAATCATTTCCTCGATGCCACCGGAAGACATTACCTCAACCTCTTTTTTGATCAAGTGTTGCATCAGCCTGTCTTTATCGGTCAAAACATTCTTGCCGATCTCTACTGCCACGCCGAAATGTTCCATCACCTTTTTACCCCATTCTTTATCAAAACCGCTCCTGACCCAACGGGTCAGATACGAAAGGCTCTCCTTAACTGCATTAGCGGAAAAACGCGAAGCCAGATTTATTGATTTCTCTTTTTCCACACCGGCGGTGTGTGCTAAAATCAAAGTTTTTACCTTCTCTGGGTTTTGGCTGGCAATTTCGGTTGCCACCATTCCGCCCATGGAATGCCCCATCACCGCGACCTCCTCGCCGCCCAAATCACCACCCTCTTTTCTGATTTTTTCTATGGCCTGCATCGCGACGAAAGCTTCATTACTAAAGTCTTTTTCGTCCAACCATTCTTTCGGCGCATTATCTGACCCGCCGGTGCCCGGCATGGAAATCGTTACCACCGGCCTCTCGCCATTCATCGCCATGTGCCTGGCAAAATCAGCCACTCCGTCGCACGATGAACCCCAGCCTGGTACGATTGCCAAGGTTTGCTTTGGCGCCGTATTTTCCGGATTCGAATTGATGAACCTGCCCTCAATTTTTACCGGTCGGCCCTGCCGATCCTTAACCTCAACCATAATCACCGTTTCCAGCTGTTTATCTACTAAAGCTAACTTTTCTTTGTCCCAAGATTCACGAACTTTGTTATAGGTGTCTTCCGACCCCGGAATAATTCTCGGCGTTTCTTGGTTTCTCAATTTGGATGGTGATAAAGATTCCTGCATATTGAATTTTAATTTAGCTGTCTTTTAGGTTGTTTTAGTTTAGCACTTTTTTCCGATAAATCAACCTTTAATCGGCCGTTTCCACCAGCCTCTTTTTATTTATCTCGATCGCTTCTTCATAAACTTTTTCAAACCGTTTGATCGTATTCTTGATATCGTGCGACTGTATGATTTCCAGACTTTTTTCCGCCAGTTTTTTCCTGAACTCGTTGTCAGCCAGCAGTTTGATCAGATATTTAGCAGCGGCCTCGTAATCATCATCTGCGAACAGATAGCCATTCTCGCCGTGATGTACCAGTTCCGGCAGGGCCATCTCACGCACCGCGACTACCGGCAGCTTCATCGCCATCGCTTGCATCGTCACGATGCTCTGTAACTCGAACGGACAGGCGATGGCGAAGCAATCAGCCAGGGCATAAATTCCCGGCAAGTCTTCGTCCGGCACGAAACCTGTAAAAATCACCCGCTGGCTCAAGCCGAGATCCGCGGCAAGTTTTTCCCAATCCTCTTTCTCTTCACCCTTGCCCACCAAAACCAGATTGGCCGTCGGTTCCGCCTTGACTATCAATTCCATGGCCCGTATCAATACATCGACTTTTTTCTCCCTGTCCTGGCGACCGACGAACAAGATGTTTTTTCCCGCCGGAATCGCATATTTTTTTCTCAAATCGGCATACTTGCCGCTGAAATTAAATATTTCCAGATCAATGCCGCAGGAAATCGGTAAAACCTCCTTGGTCACCCCAGTATCGTACAGATAGCTGCGTGCGGTCACGGTCGGTGTCGTCAGCCGGTCGCATTTCATATAGAACCTTTTCATCGTATAATAAAACATCTTATTGGCTAATTTCTTCCCGCCGCTCGGCAACGGCAGATAGTGCGACATATTTTGCGGCATGGCATGATTAGTCGCAACCACCGGCAGGCCCAAGTCTCTTGCCGCTTCAAATATCGCCTGGTCGAGAGGAAAATTCCCCTGGATATGCACCATATCGGGTCCGAATTCCTTTATAGCTTTTTTCAGTTTCGCTGTTTTGAGGGGTGTCGGGATATACAGCCGGTAGTCGTTTACGAAAATCGTAGAGGAGCCGAGGCGGAGCATCGGCATGCCATGATACTCATCGCGATGGCTTCTGACCGTCTGTGAATTAGCGATGATAAAAATTTCGTGCCCGGCTTTTTTGAGATAGATCGCCAGCCGCTGGGTAAAATAAGAAGCGCCGTCCACATTAGGATAAAAAGCGTCGTGTCCGATTACGATTTTCATAAACTATTTTTTGTTTGGTAATTATTGATCAAACTGAGCATGGCGATAAAGAGCCAAAACATAACCGCCAGATCATTCTTGAAATAAGGCACATCCACTAGTCCATGAATCACTATAGTAACCATGGAGCTTATTAATCCGATAATCAAATATTTTATTGATTTGCTATCATTTAAATTTTCAATTTTTCCCGCCACAGCGGGACCCCGCCAAGGCGGTGGCAATTTACAATTTTCAATATTTTTGAACGCAACATAAAAAAATTTTCCAATCATCCAGATAAATAATATCATGCCGACAAGCCCGAGTTCACTCCAAAAATTAAGAAAAATATTGTGCGGATAAAGATATATCTCGAGCGGCTGCCAGCTGCGGTCGCGCAAGGCGGTGTCGGTCGCGAGGCGCTCCCAAAAATCCTGGGTACCGTCCGAAACGAAGAAGCCGCGCTGATGGTATGGCGCGACTGTTTTCTGAAAGTTGGCCAGGCCGGCGCCGAAAATCAGCCGTCCATCAGAAAGCATCTTCCAGGTATCGTTCCAGCCGATCCGCCGCACAGTGCCGGAAAAATCGCGCAACATCAGTTTATCCAATACGCTATGGCGCGTCAAAGGAACGGCCGCACAGCCGATTGCCGCGAGCGTAATTATCACAATGACCGCGATTCTTGTCCTTTTGCTAGCGAGCAGGCAAAAAACTGCCAAGCCTGCAACAACCCCGAGTATTGCGCCAGCTGATTTGGCAAAGATAATAGCCAGAAACGAAAAAACTATTGTAAAAAACAAAAAAATAATTTTAATTGTTTGAAAATTGAAAATTGAAAATTGTTTGAAAATTGAAAATTGAAAATTGAAAATTTTTAATCCAGTAACTGCATCTTTTACTAAATAAATAATATAGCCAAATAAAATCAACGATAACGGTCCGAGATACAATCCAACCGCATTGGGGTAGCCGAAAAAAGAAACCGCACGCCGCGTGGCGGCCGCAGCCCAGAACGGATTATCGATCAGATTGCCGGTGATCTCCTGATAGATCGCCAACAGCGCGACTGCCAGAGCCGAGAGGCAGAGCGGCCAGAGGATTCTACTTATTTTGTCATCCTGAGCGATAGCGAAGGATCTATAATTTGTTTGTTCATGAATTATAGATTCTTCACTTCCCTCGGATTGAGTCCGAGGCTTGTTCAGGATGACAGAGGAGCCGAAAACATTCAGCACCACTATATATAATAGTATGGGATCAAAAAAATATGCTTTCCAGATGCCTAAGGCTGAATTGGAAAATCCTGACACGCCGGTGGCAACGAAGGAAATTATCAATAAAAAAATGATTTCCCGACTAAATGGATATTCAATTTTTATTCTGCCGTCTGCAGATTTTCCCACCAATCTTCTAAGTGATTCGCGAACATTCGTTTTCAATTCGTAAAAATTCGCAATAAACCAAACTAAAAAAACCAGCCAGATCATCACCTCGAGCAAAGTAGAAGGCAAAGGACCGACCTGGAAACGGATCAGGTAGGACGGCAATAAAAAAATCAGCAGGCTGATGGCCAATTCGAGATTACGCCATGCAAGAAGACAGAATAAGATTGAAAAAATTATAATAAAAAAAACCATAGATAAATCAAAATGTAAAAATCAAAGTGAAAAATGACAATGTAAAATTTAAAATGCCCGACTGCCTTAATTTTACATTTTTAATTGTCATTTTAATTTTTGATTTTTCAATTTTACATTATTTACACCAACAAATACAGTCCGAGACTTACCAGGATCACACCGGCAATTTTTTGAAACATCACATCGCCGCCAAGCTCCTCTTTGTATATCTTCGGATAACGAACCGAAAGAATCAAGACTATAATCAACAAAAATATATATTGCGTGCCCTGCAGCACGTTAATCATCGCCACCTCACCGAGGCTGATCGCCCAATTAAGACCGATAAAGGCTACCGCGGCGGCGATACGCACCGCCAGGAAAAAAAACAGATTGGTCTGGCGGCTGGAATCTTTCCGATAATCGCCGATCGCCTGGCGCCACTGCGGCACCAGCAGGATGGCGAGCACGGCCAGAAAAGTGCCGAGGCGCGACCAGACGAAACTGCCGATGAACGGCTGATGGACATAAATATACTTCATCAATATATAGTAGGCGGCGAAAAAGAAAGCGGAAATGATCGAATTCTGGATCAAACGTTCGGTCGGACGATAACGCGCGTGGATGCTGCCTAAAATTTCATGGACCCGCCGAAATACCCAGCTTGGAAAATAAAGCTTAGTCCGCCTGACCGAAATCAACGCGCCGCCGAGGGCCAGAATCGCGAAAGCGACCGCCTCCTGCTTAGTCAAGCTGGTTCCTAGGAATATCGTAGAAAAAAGCAGGCTGAAAACCGGTACCAGACTGCCGACGATCGGTACCACCCGCGTCGCCTCGGACTGATGGAGCGCTTTGTACCAAAAAACCATGGTAAACAAAAACAGCGCGCCGGCCGACAGATCAACCATCAGCCACTTCAGGGTCGGGACGAAGGGATCAAAAATCAAGATTACAAAATTAAAAATGCTCCAGATGCCGACATAAAAAGCGTAGACGATGGAGGAGTGAATCCGCTTGGACAGCAAAAACTTGTCGGCGACATAAACGCCGGCGTTGATGAAATACGATCCGATAGTCGCGAATAACCACATAATTAATCATATTGTATCACAAAAACGGCTACAGATAAAACAAAAAACTAAGTCACTTTATGCTTAGTTTTGTGCAATTTCAGCTATTTAAAATTATCTTTTAGCTCCGGAGTAGGCGATGGCGCGGACAATATCCCAGTCATTGGCACTGACAGGCAATTTTTTATAGACGTATTTGAATGATTTGACGGCAGCGGCTTCGCTTGCGACATTTCTGTTAGACGGCCGCAAACCATAGGCAATCACGTTGACCGCGTTATCGTCGTACCGGTTATTTTTTCTATTCGGCGCCCTAAGATAGATCGCTTTAAACGCTTTTTCGGCACTGACTTCCGCGCTGGAATTTTTTTCTTTGGTCCATCGGCCGTTTGCGATCTTAATCACATCCAGCCAGTCTCCGTCGTTTTTCGGCAATCTCTTGAAGGCCGAATTATACGAACCGACCACCCCGGCTCGTTCGCCCGCCCCGATCACAATCGTCGTAGGCGTCCCGTCCTGGATAAATTTGGCCACCGCCTGCCTGACGATCTGTTCGTACTGGCCGGCCACTTGAGCCATGATTTTTTTATATACAGCTACGTTGGCGTCTGTCAGTTTGACGAAGCTGTTTTGTTTTGCCAATTCATTCGATTCGATGAGGCTCTGCTGATCAAACGCCGCGCCCACATATTTTTTTTCGGCGTTTTCGATCTTGCCAGTTGTCGTCTTGCCGGTTTGATCCGTATTAATGGTATTGTTTTGAGTTGTGGTACTGACTGATTTAGGTCTAGCCTGCACGGAAAGAGGCGCGGAATAATTATTCGATTTATCATAGGAAAAAATCGAATAGCAATAGTTAAGATTGCTGTTCAAGCTCATATCGTTTTGTTGCTTGCCGGTTCCCAGATAGACCCGCTTGGCTTTGCTATCGACCTGATTGGCCGCGCAAACCGGACTTGAGACGGCCTCTGTCCTCAAGATCAATACTCCGTTGAAGTCGCTATCGACGGGATTCGTCCATGATAAGCTTATTATATTTTCGAGCGCTTCCGCCTTAAAATTACCGGGTTTGGCCGGTGGCGTCACGTCGCTCGTGACTGTACCGCCGCCGCCGGATGATGAGGAATTCTGATTGCAGACCGCCGTTGCGCCGGTGCCTGATTTCGTATAGCCGGAACTGCAGGTAGCGGCGCCGCATGTCGGAAAATCATTATAGGTAGCCGCGCCGGTCAACACAGAGCATAAAGTCTGGCAGTCGGTTATGCTTGAGGGGTAGATCTTATACGGACTGGTAGTCGCTCCGACTATCGTGACGTAGCTCGTTCCGGGCGTCGTATTCTCTTGGCATAAGACAGCGGTTGAACCCAATTTTACAACCATTGATTTTACGTCGCTGTCGGCTGAACCAATGCTGAAGCTACCGGGATCCGTCGCTGTGAACAAACCGGCGGAGTAACTCCAACTTTCCGCGGTGGAACTCGCCATAATCAGCATATCAGCGGTGCTGGTGCCGGTTTCAAAAATGACCGACGAAACCGTAATGTTCCCATCAGCAATAAAATCCGTGTTTGCCGCCAACGCAAAATCAAATAACAGCAGTGAAGCAAAAAATAAAAATAATAATTTTAACCTGAGTTTCATTTTATTCGCAAGAAGTAGTTGAGCAATTCATGGTACCGTTCAACGTAGTACAATAAGTCCAGCCCGCGCCATCGCTATCGCGTAGCTTAAGACACGCGCCCTTGGTAGAACTTGCTGCCGCACCGCCAATTTGGATCGTAGAAGTTGCAGTATCGCCACCATAAACCTGCAATTTCGCTTCTGGAGTGGACGTGCCGATACCAAGCCTTCCTTGAACGGCCACATTTCCACTTGTAAAATTAGTTAATGGGCCAAGGGAATTTGAAATAAGCTCATAAATTAAAAGTCCACCATTAGTATCAGCATCTGACATTGAAAACATCTTAAAACCATCCGTAGCTGCTATCATAGACCATTTTCTGAAATCAGGTGTGGCGGATTCATGAGAACTGGAAAAAATTATTCCTGGATATGAACCGCTCATAAGAACACTACCAAAATCATTACTACTATCAACCCCAAGCCTTTTGTTCGTCGATGTCGTGCCGATACCGACATTGCCACTCATATCAATCGAAACTCTTCTTTGCCCAGCTGTCCAAAAATTCATACCAAAAATATCGTCTGCCTCAATTAATTCCCAGTTATCATACCTGAGCTTTCCTCCATTTCCTAAGTGCATATCACCATTAACATCCAACTTGTAGCCCGGCGTAGTTGTGCCGATACCGACGTTACCATTAGATTTCAATATGGTTAACCTTGCTAAATCAACAGAGCTGGTGCCGTCCGAAACTTCTCGAATCTGAAAATCCTGGTTCGGACTAGCTTCGACTCCGGTATTAATACCCAAAGACCAAGTCGTCGGCCAACTTTGCTCTCCGCTAATAAACATCAATCTCGAAGTAGTTGCCTGAATTCTGATTAATGCTCCGACAACACCATAATCTCCAACTCTTAAGTCTGATTCCGAACTGGTATCGCTGTTGTCAATCACCACATTGTTTTGAAACAATCCCAGACCGTTGACGGTGGATGATGCCAACGAAGTAGTTCCACTGACTGTCAAATTGCCTGAAGTGTCCACATTCGTGCCGATTGTGGTGGCGCGGGCAATCGCGGCGACCGACAAAATCGTTATCGCTGTCACTAAAAAAATTCGAAGTGAATTTTTCATGTTTATTATTTAAATTGTAATATTATATAAATTATATCACATTCCGTTGCATTTAAAAAAGCTCCGGGAAGTTGCCCCGAAGCTTGTGGCGATCAATAGATGATCAGATCTTTCGCCGCCTTGTCCTCTGGCGAGCCGCGGATAATCTTGCCGATGTTTCCGAGCTTGATTTCGGCCGTGCCGACCACGAAAAATTTTACCGGTTGGGGTCCGAGCCGCATCGCGAACGGACCTTCTAAGACATGTCGTGACGCGGAGAATGGAGCCACCATGCAGACTTTGCCGGTCGGACTCAAAAAGCCCATAATGAACTCGGCGTCTGTTCTGGCCATGGGATTAAGCACCACGCACTCAGGGCAATTCAATTTCTTGCGCAGCCAATTGATCACCCCAGGACCGTAATCCGACTTTTTCCTGTCGATGACCAGTTGGCTGCCGTTGAACTCCAAAAAGCTAGACCAATGCATGAACTTGCCCAGATTGGTCATCCCATAACTCACCGGAGTCCATCGTTGCCAATACCAATGAACTTTCATCATTCCCTCCTTATGATTGAATATTATTAAGGTCACCGTCGCCAAAAAGAACAATAATATTCTACCCTAACATCAACTGATTGTTTTTACAAATCTCAGCATAGACGTAAGCACTCGGCCTGATTTTCCTCTCCAGGGTTTCATAATTGACCTCAATCAAGCCGAAACGCGGCCAAAATCCGCGCATATCAACGAATTCAAAATTATCAAGAAGCGACCAATGGAAATATCCCCGGACATCAATGCCTTTAGCAATCGCTTTTTGCACGAATCTAAGATGCTCTTTTATAAATTTCGGTCTATAAGCATCATCGGCATCCGCTAAACCATTTTCAGTGATATAAATAGGCTTACCGTTACGCGCCGCTTTTTTTAAAACGTGATAAATCCCCTCAGGAAAAAACTCCCAGCCTAAATCACTGCGGTGCTCTGATTCTTCCTTGTTTTCAAAAAATCCCAAAAAATGTCCGCCCGGTTTAAAATTTATAAAAAACGGCTGGTAATATTGAACGCCGAAAAAATCGCAAGAATTTTTAAAAGCTTTAAAAAACCTTCGATTTGCGAAATAATCCATAGCTTTGGCGGCCAAAATATTCCAAGGCCGTCTCTTGTATGGCGCGATATAAAACATGAAATGCGAACAGCCGATTTGAAAATTTGCTAAAACTGTTTTTGCAATTTTATAGGATTGTTTCTGCGCTGACATCAGATTTTTGAACGCAGCATTGGCCGACAACTTGCTGCTGATCCCGGGCGGTTGGCCGCCGAATAAATAACCATAAGACGCTTGAGTCCCCGGTTCATTTAACGGCATCCAAAATTTAACCAGATCTTTATATTCGTTAAACATCCGCTCGGCATATCGCAAATAATATTTAACCGTATCTTTATTTTCCCAAGCGCCGATTTCGCCGATCCAGGCCGGATCGGTCCAGTGCCAAAGCGTTACGAACGGCTCCATCCCTCTCTCGCGCAGGGCTCTTAAGACGTTCCGATAATGCTCGATTTCCTTCTCATCAAATTGCCCTTGCAGCGGCTCTATGCGCGACCATTCGATAGAAAAGCGATGCGCATTCTGACCCAATCCTTTGGCTATATCAAAATCTTCTTCGTATTTATTATAGTGGTCACAAGCTCGGCCGGAAATATAATTCTGCGGATCAAACATCTCGGGAAATTTTTCCTGCTGCCATTTATTCCACTTTTTTCCTGCACCGCGTGCTAATCTTTCGGCATTATTTTTTTCCCACTCCGTCCAATCATTAACCATACCTCCTTCAACCTGATGTGCCGAAGTGGCCGCGCCCCACAAAAATCCTGGCGGAAATTTTAAGATTTCGTTAGCCATATTCAAATTATAACACTATCTTGTCTATTTTTACTATAAAACCAGCCTCAATCCAGCCCTTGACAGCACGGCCGCTTTCATATAAAATATCTTTACGCTTGAGATTTAATAAAAGTCCTTAAGGATACTCTATTGATTAACGCGTAATCTGTTACAATCTTTCCTGCTTGTTTCAAACATGAAAGAAGAAACAGTGATGTTATATAAGATAATGTCCCTGTTTTTTCTTTCCACAGATTGTGGCTAAGCGGACCTTAACAATTCAACTGTTATAATTAGGGGCCTGACAACCGGCCCCGACAAAAACCTTAAAATTATAACAGCAGTATTTTGGTGCTAACAGGCACCAATTCACTCTTTTGGATATTTATATTCAAGGGAGAACGTCCAAATCTATTCTGAAGAATTTATTCTTCTTATATATCTATCTTAAGAGGTGTG
>Ga0172379_10010220_pt1 | contig 11407 bp, 11 predicted proteins | sample GrowelOW334metaG_FD_119756 | JGI IMG/M metagenome (GOLD analysis project Ga0172379, IMG submission 119756) | Groundwater microbial communities from an aquifer near a municipal landfill in Southern Ontario, Canada - Groundwater well OW334 metaG | ecosystem: Environmental > Aquatic > Deep... | reverse complement strand
TCCAGCCCATCTCGGGCAAGCACAGCAAGGAAGAGGTCGTCGAGGTCGCCAAGTCCAACATCCTGGTGATCGGACCCACCGGCTGTGGCAAGACCTACCTGGCCCAGACCCTGGCGCGGATGCTGAACGTGCCGTTCGCGATCGCCGACGCCACGGCCCTCACCGAGGCCGGCTACGTCGGCGAGGACGTCGAGAACATCCTGCTCAAGCTGATCCAGGCCGCCGACTACGACGTCAAGAAGGCCGAGACCGGCATCATCTACATCGACGAGATCGACAAGGTGGCCCGCAAGGCGGAGAACCCCTCGATCACCCGCGACGTCTCCGGCGAGGGCGTCCAGCAGGCGCTGCTCAAGATCATCGAGGGCACCACCGCCTCGGTGCCGCCTCAGGGCGGGCGCAAGCACCCGCACCAGGAGTTCATCCAGATCGACACCACCAACATCCTGTTCGTGGTGGGTGGGGCGTTCGCCGGCCTGGAGCACATCGTCGAGCAGCGCGTCGGCAAGAAGAACCTCGGCTTCACCGCCGAGGTCCGCACCGCCGCCGAGCGTGACGCCGAAGACCTCCTCGCCCAGGTCCGCCCCGAGGACCTCACGAAGTTCGGCCTGATCCCCGAGTTCATCGGCCGGCTCCCGCTGATCGCCAGCGTGACCAAGCTCGACCAGGCCGCGCTCGTCCAGATCCTCACCGAGCCGCGCAACGCCCTGGTCAAGCAGTACCAGAAGCTCTTCGAGCTCGACGGTGTCGAGCTGGAGTTCACCGAGGACGCCATCGCCGCCATCGCCGACCACGCCATGGAGCGCGGCACCGGCGCCCGCGGCCTGCGCGCGATCATCGAAGAGGTGCTGCTCCACGTCATGTTCGACGTGCCCTCGCGCGCCGACATCGCCAAGGTCATCGTGACCGCCGAGGTCGTCAACGACGACGTCGCGCCCACCCTGGTGCCGCGCGAGACCGAGACCAAGAAGAAGAAGTCCGCCTAGCGGCTACTCCGTCGGGGCCAGCTCCGCGCTGACGCTCAGCTCGGTGGCGTCGGTGGCGGTGAAGACCAGCTCGCCGGTGATCTTGCCGGAGGCACGCAGGTCGGCCTCGGCCAGCTCGGCGGCGCGGACGAGCACCTCGGGCCCGGAGATCTCCACCCGCGACAGCTCGGCGCGCATCGACACCTTGGCCTGGGACTTGGCACCCCGGATCCCGATCAGCGCCGCCGCGACCGCGTCGACCGCGACCGGGTCGTAGGCCGCGGCTGAGCCGAGCTCGGCGACCGCCGGCCAGGTGCTGCGGTGGATGGAGCCGGGCTGCCACCACGACCACACCTCTTCGGTGACGTAGGGCAGGAACGGCGCGAGCAGGCGCAGCTGGACCTGGAGCGCCAGCGCCAGCGTGGCGCGGGCCGACTCGGTCGGGGCGCCGCCCTCCTCGCGGTAGGCGCGCTCCTTGACCAGCTCGACGTAGTCGTCGCAGAACTCCCAGAAGAACTTCTCGGTTGCCTCGAGCGCGGTGGTGTAGTCGTAGGCCTCGAACGCGTCGGTGGCCTTCGTGACCACGGTGCCGAGCCGCCCCAGGAGAGCGCAGTCGATCGGCTCGGTGACCTCGACGGGGTTGACCGAGCTCGCGCCGACGCTGCCGAGCACGAACTTGGAGACGTTGAGGACCTTCATCGCCAGCCGGCGGCCGACCTTCATCTGGGTCTCGTCGAAGGGCGAGTCCAGGCCGGGGCGGGCGATCGCGGCGCGCCAGCGGACCGCGTCGGCGCCGTACTTGTCGAGGATCTCGGTCGGGACGACCACGTTGCCCTTGGACTTGGACATCTTCTTGCGGTCGGGGTCGACGATGAAGCCCGAGACGAGGGCGTGGCTCCACGGCGCGACGTGGTTCTCGAAGTGGGCGCGCACGACGCGGGAGAACAGCCAGGTGCGGATGATGTCGTGGGCGTGGGTGCACAGGTCCATCGGGAAGACCCGCTGCCACAGGTCGTCGTCGGACTCCCAGCCGCCTGCGATGTGGGGGGTGAGCGACGACGTGGCCCAGGTGTCCATCACGTCGGGGTCGCCGAGGAACCCGCCCGGCTTGCCGCGCTGGTCCTCGCTGTAGCCGCGCGGAGCCTGCGTCGAGGGGTCGACCGGCAGCTCGGCCTCGGTCGGAGTCAACGGGTGGGCGTAGTCGGGCTCGCCCTCGGCGTCGAGGGGGTACCAGACGGGGAACGGGACGCCGAAGAAGCGCTGGCGGGAGATCAGCCAGTCGCCGTTGAGCCCGCCGACCCAGTTGTCGTAGCGGTGGCGCATGTGGGTCGGGAGCCAGGTGATCTCGCCGCCGCGGTCGAGCATCTGGGTGCGCAGGGCGGCGTCGCGACCGCCGTTGCGGATGTACCACTGGCGGGTGGCCACGATCTCGAGCGGCTTGTCGCCCTTCTCGTAGAAGTTGGCCATCCGCTGCGTCGGGACCGGGTCGCCGACCAGGTCGCCGCTCTCGCGCAGCGCGGCCACCATGGCCTCGCGGGCGGAGAACACGGTCTTGCCGGCGAGCTCGCCGTACGCCGCCGCGGCCTCCTCGCTCGACAGCCACTCGGGCGTCTCGCGGGTGAACCGGCCGTCGCGGCCGATGACGGTGCGCACCGGCAGGTCGAGCTCGCGCCACCAGGTGACGTCGGTGAGGTCGCCGAACGTGCAGCACATGGCGATGCCGGCGCCCTTGTCCATCTCGGCGGCGGGGTGGGCGACGACCGGGATCGGGACGCCGAAGACCGGCGAGGTGACGCTGGTCCCGAAGAGCGACTGGTAGCGCTCGTCGTCGGGGTGGGCGATCAGCGCGACCACGCTCGGGATCAGCTCGGGGCGGGTGGTCTCGATCGCGACCGGCTCGCCGGCAGACCCGTCAGCCGGCGCGGTGTGGAAGGTGACGCGGTGGTAGGCGCCGGCGTAGTCGCGGGCCTCGAGCTCGGCCTGGGCGACTGCGGTCTGGAACGTGACGTCCCAGAGGGTCGGGGCGTCCTGGAGGTAGGCCTCGCCGCGGGCGAAGTTGCGCAGGAAGGCGGTCTGACTGACCTTCTGGGCACGCGGGCCGATGGTCGTGTAGGTCTGGGCCCAGTCGACGGACAGGCCGAGCGTGCGCCACAGCGACTCGAAGACCAACTCGTCCTCCTCGACCAGCTGCTCGCACAGCTCGACGAAGTTGGGCCGCGAGATCGGGATCTGCTTCTTCGCGTCGGGCTTCTCCGGCGGGGTGAAGTCGGCGTCGTAGGGGAGCGACGGGTCGCACCGGACGCCGTAGTAGTTCTGGACCCGGCGCTCGGTCGGGAGGCCGTTGTCGTCCCAGCCCATGGGGTAGAACACCGACTTGCCGCGCATCCGCTGGAAGCGCGCGATCAGGTCCGTGTGGCTGTAGGAGAAGACGTGGCCGACGTGCAGGCTGCCGCTGACCGTGGGCGGCGGGGTGTCGATCGAGAAGACGTTGCTCCGCGGCTGGGTGCGGTCGAAGGCGTAGGTCTGGTCGGCGTTCCACCGCTCCGACCACTTGTCCTCGAGACCCTCGAGCGCCGGCTTGTCCGGTACTACGACGGCACCGGTGTCGGTGCTCGTCGTGTCCGGGGCTGGGTTCTCGATAATCTCGGTCATGGACAAATCCTAGTGGGGGCGGTCACCCGGATAAGTCGGTGGCCTCGGCTGTCCCGGCCTCGTAGGTTTCCGCAGGTGACCGACCTGAACTTCTACGACGACCCGGCGGCGTTCCTGCGCGATGTCGAGGACGTCCTCGCCCAGGACCCCGTCGTGACCACCGTGGTGTCCACGGTGACCCAGCGGGTGGCCGCCGCCGACGCGCGCGGCGAGCCGCGTGGCGACCACCTGCACTGGTGGGTCGCCGTGCGCGAGGGCGACCGCGTGGTCGGTGTGGCGATGCGCACCGCGCCGTTCGGGCCCTACCCGCTCTACGTGCTGCCGATGCCCGAGCAGGGCGCCCGCGCGCTCGCCCGGGCGCTGCACGAGCGCGGCGAGCAGGTGGAGGCGGTCAACGGCGCGCTGCCGGCCACCGAGCACTTCGCCGACGAGATGGCGCGGCTCTCCGGGGGCACCGCTCGCGTGCATGAGCACATGCGGCTCTGGGAGGCCTCCGAGGTGGTGGTGCCGCCGCTGCCGGCGGGGCTGCTGCGTGCGGCGCGGGCCGATGACGTCGGCCTGGCGGTCGCCTGGTGGAACGCCTTCGCCGCCGACGCGGCCGAGCAGGCCGGCCGGCCCGTCGAGTCGGCGACCGGGGAGGGCATCGAGGCGGACGAGATGACCCGGCGGATCGGGGAGGACCTGGTCTGGCTCTGGGAGGACGAGACCGGTCGGGTCGTGCACCTGACCGCCCACAACCCCCCGGCGTACGGCGTGGCCCGGGTCGGCCCGGTCTACACCCCGCGTGACGCGCGGGGCCACGGCTACGCCAGCGCCACCGTGGCCGCGGTGACGCAGCGGCTGCTCGACCGGGGCGTCCGCGCCTGCCTGTTCACCGACCAGGCCAACCCGACGTCGAACAAGATCTACGAGGCGGTCGGCTACCGGCCGGTCGTCGACATGGCCAACCTGCAGATCCACCCGACGGTGGTGGTCACCAGACCAGGACCGGCTTGACGACCTTCCCGGTGGTGACGTCACTGACGGCGGTGTTGATCTGGGTGAACGGGTAGCTGACCATCAGGTCGTCGACGTCGAACTTGCCGGCCTGGTGCAGCTCGATCAGCCGCGGCACCATCTCGAGCGGGTCGGAGTCGCCCTCGACGCTGCCGCGGATCACCTTGCCGTTCTGCATGATGTCGATGGCGTCGACGGAGAACTCCGGGGCGCCGAGGCCCAGGATCACCAGCTCGCCGCGGACGCCGAGCGCCTGGGCGGCCTGCTTGATCACCTCGGGTACGGCGGTCGTGTCGACCGCGCCGGTGGACCCGCCGCCGGTGAGCTCCTTGATCTTGTCGACCAGCGGGCTGCCGAGGCCGGTCGCCTCGAGCTCGCCCGGGTTGACGCCGATCGCGCCGTAGCGGGCCGCGACGTCGAGCCGGCTCTGCATCAGGTCGACGGCGATGATCGTGCCGACCCCCTGCGCCTTCGCGGCCGCGATCGCCGCGAGGCCCACCGCGCCGCAGCCGTAGACGGCGAGACTGTCGGCGGGGCCCGAGCGGAGCACGTTGAGCACCGCGCCGGCGCCGGTCTGGAACCCGCAGCCGTAGGGGGCGATCTTGGTGAGGTCGAGCGACTTGTCGACCACGACCACGTTGTCGGCGTACGCGATGGCGTGCTGGGCGAAGCTGGACTGGCCGAAGAAGGAGCCGAAGACGGTGGCGCCGTCGCGGGTGTAGGTCGTGGACCCGTCCATCCGCATGCCCATGTAGTTGAGCATCAGGCTGGACTCGCAGTAGCCGATCTGTCCGGCCTGGCAGCGCCCGCAGCTGCGGCACGACCGCAGGCTGAGCACGACGTGGTCGCCGACCGCGATCCCCTTCACGTCGGCGCCGACCTCCTCCACGACCCCGGCGCCCTCGTGACCGAAGACGTTGGGGAACATCTCCGGCGGCAGCATCGTGCGCATCGTGATGTCGGTGTGGCACAGGCCCGTGGCGACGACCCGCACCAGGACCTCGTCGGCGCGCGGACCCTCGAGGTCGACCTCCTCGAACGTGAAGTCCTGCCCCTGCTCGTTGATGATCGCCACCGTGGTCTTCACACGTCACGCTCCAGCCAGAAGTAGTAGAGGTCCGAGATCCCGAAGGTCGAGTCGAGCTTGCCGTTCATGATGCCCATCAGCGTCGCGTCGTCGACCTGCTTGAAGTGGTCCAGGACGGGCATCTTGTCGTAGACCATCGTGGCCGTCGACTCACCGCGGAAGACGACCTCCCACAAGGACGCCTCACCGCCGCCGCCGGCCTCGAGGTTGGAGTAGAGCTCGCCGTCGGCGTCGCGGCAGACCAGCGGCTGGGCGTCGAGCGGGCCGGTGAAGACCTTCCCGTGCCAGCGCACCTTCTGCAGGACGGTGCTGGCGATGTGGCCGGTCGCGAAGTCGCCGCCGCGCCAGGCGCCGAGGACCTCGTCCACCGTCACCGGCCGGAGGTCGGCCCACAGGGCGTCGAGATCCTCGGGCTTCGCGGACTCGGCCGACCGGAGGTCGTCGAAGCGCTGTTTCACGTCAGTCACGCCCGTCACCCTAGAGTGGTGTGGCCATGAGTGAGACCCCGTCCGAACCTCGACTTGCCCAGACCTTCGACGAGGTCGAAGACGCCCTGCTGTCCCGCTGGCCGGAGACCAAGCTCGAGCCGTCGCTCGACCGGATCCGCGCCTTCGCCGAGATGCTCGGCGACCCGCAGGCGTCCTACCCCGTGATCCACCTGACCGGGACCAACGGCAAGACGAGCACCGCGCGGATGATCGACACCCTGCTCCGTGCGCTCGACCTGCGCACCGGCCGGTTCACCTCGCCCCACGTGGAGCGGATGACCGAACGGATCAGCATCGACGGTGACCCCCTCGACGACGAGGGCTTCGTGCGCGCGTTCAACGACGTCGCGCCGTTCACCCACATCGTGGACGACAGCGAGACGCACCCGCTGTCCTTCTTCGAGACCGTGGTCGGCATGGCGTTCGCCGCCTTCGCCGACGCTCCGGTCGACGTGGCGGTCGTCGAGGTGGGCATGGGCGGCTCCTGGGACGCCACCAACGTCGCCGACGCCACCGTGGCCGTGATCCTGCCGATCACGGTCGACCACTCGCAGTACCTCGGTGACGCTCCCGTCGACATCGCCGCCGAGAAGGCCGGCATCATCAAGGCGGGCACGCTCGCCGTGCTCGCGCAGCAGACCCCCGAGGCGGCGCAGGTGCTGCTCGCCCGGGCCGCCGAGGTCGGCGCGACCGTCGTACGCGAGGGCATGGAGTTCGGCGTCATCTCCCGGGTGCCCGCCGTCGGTGGCCAGGTCATCTCGCTCCAGGGCCTGCGGGGGCGGTACGACGAGGTGTTCCTGCCGCTCTACGGGGCTCACCAGGCGCAGAACGCCGCCGTGGCCCTGGCCGCGGTCGAGGCCTTCGCCGGCGACCAGCCCCTCGACGAGGAGCTCGTGCGCGCGGCGTTCGCCGAGGTCAGCTCGCCCGGTCGGCTCGAGATCGTGCGGCGCAGCCCGACGATCGTGCTCGACGCGGCGCACAACCCGGCCGGCGCCGAAGCGGTGGCCAGCGCGCTGGACGACTCGTTCGCGTTCTCGCCGCTGATCGGGGTCGTCGGCGTGATGGCCGACAAGGACTACGAGGGTCTGCTGTCGGCCTTCGAGCCGCACTTCGCCCACATCATCTGCACCCAGAACTCCACGTCGCGGGCGATGCCCGCGGCCAAGCTCGCGGAGGCCGCGATCGAGGTCTTCGGCGAGGACCGGGTCACCGTCGAGCCGCGGCTGGCCGACGCGATCGACCAGGCCGCGGGGCTCGCCGAGAACGGCGAGGCGTCCGGCGACTCCATCGGCTCCGGCGCCGTCCTGGTCACCGGCTCGGTGGTCACGGTCGGCGAGGCGCGCGCGTTGGTGAGGCGCCGGTCGTGAGCGAACGGCAGCGGTCCCCGCGCCGCGGCATGTGCGCGGCCGTCCTCAGCCTCGAGGCGATCACGCTCGGCCTCACCACGCCGGTGCTGATCTCGATCGCCGACGTGGCCGTCTCCACCTCGCTGATGGTCGGCCTCGGCCTGATGGTGGCCTGCCTGGTCGTGGCCGGGATGCTGCGTGCCGAGTGGGGCTACTGGCTCGGCTGGGCGATCCAGGCCGCTGCCGTGGGGCTGGGCTTCGTGATCCCGCTGATGTTCGTCCTCGGTGGGATCTTCGCCCTCCTGTGGGGCACGGCGTACTTCCTCGGGCGCAAGATCGAGCAGGAGCGCGCCGCGGCCTACGCCGCCCTCGACGCTGAGCGCGCGGCCGAGGGCGACTGACGCCGGACGTCAGGCCAGCGCCCGCGCCAGCACCGCGAGGGCTGCGTCGAGCTCGGTGTCCGTGCAGCCGCCGAAGCCGACGATGAGGCCGTGCAGGGGCGCTGTGCGGCAGTAGTCGGCCAGGAGCGGCACGTCGAAGCCCGCCGCGCGGGCGGCGGCGTGCGCCTCGGCCGCGAGCCCGGCGGGGAGCACGACGGTCGCGTACATGCCGGCCACCGGCCCCTCGACGTACGGCGCGAGCGCGGCGGCGACGCGCCCGGCCCGGTCGGCGTAGGTGCGCCGGGCGGAGCGGACCACCCGGTCGACGTACCCGTCGCGCAGCAGCGACAAGAACGCGCGCTGGACCGGCCAGGAGACCGCGTCGTGGGTGAGGTCGCGCCGCCGCTCGATGGGGTCGCGCAGGGCGGGGGGCGCTACGAGCCAGCCGAGCCGCAGGCTGGGCGCGACCGACTTGCTGGCGGTCCCGAGGTAGGCGACCCGCTCGCGGTCGAGGCTGGCGAGCGCGGGGATCGGCGCCACGTCGTAGCGGAACTCCGAGTCGTAGTCGTCCTCGACCACCACCGCGCCGGCCCGCCGCGCGGCAGCGATCAGGGTGAGGCGGTCCCGGCCGGACATCGGCGGTCCGAGCGGGTGCTGGTGCGCGGGGGTGACGTAGGCCGCGACGACCGGCCCGAGATCGGTGACTGGCGCGAGGGCGGGCAGGTCGACGATGCCGCGGCCGGAGGACCGGACGGTCTCGACAGCGGCCCGGTAGCCGGGGTCCTCGATCGCGACGTCCCCCGGAGGCAGGGCGGCCAGCAGGTGGCGGAGCCCGTCCGTGGTCCCGGCCGTGACCATCACGTCGTCCGGGTCCACCTCGAGCCCGCGGCTGCGGCCGAGCCGGGCCGCGAGCGCGGCGCGCAGCTCGGGCAGGCCGCGCGGGTCGGCGTACCCCCTCGGCATCGTCGCGGCGCCGACCTCGCGCCAGGCGCGCCGCCAGGCGGAGCGGTGGCGGGGGTCGATCCACGGCGTGCCGCTGTCCAGGCGCAGCAGTGGCCGATCGGCCGGTCGCGCCGGTCGCGGCGGACGCGGGGGAGCGGCAGTAGGCCCGCTGACCGCAACGAACGTGCCCGAACCCTGCCGTCCTTCCAGCCAGCCCTCGGCGACCAGCTGGGCGTAGGCGTGCTCGGTCACGGACCGGGCCACGCCGAGCTCGGCCGCCAGGGCCCGGCTGCTGGGGAGGCGCTCGCCGGGCGCGAGCCGGCCGCCGGTGACCAGGCCGCGCACCTGTGCGCTGAGCTGGGCGCCGAGCGGCACCCCGCTGCTCCGGTCCAGCTCGACGACCAGCGTGACCACGAGTGTCCTGTCGAAGTAGTGTCGGATTGGCCCCTGACGGCGGGCCACTTGGGCTCCAGACTAGAGCCATGACGACCGCGCCGCTCTCGCCCACACCCCGTACGTCGGTCACCCGCGGCCGCAACCGCGCGGTGGAGGACCGGGCCGAGCTGCACGCCCTGCTGGCGGACGCCCTGATCGCGCACGTCGGCGTCGACGTCGGCGACCACCCCGTCGTCCTGCCGGTGGCGTTCGCGGTGGACCTCGACGGCCCGGACCAGGGCGGCACGCTCTACATCCACGGCTCGGTCGCTGCCCGCTGGCTGACTCGGTCCGAGGGCGCGACCGTCTGCGTGACCATCACCGAGGTCGACGGGCTGGTCGCCGCGCGGTCGGCGTTCCACCACTCGATGAACTACCGGTCGGCGGTGATCATCGGCGCCGCCCGCGTCGTCGACGACCCTGACGAGAAGGCGCGGGCGCTCTCGCTGACCGTCGACCACATGGTCCCGGGCCGGGCCGCCACGCTGCGTCCGCACACCCGCAAGGAGGTCGCGGCCACCTCGGTGCTCGCCGTACCCCTCCACGAGGCGTCGATGAAGGTCCGGGCCGAGGGGCCGGTCGACGAGCCGGAGGACGTCGAGGCGGGGGTGTGGGGTGGGGTGATCCCGATCCGCCGGGTGGCGGGGGCGCCCGTGCCGGCGCCGGAGTCGGCCGCGAGCGCCGTACCCCTCGACGTGGTCCGCCGTGCTGAGCAGCTGGCCTGATCGATAGTGTCGGCGTCATGACAGAGACGTCACGCACGCTGGTCCTGCTCAAGCCCGACACCGTCCGCCGCGGACTGGTCGGGCAGGTGCTGTCGCGGTTCGAGGCCAAGGGCCTGACGATCGTGGCGATGGAGCACCGCACGATCGACGCGTCGATCGCTGACCAGCACTACGCCGAGCACGTCGAGAAGGCGTTCTACCCGCCGCTGCGCGACTTCGTGACCAGCGGGCCGCTGGTCGCGCTGGTGCTCGAGGGCGAGCACGCGGTCGAGGTGGTGCGCGGGCTCAACGGCGCCACGGACGGTCGCGCCGCGGCGCCCGGCACGATCCGCGGCGACCTGTCGCTGTCCAACCGCGAGAACCTCGTGCACGGCTCCGACTCCGAGGAGTCCGCCGCCCGCGAGATCGCGATCTGGTTCCCCGCGCTCTGAGCGTTCTCTGAGCGTCTTCCCGGGGCGGTTTTCCACAGCGCCGCAGGTCCTCGGTTTCCGCCTGCGTGACCGGGGCACAGTGCTGTCATGGAGCTGCAACCTCTCTCGGACCCGCTCGGTGACCCGTTCTTCGACGCCGTACGCCGCCGTCACCCCGACGTCGACGTCGTCGTCCTGCCGCCCTCGCCACCCCCTGGCTCGGCCGTCCCGCTCGAGCCGGTGGTCGACGAGGAGGTCGGCGCGACCCTGATCCGGGTCGCGACGCTGGCCAAGCTGCTGTGGGCGAGCGCCGCCCGCGAGAGCACCGAGCCACCCGAGGCGCGCTTCGCCTACGGCAACGGCCCCGGCAGCGTGCGGGCCACGGCCCGCGTCGCCACCCGCCGCGACGACGGGTTCCACGTGCTGGTCGCCCTGCGCCACGAGCTCGAGACCGATGGCTGGGAGGTGACCCGGCCGCCTGGCGCCTCTCCCAGTGCAGTGGAGCGGATGGTCGGCCACCTCGACGACCTCACGGTCTCGGCGTCGTACGCCGAGGCGACGGGCGCGCTGCTGTTCGAGGTGTCGTCGGGGTCGCTGCCGGTAGGCGCGCCCCGGGCCCGTGAGCTGACCCGTCCCTCGGGAGGTGGTCGCTGATGGAGGTCGTACCCGTCTCCGTGGGGGAGGCGTCCCGGGCGTGGGACGAGCAGCACCTCGACCTGGACGCCGCCGCCGGTCAGATCGCCGGCGCCGACACCGCCGGCTTCACCAGCAACGTCCGGGGCTCGGCCAACCGGTTCCGGACCCAGTGGGAGCGCCACGCCGAGGGGCTCGGCACCGCCTCCGAGGCCCGGGCCGACGGCCTGCGCGCCACGATCACCGACTACGTCACCAGCGACGAGGCCGTCGGCGCCGACCTGTGGCTGTTGCTCTCCTACACCCAGGAGCAGCGATGACCACGATCCAGCTGCCGCCGCTGCCGCG
>Ga0172379_10010219_pt1 | contig 11408 bp, 10 predicted proteins | sample GrowelOW334metaG_FD_119756 | JGI IMG/M metagenome (GOLD analysis project Ga0172379, IMG submission 119756) | Groundwater microbial communities from an aquifer near a municipal landfill in Southern Ontario, Canada - Groundwater well OW334 metaG | ecosystem: Environmental > Aquatic > Deep... | reverse complement strand
GATCTAAAAGAAATGGCATTAGCCAATGGGGTGACCGTATTGCAACGCAAAGGTGACACTATTGAGAGTTTTGTACCAGCGGCATGAGCCTATACGACTCAGATATTTAGGTTTACTCAAAGATAACTAAATGAAAAAAAAATCTATTCTCCATATTTCTCCCCACCTCGGTGGCGGAGTGGGTACTGTTTTGCTCAATTACTTATCCAAAGTCAAGCACTATAGCTGTTTTGAACATCGTATACTTTGTCTCGACTCTATCAATGATAATGCGAAATCTGCTCTTGAAAAAGAAGCTATAGTTTATAAACAAAATGTCAATAACGATACTCTTTTAGCCAATGAAATCGCTATGGCTGATATTGTTGTTATTCATTGGTGGAATCATCCGTTACTTTATGAATTGCTTGTCAAAAAAGAATTTCCTGCTTCAAGAGTCATCATATGGAGTCATATTTCAGGTTTTTCTGCTCCTTCTATATTTGTATCTCCCCTTTTTGATTATGCCGATAAGTTTGTCTTTACAACTCCTTTAAGTTACGAGTCAGAAGTCGTAAAAGGACTTTCAGATAATAATCTTTCTAAACTTAGTTCTATTTGGTCAACAGGAGGATTAGAACGTTTTAGAGATGTAGAACCTCTTCCTCATAAAGGATTTATTGTTGGTTATATTGGTACGGTTGATTATGCAAAGATGCACCGCTCTTTTTTGGATATGTCTGCTTCTATCGACATAGAGGATATCCATTTTGTTGTTTGTGGTGGAGAGTGTGAAAAAGAGATAGTGGTAGAAGCGATAGAAAAAAAATGGGCTGATCGATTTAATTTTACCGGAAAAGTACCCAACGTAGGAGAATATCTATCGACTTTTGACGTATTTGGCTATCCCTTAAATCCTCAGCATTACGGTACGTGTGATCAAACATTGGCGGAAGCAATGGCATGCGGTGTGGTTCCTGTCGTTTTTGATAATGGTATGGAATCGTACATGGTTAAAGATGGGACAACTGGACTGGTAGTTAAAAATGGTGTGGAGTATAAAGATGCCATTGAAAAACTTCATAAAGATCCTCAATTACGAATTCGCTTAAGTCGTAACGCACAAAAAGAGGCTTTTCAACGCTTTTCTCTTGAATCTATGTCTTCCCAGTGGGAAAGCTTATTTAACCAATGTATGGAACTACCGAAGAGTGTTAAAAAATGGAGTGGCAAAAGTAGTGGGCTGAATGTAACTCCCATCGAAATTTTTTATGAATCTCTTGGTGATTTAGGAGAAGTGATTGAGCAGTGTATTGCATCTCAAGATAAAGACGCATTAGATACTTTAACCACTATTTTACGCTCTTCGGATGGGTGGAATACCCCTACAAAAGGCTCACCGCAGCATTATCTGACATTTTTTGAAGAGGATGCAACATTACAACAGCTTGTCCCATTATGTCAATAGGAAGATTTCAGGTAAAGAATTAATATCACAAATCCAACCTTTAGGTTTTATTTCTTCAGATATAATTACCAAAATATAAAAAAATGTATCTAAACAAGGCACTTTAAATGACCGATCAAGAAATAAAAGAGTTAGTAGCGGGATTGGCTATCAAGTCGGATAGACTCGATGCACAGCAAGCTGAAACCAATGCACAAATGAAACGTACCGATGAGAAACTAGAACGCATAGGTATTACATTGGGGAATATCTCCAATAATCAAGGCTCTGTTGCCGAAGAATTCTTTTACAACTCCCTAGCACACACTCAAACCTTAGCAGGGATTCATTACGATATTGTGTATAAGAATATGACAGCTAGTGCCAATAAGATTCAAGATGAATACGATATTGTTATGGTAAACGGGAAAGATATTGCGATCATCGAAGTCAAATACAAAGCTCACGAAAGCGATTTAGACAAACTATTGACCAAAAAATATGAAAATTTCAAAAAGCTTTTTCCGATGTACAAAGATTATAATCACCATCTCGTCTTAGCTACTTTTTCGCTCTATGATGATCTAAAAGAAATGGCATTAGCCAATGGGGTGACCGTATTGCAACGCAAAGGTGACACTATTGAGAGTTTTGTACCAGCGGCATAAGCAATGAAACTCAAAACTTCCCTTCCACCATCAAAAGGATTTGCGGTTTAGAATGTATTTTGTCAAGTTGAGTTCCCACTAAAGCTCCTGTGCCATCATAGGTATTCGATGTAGTCTCTACTGTGGTACTCGTAACATTTTTCACATTGAGTTGGAATTTGAAATTTTGATCGAGACGTTTGCTCGCATACAGATCAAGCGCACCGTAAGCTTTTTGCGATTGGGAGAGCTGATAGTCCATCGGATCATCGTATCCGCCCACATAATGATAAGCGGCTCCGTAGGTCAATTTATACGCTTTGAGTGTGTGATCGACCCCTATATTCGAAAGGATATTACTCGTTTGTTTGATGGGACGCTTCACTCCTGTTGTTCTATTGGTGAGGGACGAATCTTGAAGCGTTGCATTGGCGAACATTCCTAATCCTTCCACGTAAGCACTCAATGATTTTTTCAGTTCCAATTCTAGACCCCACAAGTTCCCCTCCCCTGCATTCTCAGGTGTTTGCGTATAACGAGACGTTGCCGTATCCCGCTTTATAACATTCTCAATCTTGTCGTTGATATTTCGGTAAAAGCCCCCAATACTCACTATCCCTTTTTTCTCAAAATAGTGTTCATAGCGAAGCTCAGTACTAAGGGCTTTTTCTTCGGTAAGACTTGCATTACCGATGAGATCAGGATGGAGAATATCATTACGTACCAGTGAGCTGTCCGTGAGCGTGGAGAGCTGATTGAGGGTTGGAAGTTTCACTGTTTTGGCGATACTGGCTCGGATATTGTCGCTACCATTTAGATGGTGAAGTAAATGTATCGATGGGGCGAAATAATCAATAGTAGAGGTTGCTCCAAAATCACGCGAAACATTTTCATACCGTATTCCCGGAGTTACGACCGTTGAATCACCAAAACTAATCTCATCTTGAACGTAAAAAGAGCCTTTATCTTGACGCATTGGAGTCGTATTGAGTGAAGTGGGGATAGACGTACCGTACAACGTCACCTCATCACGCTGATTTTGTCGTTTTAGTTCTGCCCCTGTTTTGATAAAATGATCCCCAATAGCGCGTGAATAAATCCCCTCAGATGCAAGTACGCGCATAAACCCGTTGTCGTATTGTTTTTGATTGGTACCAAGTGGCGAAGATTGCACGGAGGTAAAGTCACCATTGTCATCATTTTGGTGAAATTTGAGCTTCCATTCCAACAACTCTGTGCTTGAGAGATGGTGTTCCCCTTTGACACTCGACCAGAGCATCGTCCCTTTGGATTGATCGGTGGTACTTAACGAATCGGGCTTGCTATTCATATCGCTTTTCGCATTATTCAATCCAATAGAGCCATTGTAGGTATATTTATCTTTGGAAGATGGGGAATAAATAAGCTTGGTTGTTGCATTGAGCGTTTGATAGCGTCCTTGTGTTGCCCTACTCACCTCGCTTGTAGAGGAGCCTTGCTTGAGCGTTGAGGAGCTATCTAATTGTTGATTATCAGCAGCGGTGACATTGAAAAGATACGATAATTTTCCCGATTTTCCTTCACGTTGAGCGAAGATACTCTCCATTGGGAGATCCCCCCCGTAACTCCCAACCGTCATTTTAGCGATAGTTTGCCCTGCTGACTTGGGAACTTTGAGGACGATATTGACAATTCCCCCCATTGACTCCGCCGTATACTCAGCCGAACCATTTGTCATCACCTCAATACGTTCTATCATATCGGGAGAAATTTGCTCCAAAGGATTGATGCGCTTAGAACCAGAAGTCTCTTCACCGTCGATTAAGACCACCGTATACCCTTTTCCCGGAGAGGATTTTTTACCTTTCCCATCGGGGATAGTAACACCAGGAGTTCGTTTGAGAATTTCAAGGGCATTAAGATCACCATACTGAGTCAACTCTTCCCCACTGATGAGACGTTTGGCAATAGAATTTTCTTTACGCTCTTCAAGCGTTGCGGTATTTTCCTCAACTTGGATTTTATCGAGGGTGAGAATCTCCTGCGCACAAGCGAGTGAAAAAGTAAAACCAATGACGATAAGGGGGCGTATGAACACTAAAAGTCCTTTATATAATTATGCGGTGATTATATCGGTGTTTTATTACATCCGCTAACATCATTATCTATAAATAGACTACAATTAGAATATGAAACACATTATTCTATTATTTCTGATTGTAGTTACTTCATTTCTGTATAGCAGTGATTTGTCACTCCTCTCACCTGAAAAACAAAGCTATTATAAAGAACAACAAAACCAGATCAATTCAGGGTATGAAAAACTTCGTACCGATTGGATCAGCCCCATCAATCTTAAAGCGTCAAGTATTTATGAAAAATCAGCTTCCATGGGGATGCGTGATGTCAGACAAAATCTCTCGGTGGGTATGGCACAAGATATTTTTCGCTCGGGTGGGATTGAGTATTCGATTGGTTATGCTCAGGAGAAAAAAAATGCCGATACTAGCGCAATGGACAAAGAAATTGCTGGGCTTAACCAACAACTTGTCACGGCTGTTTTAAATTACCAAAAAAATGCCCTCCTCCTCCAACAAAGTGAGATTCGACTCAAAAATACCAAAATCGAGATTTTCCTCAAACAAAAACAATATGAGGCGGGAGCCGTCGACATTACGTTGCTCAATAACGCATTAATGACTCAAAGCGGTGAGCTCAAAAACAATACGACTATTCGTTTTGCCCTTGCTCAACAACGTTTGGAAACAACTAAACTCACCAATCACCCCATTGACACACTCACTCTACCGACATTCACCCTCGCACAAAAAGAAAATTTTTTAAATGAGGGGTGGAATATTCACTATGCCAATGCCATCGCACAAAGCAATGAACAACAATTTGGACAGATCAAAACCTCCTATCTCCCAAAACTGACCTTAATTGCCGATGCAGGACTACAGCGACTTGATGGGCAGAATAGTTCATTGGGTGACTACCGCGGTAATTTTTACGATGCAGGACTACAGCTTTCTATCCCTATTGCCTATAACGCCTCTGATGCACTCCAAGAAGCGCAAGCAGCAACACTCAAACAACGTGCAAGTATCGCAGATACCAAGCGTCAACTGGAGGGTGTGTACGAACAATCTCTTTCTCATATCGAAAGTTATCAGAGTGTCATCACTATCACCAAAGAAAATCTCAACTTTTACCGCGAACTCATCACGGCAACGAAAGCAGCGGTTGATGCGGGATATAAAGCGGGGTATGATTTACAAACGCTTCAAAATACCCGTTCAATTGAAGAACTTGAAATTCAGATTAATAGGATTAATATACAAATTGAACTTGCAACCTTGCATTTTCTTATGCGACAACCATCAAAGGAACCACTATGAACACTGACTCCATCGAAAAAACTCTTCATATAGGAGAAAATAGCTCCCAAAAGCGGTGGAAAAAAATCATTATTGCCGTTGTCATTCTTCTCCTCATCGGTGGTGGTGTAGCGTACAAGCTCAAACAAAATGCGAAAGCAGAAATAACATTTATCACCGTTCCTCTCGTGATAAAAGACCTCACAACTACCGTTTCGGCTACGGGAAATTTAGAACCAACGAATGCTGTTGATGTAGGGATCGAAGTTTCGGGGACGATTAGTGAAGTATTAGTCGATTATAATGACCAAGTCACACTGCACCAGCCACTAGCACGACTTGATACCACCAAACTCAAAGCCGTAGTTACCAGCTCCAATGCTAATTGGGTGAAAAATAAAGCCAATGAGCAAAATGCCAAAGCGGTACTAACCAATGCGATGATCGAAAATGATCGTGCCCTTACAATGTACAAATCGACAGAAGGAAATTACCCTTCACGTAAAGAGCTTCAAGCCCTCTCGTCAAGTGTAGAACAAGCAAAAGCCAATCATTCTGCTGCAAAAGCACAAATAGACCAATCGCTAGCGCAACTCAAAACCGATGAAGAGAATCTTAAAAAAGCAGTCGTTCTTTCCCCCATCAATGGAATTGTCTTAGAGCGTAAAGTCGAACCAGGGCAAACCGTTGTCGCCGCAATGCAAACCCCAATATTATTCACCCTTGCAGAAGATTTAACAAAAATGAAGGCAATTGTCAGTGTGGATGAAGCAGACATTGGCAGTGTCAAAGAGAATCAAAAAGTCCTCTTCACCGTCGATGCTTATCCTAATCGTGAGTTTGAGGGAAAAATCACCCAATTGCGTCTCAATTCTACCGTTGTTAGTGGTGTTGTCACGTATGGGGCGGTGGTTGCGGTTGCCAACACTAATTTGCTATTACGTCCAGGTATGACCGCCAATGCCTCGATCATCACAGGCACGCTCAAAAATGTTACCGTCGTTCCCAATGCCGCCTTACGTTTCACCCCACCGCTTCCCAAAGATGCAGCAGCAAAAGATAAGAAAAAGCACGCAACACAAGAGACCGAAAAAGGGGATTACGTTTGGAGCCTCAAAAATAACATCCCCACGAAAATTAAAGTTCATGTAGGGCAAAGCGACGGAATTTCTACCGTTATCCTAAACTCTCCCCTCTCCCTGAAAGATCAGCTCATTACGGGCGTAGAAGAGTAAATGAAAAACTCATCCACCCCCGTTATCGAACTGCGAAATACAAAAAAATATTACGGTGTAGGAGACGCAACCGCCTACGCTCTCCAAGGGGTCAATTTAACCATACGCCAAGGGGAGTTCGTCGCCATAATGGGGCCAAGCGGATCGGGGAAATCGACGGCTATGAATATTATCGGATGTCTCGATGTTCCCAGTGAGGGGCAATACCTCTTTGAAGGGGTTGATGTCGGAGCCCTATCACGCGATCAACGCGCCCTCCTTCGTCGTAATTACATCGGGTTTATCTTCCAAGGGTTCAATCTTTTGGGAAAAACATCGGCGATAGAAAACGTCGAACTTCCGCTACTATATCGGGGTGTCAGCGCATCAGAGCGTCGTGGTATGGCGATGAAAGCATTGAAAAGTGTCGGTCTTGAAAAAGTTGCCCACCATACCCCAAGCGAACTCTCAGGGGGACAGCAACAACGTGTCGCCATTGCCCGTGCCATTGTCACTAATCCTCTCGTCCTCCTTGCCGATGAGCCAACGGGTAATCTCGACACTGCCAAAAGTATCGAAGTGATGGAGCTACTCCAATCGTTTAATCGTGATTCAGGGATTACCATCATTATGGTCACTCACGAAAATGATATGGCAGCCTATGCCTCACGGATCATTCACTTCCGTGATGGGCATATTGATGTGGAGGGAGCGTTATGATTTGGAACGCTTTTATCCTAGCATTGCGTGAAATCCGACGAAGTGTACTGCGCTCCTTTCTCACAACACTTGGAATCGTTATCGGAGTCGCTTCCGTGATCGCTATGGTGATGTTAGGCGATGCGACGACCGCCTACGTCACCAACAGTATCACCAAATTGGGAAGCAATATGCTCATTGTCCGTCCAGGGCAAGATCGTCATGGTCCCCAAGGGGATGCCTCTGCCAAACTCTTTAGCCACGATGACATTATCGCCATTAAACGTGAAATCAGTGGGTTAAAAGGGGTTGCCCCAGTCGCTTCCAAGGGGATTCAAGCCGTGTATGGCAACAAAAACTACTCAACTTCCATAGATGGGAGCGATAACGATTATTTCACCGTCAAAGATTGGGTGTTTGAACAAGGTCGCACCTTTACTCCTGCCGAACTTCAAGGTGGAAAAGCGGTGTGCGTCATAGGGGAAACCGTTCGTCGTGAACTCTTCGGAACGCAAAATCCTATCAATGCCTCTATTCGAGTCGGAAATTTTTCTCTCCAAGTAATCGGTCTTCTTCACAGCAAAGGGGCATCCATGTTCGGAATGGATCAAGATGATCTTATCGTAGCCCCCATCCGAATGTTTCAACGCCGTATCAGTGGAAACCAAGACATTTCGGTGATTCTCCTCTCCGCCAAAAATAGTTCCTCTATCGAAAACATCAAAACAAGTGTCACCGCTTTGATGCGTGAACGTCGCCATATTCACAAAGGGGATGAAGATGATTTTAATGTCCGAGATTTGCGAGAAGTGATCCAAACTCTCTCTCAAACGACCAAAATGCTCACCTTACTTTTAGGGGCTGTCGCTGCTATTAGTCTTCTCGTGGGGGGAATCGGGATTATGAATATTATGCTCGTATCCGTCACTGAACGTACTCGTGAGATAGGGATACGCCTCGCTATCGGAGCATTGGAGCGTGAAGTTCTCTTGCAGTTTCTCGTCGAAGCAGTCGTCCTCTCCTCATTGGGTGGAGTGATCGGTATGGCGTTGGGAATTGGTGTGGGAGTTGGGATCAATCTCTTTTTTGAATTACCCTTTGTTTTTAATACCTCTATCGTTATCATCGCCTTTTTGTTCTCTACTCTTGTGGGCATCGTGTTCGGCTACTTTCCTGCTCGTAAAGCAGCACGGCTTAATCCCATAGACGCTTTACGACATGAGTGATTTTGCCGATATAGCTTTTAAGTAAAAAAAGGAGTTTCCAATGCAAATCAATGCTACTAATCCATCTCTCAATCCCTACCTTCAAAATACATTAGAAACAAGTCAAGTTGATACCAAAGATTTTAAAGAAAAAGTAAAAAATGGTGAAATTTCAGGCAAAACTCTTTCAGCCTCCTATCTCGTCCAATATTCTCTAAGCGCACAGCAAACTTCTTCCAGTAATTTGCAAGCGCAAACTGCCCCTTTTGATATGAAAAAAGTGGGTGACATTTTAGATTCTATTGATTTCAAAGCTATCGGATATACGGGAAAACCAATCAAAGATATGACCCCTGATGAAGCCAAAGCAGTAGTAAGTAAAGATGGTTTTTTTGGCGTAGACCAAACCTCTGCTCGTTTATCCGATTTTGTTCTAAGCGGTGCAGGTGATAATATTGACACGCTCAAAGCAGGACGTGAGGGGATAGTCAAAGGGTTTAATGATGCCGAAAAAATGTGGGGCGGAAAACTTCCCGATATTTCCTACCAAACACTTGATAAAGCATTAGCAAAAATTGATGAAAAGATCACTTCTTTGGGGGGCAATGTTCTCGATATGAGTGTCTAAATGAAAATATTAATGATTGATAATGATGGCTTACAATTACAGACGCGGCGGATGTTGATTGAAGCAGAAATCGATGGAAGTATTATTGATACCGTTGCTACATTGGGTAATCTCCATATCGTTTTTAAAAAAGGTATGTACGATAGAGTCATTATCGATCATTTGATTGAAAATGGCGATGAGTGTATCAAATATATTTTAGAAATAGATCCAATGCAACCTATTTTAATCGTAAGTAATGCTATTCGATGTGTTATCACACAATGTGAGTATTGCGTACATCATCATAATATTCGTCGATTAAGTAATCCAACTCCTATACGTAATATCATACGCCTTGTACAAAGGTTTCAAGAATACACATGTGATCATTATGATGAAGAAACTAATCAGATACATACTTAATTTGAAAACGTTATGCTATAATTTTTTTAATCACATTATTCTAGGAGGTTTTTTATATGAATTTCACCACTATCCGAGGCAAACTAACGTTACTGTCAGTACTTAGCTTCATCGTCTTAACTACATTGGGGTTTTTATCCTATTCTAATAACAGTGATGCCAAAAAAACGGCTGAACGAATGGTTCTTATTGGCGATATTCGTGCCCATGCTAATGGTGCTCTCATGGAGCTACGTGGCTACCAACTCCTTTTTAAAGAAAAAAACATAAACGACTATAACGAACGGGTTAAAAAGCTAAGTGAGGCGGTAAATAAGCTCATGGATATGACCCGTTCTCAGGAAAACAAAGGTCGTCTCGCTAAATTAAATTCTCAGGTAGAAGCGTGGGAAACACTCAATAAACCCCGTATCGAAATGATAACCAAGTACAAAAAAGAGACCCATACGGATGCTTTTGCCCAAACAGAAGATGGGATAAAGTTAGCTCAAATCACCAAAGAGTCTGCCGAAATGCACAATGAAATTATCAAAGAGGAGCTTGATTTAGTCAAATCAATGGAGAAGAAAAATTTTGACACTCTTGATTCCAATGCGACAACAATGGAAGTTATTATCTTTATCAGTATTGCTTTAATAATGGGGATATTGTATTTTATTATTAACAGTATCAGCGCATCCATCAACCAATTGGAAAAGACAATTGATACTATCACTCAAAACCGTGACTTTACCAAAGATACTGTCATTGAAGGGCATGATGAACTCTCACACATGGGGCGAAAGCTCAATGGGTTAATCGCTATGTTACGTCAATCATTCCAAGGTATCCGCTCCGCATCAAGTGAGAATCTCTCTGTTGCTGCCGAACTTTCAGCAACCACTCTATCAATAGGAAGAGCAGCAGAAAAAGAAGCACTTATTGTCACAGAAACAACAACCGAGTCCGATCGAATGAAGGAGATGATGCAAGCTTCAGCACGAGAGGCACAAAGCGTCCGTGAACAAGCGATTAGCGCACGTGGAAATCTCAAAGAAGCGCAAGCAGCTCTTCACAATACAATAGAGCAACTCTCGCTGACCGTTCAAATGGAGAGTGAAATTAATCAACGGCTCAATGGACTTTCCCAAGAGGCATCACAAGTTAAACAAGTCCTTACCGTTATCGCTGATATCGCTGACCAAACCAATCTCTTAGCCCTTAATGCTGCGATTGAAGCAGCGCGTGCAGGTGAACATGGACGTGGTTTTGCGGTCGTCGCTGATGAAGTTCGCAAGCTTGCAGAACGTACTCAAAAAAGTCTTGTAGAAACCAATGCAACTGTCAATGTTATTGTCCAATCGATCAATGATATTACCGATCAAATGAATCAAAATACGAATCGTATTGAAGAACTGGTAAACGCATCCTCTGAAGTGGACAGTCATACAGAAATTGCTACGATTGCATTGGAAAATACGGTTATTGCTATCGAAAAACTTTCCGCAGACACCCAAGCAAATTCTAATACAACGGATATTATTATCAGTAAAATTGCAACAATTCACACTCTATCTACTGCCAATGCCCGTAGTGTCGAAGAGATTGCTTCCGCTGCTGAGCATCTTCACAAAATGACCGAACACCTTACCGATCAAATCGCCATTTACCGTACGTAGACTATCTAATCATCCGTATTCTCCCCTATTGGGGGATGACCTACCACGGTTGTTTCATGCTAACATTTTATAAAGCTTCTTAACGTCGAAAGCAACAAGACGAATTGCTTGCTTTATATTGGTAAAGCCATGTCGTCTGAGAAGCGTTAGGGCTATTGTACGAATTG
>Ga0172379_10010217_pt1 | contig 11411 bp, 13 predicted proteins | sample GrowelOW334metaG_FD_119756 | JGI IMG/M metagenome (GOLD analysis project Ga0172379, IMG submission 119756) | Groundwater microbial communities from an aquifer near a municipal landfill in Southern Ontario, Canada - Groundwater well OW334 metaG | ecosystem: Environmental > Aquatic > Deep... | reverse complement strand
TCAGTCCGTATAGTGTTCCTTGTTCAGAAGATGGATCATCGCGGTGTGGACCGCCTGTTCCGAGTACTTTTTTCTTGTTATGACGCCGCGCGTGAGGATACCTATCATGCCGCCGTCCTCGCGGAAGCTTTTTTCTTCGGCGAATCCGAGGTCGAGCGCCGCATCGGTGATTTCTTTTCCTTCATCCAGTACCTTTTGTATCATTTTTTTCGGGTATTCAAAAGCGCTCGAGAGTCCCAAATGGAATTCCTTACCGTCGTAGATGGCACATACCGCTGCGCCCATGTAACCGCTTTTCGTGTGGGGGACGGGGAATATGCCCGATTCCAAGCCGAAGCCCAGATCTGCACCAGAGGCGTAGGCGATTTCTGCCCTCCGTTTTGCGCCGCGGATCATCTCATCGAGACCTATCGGCTGGCTCTTCACGCCGGAGTCCGCTTCGACACCCTTGATTTCCGCATCCGCATATTCGGGATAGTTCGAGAGGCCGTTCCTTATCGCTTCGATTTTCCCCTTGTTCCGGGTTCCTGTCGCGATTTTCATTTTTATCATCGTAGCATAAAACAAAAAACGCCTAAGGCGTTTTTTTGTCTGTCGGGCTGCCGGGAATCGAACCCGGTCTACATGCACCCCATGCATGCGTACTACCGGTATACTACAGCCCGAGTGGAGCGGGAATCGGATAATTCATTATACGATTTCCGCGGAGCGAGGGATGCAAGCATCTTCGCTTACAGCCCGAAATCCTTTCCGCTTACTACCCCAGTATACATACAATTTATCGCTTGTGAAACAAAAATCCCTCCGAACCGCGAAGGGATTTTCTATTTCGCCTTACTGAGAGTCTTGAGGCACTTCACACAGACCATGGAGCGCTTTCCCGGAACAAGGAGGCTCGTCCACTGGAGATTCGCCTTCTTTTTGGAATAGGTTGTCGGATTATAATGACCACGAAGCAATTTTCGCGTTCCGCCGCCTTTCGATGATTTTGCGCACCGTTCACATGCTCGCATAGTACTCGGTATGATAATGGGTTCCTGCATGTCCGTCAACCCCAGTATGGAGAGGGGATGGAATTTTTCAGGAGAATATTGACTTAGTCATGATTTTATAGTACTATGTTCCAGTTCTTTTCATGCGGGAAAAGTTTCCGCATGGCGGAGCGTATACACGCTCTTTTCCAATTTCATTCATTTTTCTGGAGGTTCTCTATGAGACATTCTGCCTTTCTGGGCATTCTCTTTGCCGTGTTCATCGTTCTTGCACCTTCGGCGTTCTCCCAAACGGAGCCGCCGCAGCCAACGTGTTCCGTGATGCTCTGGCCCGATGCGGATTACCGCATGTGGACCGATCGGGAATACGTGGTTCCGGGATCGTATATCCGGGTTCCTGTGATGTTCGGGCTTCCGCCATCGGACACCGTTGTGGTTGCAGCCGCCTCAGTCGCATTCGACCGATGGGCCAACCCGCAATGGAGCTGGTGGTTCAATCAATGGAACTTCTGTCCGTCCACCGTGAGTTCGCAGGTCGATTTCCGACCAGGTGAATTCCGGGCGATTGTCGTGGGATATCCTCACATCGGCGGCGGGCAGGTGGAAGTCGGTTCGTTCATGGTCCGGGTGGACCGTGATGCCGTTCCCGGCGACACCATCGTCGTCGATCACCGGTTCTCGGTGAACGACAGGGAAGTCAGTCGTCACAAATCGGAATGGTACGTTCATCCCCGCGTGGTCTATGCGGATTTGAACGGCGATTCCCTCGTGACCGGCATGGATGGCGCGGCAATCTACCGTTTCCTCGTGGACAACAATGCGGCCATCACGACGAAACAACTGCTTGTTTCGGATCTCGACGGCAGCGGAAAGATCGACTGGTATGACCTGTATCTCTGTCTCTCGTACGTACTGGAACAGCGGACAGGATTCCCTGTCGAAGGATATGATGAGGCCGGGGGAAAAGGCTTGGTGGTTTCGGAGAAGGTGCCTGTCACTATGGCATCGCTCGGAAACACGACTGCTATTTCCTTCAAGACCGGCGGGATAACGAACGGAGAGCTCGAATTCAGGCTGCCCCAAGGGGCGACCCTCGAGCCCACGAACGCATTCGCCGGTTCCATGTCCGATATCGTACGCGGATCGGACGGTGTCGTGCATGTGCGGTTCGCAAAAGGCGTTGCCATGACGGGAACCCTTTTCACCGTGCGCAATGCGGCACCCGAACAGATAGCGCTCTGCGGCAAGGTCAATGCGGGTTCCCGCGTCGATCCGATCGTGGAACGCACGACGGACGTGGGAAAGGGGACGGATATCCCTCTCGTATTCTCGCTCGGACAGAACTATCCGAATCCGTTCAATCCTGCGACAGTGATCGCATTCTCGCTTCCTGAGGCATCGCGCGTGACGCTCAAGGTGTACAACCTTCTGGGACAGGAAGTCGCGGCGCTCATGAACGGCAGCGAGCAGTCCGCCGGAATGCATACCATCTCCTTCGACGCGTCGCGTCTCGCCTCCGGCGTCTATCTCTACAAGATGACCGCCGGAACGTTCGCAATGACGAAGCGGATGATGCTCCAGAAATGATATCGGTACTTTGCTCTATGCCCCCGCTTGCGGGGGCTTTCTTTTGACAGATTCATTTCAGAATGTTTTACTATTTCCAGTAACTCACCCATATTCACTCACTGTTTCGAGGGAGGATGTATGAAAGTAAGAAACATGTTATTGGGGATAGCCGTGTCCGTTCTTCTGACCGGCGGATTCCTTTCAGTGTTCGCACCGGACGAGCAGCCGGCAACAATCGAAGATGGCATCGTCGTGATACAGTCGCTTTACAACAAGCATCGTGAAATCAGCGAAGAAGCGCGGATGGAGTATCTGAAGGTCAAGGAGAGAATGACGGGATTCGAACAGAGTTCCGTTGAGAGCCTGTTCGTGGAGAACCGCCGCACGCTCGACACATGCGCTTCCATGATCATCTACGCTTTCCCCGATTCGCTCGGCTTCGACGCGCGGAAGCAGCTGCTGCTCGGCGCGATCACGGAGATGAAGCAGTCGACACTGTCGCTTGTCCGCATAGCGGCCATCCTCGGTCCGTACGCGGAGAAGAAGAAGTGAAGAACGTCGGATGCGACAAAAAACGGCCCACGCCATCGTGGGCCGCTTTCTTTCTTATCCGAGAATGGTTTCCCGATATAGTTTCTTTCCGAAATCGAATTCGTAATATTTCGCGGTATCGTCCGGACCGACCTGGAGGATGACGGTATTGCGGTCTGCGGGGATGGAGAAGAGCATCGAACCCGATACGGAACTCTTTGGGGGCATCGAGGAGAATGAGCCGGTGATCTCCGCACTTCGCGTCTTGTTGCCGTCCGCATCGATCAGTTGGATGAGGGAGCCGACGTCGAGCGCGGTATAGGAAGAAGCCGCGGCGGTGAACGCCTTCACCGCAAAGCGTACGGTGTTGTCCGAGCGCCGCGTCGCGCTCTCGATCGTTATCGTGATGGGAACTTGGGGGAGGAGTGCGGAACCAGACTCCGCGGTGAAAAGGATGGAGGAAAGTATCGGCGCGTCCGCTACCGAATCGGAGAGTGTCGATGTGGGGACGGTCTCGGGAGGTTTTTCCTCCTTCGGCGCTTCGGGAACCGTTTCCGCTCCCGTATTCTTCATGGTGAGCGCGAGTTCGGTATTCTTCACTGCTGTCTGGAGCGCCGAGATCTTATCGAAGGTGAGGTAGAATCCGGCGAGCACGAGGAGGGCAAATACCGTGATGACCGCATAGACCGATTTGTCGTTTTGCATATGTCTTAAGTATACCAGTACGGTGCAGGCGGTATGATATAGTGAACACATTCCATGCAGGCACTCATATTCGTTTTCCAGCTTACTGTTCTCATTTTTTCGGTGATGATCCATGAAATCGCGCACGGCGTCGTTGCGGAACGGTTCGGTGATGCAACCGCGCGCCGCATGGGCCGCCTCACGCTGAATCCGCTGAAACACATCGACTGGTACGGGTCCGTGCTCTTTCCGCTCTTCATGGCACTCGCGTCCGGAGGACGGATGGTGTTCGGATGGGCGAAACCCGTGCCGGTCAATACCGCGAACCTGAAGAATCCCGATCGGGATACGGCATTCATCGCGGCTGCGGGACCGCTCAGCAACTTCGCTCTCGCATTCGTCTTCGCGCTTTTTTCCCGCGGACTCGCGCTCTTCGCCGATCCGAGCGCATATGTGCTTGTGCTGGGCGAGCTCTTCAGTCTCATCGTCATCACGAACCTTTCGCTCGCACTGTTCAATCTGATGCCGATTCCTCCGCTCGACGGTTCGAACATCCTCTTCGCATTCCTGCCCCCTTCGGCGTATCGTGCACGCGCGTTTCTCGAGCAGTACGGGTTCATCATGCTCATCGCGTTCATCGCGTTCGGATTCCCGATCATCGCGCCCGTCATCGGATGGTTCTATTCCGTTTTCATGGGTGCATAGCGCGGGGTTGACGGTTTTTGAAGTCCCCACTATACTAATTCGTGTTTTTATGCCGACCATAGGACAACTCATCAAAACGGGAAGAACGAGCAAGAAAGGCAAGGACAAAACTCCCGGCCTCGGTTATTATTTCAACTACCTGAAGAACCGTCCGGTTGATTCTCCGTCGCCCTTCAAACGCGGCGTGTGTCTCAAAGTATTCACGACGACGCCGAAGAAACCGAACTCCGCGCTCCGCAAGGTGGCGCGCGTGCGGCTCACGAACGGCATGGAAGTCACGGCATACATTCCGGGAGAAGGGCACAACCTCCAGGAGCACTCGGTGGTCATGATCCGCGGCGGCCGCGTGAAGGACCTTCCCGGTGTCCGCTATCACATCGTGCGCGGCGTTCTCGATACCGCGGGCGTGGACAGGAACCAGCAGCGTTCCAAGTACGGAGCGAAGAGGAAGAAGGCGAAATAAACCATGAGAAAAAGAGGATATTTTACGAAGAGGGAATTCCTTCCCGATACCAAATATAACCGCACCGATGTCGGCCGTTTCATCAACTACATGATGGGAGGGGGCCGCAAGACCGCCGCAGAGAAGGTGGTGTACGAGGCGCTCGACAAGATAAAGGAGACGACGAAGGAGGACCCCATCAAGACCTTCGAGCTGGCGCTCCAGAACGCAACACCGCTTCTTGAGGTGGTTTCAAAGCGCATCGGAGGAGCGAACTACCAGATTCCCCGCGAAGTCCGTCCCGAGCGGCAGTTTTTCCTTGCGACGCACTGGATCATCACCGCCGCGAACGGAAAGAAAGGGAAGGCGATGGGTGAGCGCCTTGCGGAAGAGCTTCTCATGGCGGCGAAGAACGAGGGGAGTGCCATCAAGAAAAAGCAGGATACGCATCGCATGGCCGAAGCGAACCGCGCCTTTGCCTCGCTTATGCGTTCATCGTCCTAAGGGACTATCTCCGTTTTGCATCACTGCAGGCGGCGGCTTTTCAACCATACTGACCAACAATCCATATGCCACGACAATATCCGATTGAGAAAGTAAGAGACATAGGCATTATCGCGCACATCGATGCGGGCAAGACGACCGTTTCGGAGCGCGTTCTTTTTTATACCGGCATCTCGCATAAGATCGGCGAAGTGCACGAAGGCGAAGCGACTATGGACTGGATGGACCAGGAGCGAGAGCGCGGCATCACCATCACCGCTGCCGCGACGACCTGTTTCTGGACGCCTACCTATATTCCGCACGAGAAGAAGAAGGAATTCGAACACCGCATCAACCTCATCGACACGCCCGGACACATCGACTTCACCGTCGAAGTGAAGCGTTCGCTTCGCGTTCTGGACGGCGCCGTGGTGGTATTCGACGGCGTATCCGGCGTGGAACCGCAATCGGAAACGAACTGGCGCTATGCCGACGAATTCGGCGTACCCCGCCTCTGCTTCATCAACAAGCTCGACCGCATGGGAGCGAGTTTCGAAAACAGCTTCAATTCCATCATCGAGCGCCTTACGACGGATGCAGTGGCCATCCAGCTCCCGATCGGAGCGGAGGAGAATCTGAAGGGCGTGGTGGATCTCATCAGGAACAAAGCGTTCGTATTCGAAGGAGAGAAGGGGGAGAAGGTGACCGAAATTCCGGTTCCCGACGATATGAAGGAGCTCGTAGAAAAGAAGCGGCATGAACTCATCGAGCGCATCGCCGAAACGGATGACATACTCATCGCGAAATTTTTGGACGGCGTGGAGCCGACCGTGGACGAACTGAAGAAAGCGCTCCGCGTAGCGACGCTCAAAGTGAAACTCGTGCCCGTGCTCTGCGGCACCGCGCTGAAGAACAAGGGCGTGCAGTTCATGCTGGACGCGGTCATCGACTATCTTCCGTCTCCTATCGATCTCCCTCCGACGAAGAGCATCAATCCCGACACCCATGCGGAGGAGTTCCACCATCCCGACGACAACGAACCGCTTACCGCGCTCGCGTTCAAGATCGCGACCGATCCGTTCGTCGGTTCTCTCACGTTCTTCCGCGTCTATTCGGGAACGCTGAAGCGCGGCAGCTATGTGCTGAATGCGACGAAGAACACGCAGGAACGCATCGGCCGCATCGTGCGTCTCCATGCGAACCATCGCGAAGAAGTGGATGAGATCTATGCCGGCGACATCGGCGCACTCGTGGGGCTGAAGGATACGACGACCGGCGATACGCTGACCGATCCCGAGCATGCAACCATCCTCGAACGCATCACCTTCCCCGAGCCCGTCATCCATCTGCGCATCGAGCCGAAAACGAAAGCGGACCAGGAGAAAATGGGCATCGCACTCCGCAAACTCGCTGACGAGGACCCCACATTCCGCGTGTCGGGCGACCCCGAGACGGGGGAGACCATCATCGCAGGCATGGGAGAACTCCAGCTCGAAGTGCTCGTGGAGCGCATGAAGCGTGAATTCAAAGTGGAAGCGAATGTCGGCCGCCCGCAGGTCGCCTACAAGGAAACGGTGAAGGGCAAGAGCGAGGCGGAAGGGAAATATATCCGTCAGTCCGGAGGAAAGGGACAATACGGCCACGTGAAGCTGAAACTCGAAGCGCTCGAACGCGGCAAGGGTTTCGAATTCGTGGACGAAATCAAGGGAGGTTCCATCCCGCAGGAATTCATCAACCCGATCGAGAAAGGCATCGAGGAAGCGGCCGCGAAGGGCGTGATTGCCGGCTACCAGGTGGTGGACGTCAAAGTGACACTCTACGACGGATCGTTCCACGAAGTGGACTCCTCGGAGTTCGCGTTCAAGATTGCGGGTTCTATGGCGTTCCAGGAAGCGGCAAGGGCGGCGAAGCCGGTACTCCTCGAACCCATCATGAAAGTACAGGTCACCGCGCCCGCGGATTTCCTGGGCGACGTGACAGGAGACCTCAGCTCGCGTCGCGCGAAGATTTCGGCGATGGGCGAGCGCGGTACGGTACGCGTGATAGATGCGACGGTGCCCTTGGGAGAAATGTTCGGGTATGTGACGAACCTCCGCTCGTTCACGCAAGGGAGAGGGAACTTCAACATGGAATTCTCGCATTACGAAGAGGTGCCGAACAATGTGGCACTGGGCATCATCGAAGGAAGGATGAAGAAATAAGAAACAGAAAAATCCCCGAAAGGGGATTTTGCGTTGTCCACACGCAGTATGCGTTTTCCGGAAGGCAAGTAGAGTATAATGGGAAAACCAAGGCAACTGCTTGACATTTTCGCGCGTATACGCAAAAATTATCCTTGCTTTTGGAAAACCCTAACACAGGTCGAAAAAATAAAAAAACCAAACCAAAACAATGGCAGAAAAAGAAAAATTCGTCCGTAACAAGCCCCACGTGAACGTGGGAACGATCGGACACGTCGACCACGGCAAAACGACTTTGACCGCGGCGATTACGCACGTGCTGTTCATGAAAGGTCTCGCGAAGAAGGAGGAGAAGGTCGACCAGATCGACAACGCTCCGGAAGAGAAGGCCCGCGGCATCACCATCGCACTCCATCACTCGGAGTACGAGTCGGAAAAGCGCCACTATGCGCACATCGATGCGCCGGGACACGCGGACTACATCAAGAACATGATCACGGGAGCCGCCCAGATGGACGGCGCAGTGCTCGTGGTTGCAGCGACTGACGGCCCGATGCCTCAGACGCGCGAACACATCCTTCTCGCTCACCAGGTGGGCGTGCCGAGGATCATCGTGTTCCTCAATAAGTGCGATATGGTGGACGATCCGGAACTCATCGACCTCGTTGAGTCCGAAGTCCGCGAATTGCTCAAGAAATACCAGTTTGACGGCGACAATGCGCCGATCATCCGCGGTTCGGCGCTCAAGGCGTTGAACGCGAAGACGGCCGAAGAGGCGGATGCAAAGCCGATTCTCGATCTCGTGAAAGCGATGGATGAGTTCTTCCCGGACCCGGTCCGCGAACTCGACAAGCCGTTCCTCATGCCGATCGAAGACATCTTCTCGATTGAAGGACGCGGCACCGTGGTGACCGGACGCGCAGAGCGCGGACGCATCAAGGTGAACGACGAAATCGAAATCATCGGTTTGAAGCCGACGCAGAAGTCCGTAGCGACCGGAATCGAAATGTTCCAGAAGCTGCTCGACGAGGCGCAGTCCGGCGACAACGTGGGTATCCTTCTCCGCGGTTTGAAGAAGGAGGACGTGGAGCGCGGACAGGTCATCGCGAAACCGGGTTCGGTCACGCCGCACACGGAGTTCGAGGCCGAAGTGTACGTGCTTTCCAAAGAGGAAGGCGGACGCCATACGCCGTTCTTCAAGGGTTACAAGCCCCAGTTCTATATCCGCACGACCGACGTGACGGGAGAGGTGATTCTTCCGCAGGGCGTCGAGATGGTCATGCCGGGCGACACCGTTTCCATCACTGTGAAGCTCATCGCCCCCGTGGCGCTTGAGGAGAAGCAGCGCTTCGCCATCCGCGAAGGAGGAAAGACGGTGGGTGCAGGTGCAGTGACGAAGATACTCAAGTAAGGTAAACGCGCGAAAGCGATCTATGGCAAAAAAAGAAGAGCAGCTTCAAAAAGAAAAATTGCGTCTTCGCATCAAGTCTTACGACGCGAAGCTCATCGATAACTCGGTGAGGCAGATAATCGAGGCGATAAAGCGGCAGGGTGGGGACATCGTTGGCCCCATCCCGCTGCCGACCGAATTCAAGAAATATTCGGTCAATCGCTCGACCTTCGTGCACAAGAAGTCAGTCGATCAGTTCGAACTTCGCGTACACAAGCGCCTCATCGACATCCTGAATCCCCAGCAGAAGATAATCGAGTCGCTCACCGACCTGAACCTTCCCGCCGGCGTGGATGTGGAGATAAAGATGGGCTAAAGCTCTTGACTTTCGCGCAGGACTTCGTGTAGGATAGTTAGGGTTTAGCCACATTTCACCTACGAAAAACAACAGGGCTTACCCCTGTTGTTTTCATAACGAACCACACCGTATGGCAAAAGTAATCGCCAAAAAAATGAGAATGGCCCAGATCTGGAAGGACGGCAAAGTCGTTCCGGTCACGCCTCTTCACTGCGAGAAGGGCGATGTTGACGCATTCCTCTCCGAGTTGAAGGAAGGCGTCCTTGTTGCTGTTTCAGGTACGAGCCGCGGAAAAGGTTTCCAAGGCGTCGTGAAGCGGCACGGCTTCCACGGAGGTCCGGCCACGCACGGCCAGAAGGATCGTCTGCGCGCTCCCGGTTCCCTCGGTCCCACCGCTCCTCAGCGCGTGGTGAAAGGAAGGAAGATGGCGGGACACACGGGCAATGTCCGGGTCACGGTCAAAAATCTTTTGGTTGCCGAAATAAAGCCCGAGGAAAAGATAATCCTGGTGCGCGGCGCGGTTCCCGGCAATCGCGGCGGTGCCATTGAAATCCGCAATAACGCATAACCACTATCATGAGTACGGATCTCTACAATCAGGAATACAAGAAAGTGGGCACGGTGACGCTGCCCGATTCGCTGTTCAACGCGAAGTGGAATCCCGATCTCGTGCATCAGGTCGTGGTCGCCTATGAGGCAAACACGCGCAAAGTCATCGCACATACGAAGGACAGGAGCGAAGTGCGCGGCGGAGGAAAGAAACCGTGGAAGCAGAAGCACACAGGTCGCGCGCGTCACGGCTCGAGCCGTTCTCCTATATGGAGCGGCGGAGGCGTCACGCACGGTCCCCGCAATGAGCGCGATTTTTCAAAAAAGATAAACAAGAAGATGCGCCAGGGTGCGCTCGCCTCGGTGCTTTCCAAAAAACTGAAGGAGGAGGAAGTGGCCATTGTCGATTCGCTCTCGTTCGATTCCCGCAAGACGAAGGATGTCGCATCCATGCTCGCGAAGTTCTTCGCGAAGAAGACGAAGGTACTCTTCGTGTCCGCGAAGGGCAATACGTCGCTTTCAATCGCGGCACGGAACCTCCCGGGAGTGGAGACTGTCCGCACGAGCGGACTCACCGCCTTCAACGGCCTGAAATACAAGCACATCATCTTCGAAAAGGGAGCAGTCGAGGAATTCACACCCGTCAAATAACCATGGCACTACTTGGCACGAAAAAGAAAAAGGAAGTGAAGACGAGCGCGGCAGCCGCACCGGTCGCGGTTTCGGCACAGACGCATGTGGTGCGGAGCGTCTTGAAGAGGCCGCACGCGAGCGAGAAATCGTACGGATTGCACGCGAAGAACCAGTACGTGTTCATTGTTGATCTTTCCGCGAACAAGAATCTGGTGCGCGAAGAGGTGGAGCGCCGTTATCATGTGCACGTCACGGATGTCGGCATGCTTGTGAACAAGGGGAAAGTGAAGCAGTTCCGCGGCCGGCTTTCGAAAGCCTCGCTTTTCAAGAAGGCGTTCGTCACCCTGAAAGAGGGCGATAAGATAGAAATCGTATAACGCATATGAAACAGTACAAACCGACAACGCAATCGCGCCGCCATATGACCGTAGTGGACTACGGAACGCTCACGCCGGGCGCGCGGCCGAGGAAGGCGCTCACGAAGCGCATCACCGCGAAAGCGGGACGCAACTCCCAAGGGCGCATCACCATGCGGCACCAGGGAGGAGGCAATAAGAAACTCTATCGCATCGTCGATTTCGTGCAGAAGAAGCAGAACGTCCCGGGCAAGGTGGAGACCATCGAATACGATCCGTATCGTACCGGATTCATCGCGCTCGTATGCTACAAGGACGGAGAGCGCCGCTATGTGCTCGCACCCGAAGGAATGAAGGTAGGGGATACGATCATTTCTTCCGACACCGCTCCGTTCACTCCCGGCAACAGGACTTCCCTGAAGCGCGTCCAGGTCGGCATGTTCGTGCATAACGTGGAGATTACCCCCGGCAAAGGAGGGCAGCTTGCGCGTTCTGCGGGAACGTCGGTCCAGGTGCTTGCGAACGAGGACGGCTATACG
>Ga0172379_10010216_pt1 | contig 11412 bp, 13 predicted proteins | sample GrowelOW334metaG_FD_119756 | JGI IMG/M metagenome (GOLD analysis project Ga0172379, IMG submission 119756) | Groundwater microbial communities from an aquifer near a municipal landfill in Southern Ontario, Canada - Groundwater well OW334 metaG | ecosystem: Environmental > Aquatic > Deep... | reverse complement strand
TGCAGGGGTGGAGGGAATTGAACCCCCAGTCCTCGCTCTGGAGGCGAGTGGTTTACCGTTAACCGACACCCCTTTATGACCAACACGCATATTATATAGCAATCTGAGTGGTTTTTGTTATAATTGCCCCCATTATGTCCCATAAAGGTGGTAAACGAGAGATCTCATTAAGAGTAATTGTGGAGTCTGATAAAGTTTTTGAAACTGTGGGGATTCCTGGTACAGGCGTCCCTTGCAAATTGTGTATTTCGAGTTGTCATTATGCCAAGAAACCATTCAAGCCGGGTTCTTCAAACGAAAGAAGGTGCAAAGACCCTGAACGTGAAGGCGCCTATGTTTGGGTAGGAGTTACTCCCTGTGAAAGAGGCAGATAGAAATTTTGTTATTCAATCTCTAACAATTTTGCTATTTGGGTGGTAGAGGGGGTTTTAATCTTTGGAATAACTACAATTTTTGCTCCTAAGTTTTCATAAATCTCTTTATGTTTAAGAAGGTTATCTTTGGGATCACAAGCGATAAAATCTGGTTTAACACTCTTTGTTAAAAGTGTGTAATCCGGGGACGGGGGAAGGGATATGACTTTATCAACAAATCTTAAAGATTCAAGTATTTCAGCTCTCTGTTTTTGTGAGTGGATTGGCCTTTTGGGCCCTTTTAATTTTTTAGTGTTTTCATCTGACTCCAAAGCAACAACCAGAAAATTTCCAAGGCCTTTTGCCTTTTTAAGAAAGTAAATGTGGCCGTAGTGGAGAATGTCAAAACATCCTCCAACAAGAACGGTTTTTAGTTTAGCCATTTTCTTACGATATCATACCATGTAACAAGAACTATTGAAGATGGAGCCCTTCGGCATAAACCTCGTCGCAGTTAAAGTTACCACAATTATCACTCCTGTCACTGTAGTAGGTTTCACAATAAATCTTTCCATGGTCGTTTTGAAGGTTCTGGCATACTTCAATTACTCTTAAACCAATTTTGACCATTTTTGTTCCAAAACCGACGTCGTTGGTACAACAGCCCTCCTGGAGCATTTTTCTAACGGTGCAGTTTTCACATCCCATGGTATTTTTAATAAATAAGAATAACTAACTACTTTAATTTAGAGGTCTCTTTGTGGAGAGTTACTTTTCTGCAGGTTTTACAGAATTTGTTTATTTGAAGTTTTCCTTTACCTTTTGTGTCCATATTAACCTTGTTCCTGTCTGTAATATAGTTTTGAGATTTACAGGAAGAACAAATTAGTGCAACTAACTCTCTTGCGCCTTTTTTAGCCATGTGGGTATTTTAACAGCAAAGTTGTTAATAGCCAAGTGGGTGTTTACTTGTTTGTAGGAGAGAAGTCGGTTGATCTAATCCAGCAAGCTTGATTTTTTGACTCTGTGACAGAAGTATCCGATATACCTTGTTCCGTGGCTAGATTCGCAATTACTCCTTTAGATGGAGTAATTTCTTGACCATTTACCTCGACGCGTATCCAGGTACCTAAGTTTGAAGTTGCGCCAAACGTTTCCGTTTCCTCGTCAGCTGAAACCATCGCTCTTGCTCCTTCGCGAATAAGACCGTGATCCTCTTGTCCTAGGGGTGCTTCCAATCTTGACGCATTTTCAGCGCCGGGATATTGCCAGCAATTGGTTTGTCTAACAATTGTTCCCAGATCACCGCTTTTAAGCTCAACTGGTTTGCAACCTGCCGCGCCAAAGGTAACGAGAGCAAGAATTACTCTAGCAGCAGTTTTCTTTTTATTTTGTTCTCCCGTTTCTCCCACTCTCTGGTTGTACTATAACAACTATTTTGTGTCAAGTTTGGAGCCTGAGAGAGGGATTGAACCTCCGACCCCGTTCTTACCAAGAACGTGCTCTACCACTGAGCTACCCAGGCGCGCTTGAATTATACTATAATGTGTTTATGGATAAAAAGACGGTATTTCTTTTAATTGCAGCGGGAGCTTTCTTAATTCTTCTTTTCTATATTTTGAAGTTTATTTAAACTCAATTCCTATGCTGTGCTGAGTACGGTGTTGAACTCGAACCTGCTTAATTACTTCAATGATACCACCTCCGAGGCTAAAATTCTGGCAGGGCAATTGGAATTACTAAAACACTATCTTTCTAAACAAAATCCTGAAATTTACATGAACTAAAGAAAGTGATACACTTTCGGTATGGAGTCCGTTGGTTCTGTACCCTCAAAAGACGTAAAACCAGAAAAAAAGTTCGACCATGTTGATGAAGAACTTAAGGATTTTGTTAATGGTTTTTTTCACAAGGATATTGGGCACGTACAAGCTGAGGTGTCGACATCCACAAGGGAGCTAGCTAATGGTAAAAGTGAAAGATTTATAACCTTTGTTTTTACTAATCCACTTAACGAGAGAATGCAGGTGGAAATCGGAGAAGAATCTGGGTTTTTCGGCCCGAAAAATAGCATCGAAGTTAAGCCTCTTAAAAATCACTAAGCTACAGTTAAGCTTCCGAATTCTCCAACAAAACAAACCGTTTCTTTTAGACAATCCTATATTGTGCTGGGGCCAGGATTCGAACCTGGGAAGTCATTTTCTGACGCGAGGTTTACAGCCTCGTGCGTTTGGCCACTCCGCCACCCCAGCGCGTTACATATTATAACTCAATAATTTTATTTCCTTAAGTATCAGTTGGATAAGCCGTGTATCCGAGTAAACAATGTGTATTAGCCCATATTTCATTTTGTTGTGTTTATTTCCACCATCTTTTCTAATATATGGTTTCTGAAACTGTGTTTTTGGTATTTGTGTTAGCAGAGACCAATAATTGGTTAATTCTTCAATGTTTTGATTTTCGAAACAATATATGAGACACCGCAATTTTGATTCGTTTATTTGATAAACCGATCTTAGGAATTTCATAAAAACACGTATCATTAAGGGGTCTGAATTAGTGAAATTTACGGCTTGTGTATTTCTTTTGCCACCCTCTGCCCAATATAGCATTAGGCCGGCAACTTTCAATAATTGTTCCTTTAGGTTTAGGTTTTGTTTTGGATTATATGATAGCGGAGATTTATAGAATTGGTAGTGGAGAGTATCAATGGGGGGCCTTCTTTTAATATTGTTTCTTCGCATAGTGTGAACTACTGCTCCAAGTGTAGTATCCATTTTTTGAGCTACCTCACGCATGCTTAGTCCAGAGTGGTAATACTTTTCAAGAGTGGCTAATTTTTCTTTTGGCCAGACCCGGGCTCTATAATTCTCTTTGCCTTTAGCCCACAAAGTATTATTTAGTTTAAATCCTCGGTCTTTTCTCTTTTTGGTAAGTATATCTTGAGCATCCTTCGAAAGTTTAATATTCCTTGTCCATTCAAAAGCAGTACTTTTTGCAATTTTAAGTTCTGAGGCAATCTCGTTAATCGAGAAACCTTGTTGTCGGAGTAGGGTGGTTTTGTTCTTGACTTCGGCAGGATAAGTCATAACTAAAGTATTATCCCAACAAATACCGAAGTCAATAGGGTTTGCGAACTTAATACGAAGAAGGCTGGGAGCCTTCCGGCAGAAATCGAACTGCCATCGGTGGATTACAAAGCCACTGCTCTACCATTGAGCTAGGAAGGCACAATAGAATTATACCAAAAAATGACCCTGCTTTGGGAAACTGGCTAATTTTCCTGAAAACCTTCCAGGTGGGTGGGCTGTCCTAAACCGTTACGGCTTAGAAACTTCGCCCTCCCGATTAAACTATCCGGTCAGGAAAGTCTAACCTTTGGCTCCCCGCAACAGGGTCAATTTAATACTATCATGAAAGTCAACTCGTGAAATGATTAAATAATGAGGTTTCCGGGAATTAGAATTGATCTAAGAATTTTAATGATTGGAGAAATAATTATGTTTATTAAAGGTTCCTTGCCAAATATTGGGAAGATTAATCCTATTAAGATAATAAATCCAAATCTACCCAAGAAAATATCTACCTCTCGTGCTTTCTTGGAGGGAAGAAGTCCAACTAAGATTTTTCCTCCATCCAGGGGATGAATGGGAATAAGGTTAAATACGGCAAGAGAAATGTTAAGAAGAATAAATATAGGAAGTATCCCTAAAAGGAAAGAGAGAGATGAAAAAGGGGAAGAAATAAGCCTAAAGGCAATAGAAAGAACTACGGCTAAAATTAAATTAGCAGCGGGTCCTGCAAATGATATTAGAGCAGAATCCCTTTGGGGGTTTTTAAGGTTATATGGATCAAATTGGACGGGTTTGGCCCAGCCGAAAGGAAAGGGAAGGTAGCCGAAAGCGGTAAGTATCGCCGTAATTAGAAGCAAGGTGGTTCCTGCAGGGTCATAGTGGACTAGGGGATTTAATGAAAGCCTTCCTGAAAGTTTTGCAGTAGGGTCTCCCAACCTATCAGCCATCCAGGCGTGTGCAGCTTCATGAACAGTTATTGTTATGGCAAAAGCCAGTATTAGAAAAACTATTGTCATATCCTCAAGTTAAATATATAATACCCCTTAGCTTAATATTATGTCATATATTTGCGATAAGTGCGGAAAAGATATAGTCACGGGGCGAAGCCAACAGCACAAACGTGGTGTTGCCGGAAAAAGGTGGAAGAAAAGAGCCCAGAAAACGGCGAGAACCTTTAAACCCAACCTTCAGAAAATTGCAGTAATGGTAGGCGGGGTAAAGCAAACTATGAAACTTTGTGCAAAGTGTATTAAAAGATTTGAAAAAGAAGAAAAACTCTTTGATTATAAAAAATCTACTTTGGGGTAGCCTTCTTTAAATTGCTTCCAGGAGACTTCGTTTTTACCTTCAAGTTGCACTTTATCTAAAACCATTTTCCCTTCTTCGACGTGTGTTTCTAATATCTTTAGCCTTTTTTGACCTTCTTTTGGATTAAGCTTTACGTAAGTCCAAACTCCCGGCCATGGACTCATGGCTCGTAAAAATCTTTCTATCTCTTCCGGTTTTTTTTCTTTAAGACTGATAAGTCCATCTTCTCTAGTTAATATTTTTGTAAACGTTGCTTCACTGTGATTTTGCTCCTTTGGTTTTACCTTGCCTGAAACGTAGGCGGGAATTAATTGGATCAAAACATCTGCAGATCTTTCAAAAAGTCTTTCTCTCAAACTTTCCGTTGTATCGTCTGCGAGAATTTCATCTTTAAAGAAAGTGACGATCGGTCCATGATCCATTTTCTCATCCATCTTGATTATGGTTACTCCGCATTCTGGATCCCCGTTTTTAATGGCTTCATTAATTGGGGAAGCCCCTCGGTATTTAGGCAGAAGTGAAGGATGAATGTTTAATATCCCGAATTTAAATAAATCAATTACACTTTTGGGAATTATTTTTCCATAAGCTGCACAAACTCCCAATTCCGCCTCAGGAAAAGGTTTCTCAAAATCAAAAAAGATTGGGACGTCTCTTTTGTGGGCCCAATCATCAACGGGGGAGTATTTTTTAAATTGTTCCCTTCCAACAGGCATTGGAGGTTGGGTCACAACTGCCACAATTTCATGAACTTTTGCAAGTTTTGAAAGAATTGGTACGACATATTCGGGAGTACCAAAAAATATTATTTTCATTTGATTAGATTAATTCTACCTCCTCCCATTTATCCTTCTCTAGTTTATATAAAGGTTTCTTTTGCTCCAACAGCCTGTCTAAAAACAAGATTCCATTAAGATGGTCTATTTCATGGAGGATTATCTGGGCATCAAAGTTTTTAAATTCCTCAACTATTTCTTTTCCCTCTTCATTTAAATATTTTATTTTAACCAAGTTTATTCTTTTAAGTGGTCCGTAGTAGTTTGGGAGAGAGAGACATCCTTCAAGAATTTCCTGTTTAGAACCCTTATTGGAACCCTTTTTTGTTTTAACTTTCTCCATTTTTGTTTCCAGTATTTCGGGATTGATAACAACCCTATTTAGCTCCTTGTAATTTGCCACGAAGACTCTTAAGTTTTTTCCAATTTGAGGTGCAGCAAGACCAACTCCTTCAGGGTCTTTTTGAACAGCCAAAGTTTCCTTAAGGTCGCGGATGAGTTCAACAGCCTTTGAGTCAATTTTGATAACCCTCTTTGAGATTTCTCTTAGCTTTGGGTCTCCCGAATGTAATATTTTCCGTATCATTGGCCCAATTATATCTTTTTTAGAAGGTTTTGTGAATTTGTGTCATTTGGGTCGATTTTTTCCAGGATATAATTCAACTGGCTTTCGGCTTCGTAAGTATTTCCTTTTTCTATTAAAATAAGTGCGTATAAATACCTTGCTTCTTTATAGTTGGGCTTCATTTCAATAGTTTTTTCTACTATCTTTATGGCCTCATCCGTTTCTTTTGTCCGCATATAAATTAAAGCTAAGTTATAAAAAAGTTTTGCCTCCGTTGGGGCTTTTAGCGTTGCCGCAATTAAGCTTTCCTTTGCGGATCCTAAGTATTTGGGATCGATTGCGGCGAGCTTCAGAAATATTCCTGCCTGACTTCTTAACAAATTTACATTTGCAGGCGAAAGCGTGGTTGCTTTAAGGGAGTTTGAAACTGCTAGATTCATAAAAGTAAGGGCATCATTGTCCTTTTTGAGGTCATGAAGCGCAAAGGAAATTCCTGCGTAGGAATTGGCAAGTTCCGAGTAATAGATGGGTTCAAAAGAAGAAAGCCTAACGGCTTTTTGTAAATACCTTTCTCCTTGAACAAAATCACCCTGTTCGTTAGAGGATTTCCCCAGTGCATATTGTATATCTGCATACCAGTAGCGAAAGATAATGAATAATAAAAGGCCTAGCATAAATACCGAAGCACCAAAGAGAACTTTTTGTAAACTGCTTGGTTTTGTTGGCTCCTTTTTAGAGGTGTCTTCCTTGTTAAAACCTGAAGTTATAGCAAGGGCCGGGAAAAGGAAAAACTCCAATTGAGTCGAAACTGTGGAAAAGCCAAAAAAGTTAGCTATTAAAAGTCCCGAAAAACCTGCAGCTAGGGAAATTGAAAATATATTAATTTTCTTAAAAAAGACAAGAAATATCATTCCGATCAGGTAAAGATAGCTTGCAATTCCTAAAGATCCTGTTGTTGCCGCAAAGTTTAAGTACTCGTTGTGCGCCTTGTTATAAAGAAAGTCCCATTCTGATACAAGGTTATGTTCGACGGGTCTATATTGGTAGTAGGAATAGGCGAAAGTTTCCAAACCGCTTCCGAAAACTGGGTAGTGAATAAATACCCGTAAAGCTCCTTTCCAAACAATTTTTCTGATGGTTCCTGATTCTGTTCCTCCAGTTTCAAGTGCGGGGCCTTGGATTTTTTCTAGCGGAATAATTTTTGCAGGATTCCACGGAGTACTGACTATTAGAAACAGTAAGACAAAAAGTAAATTGGAAATAATCAGGGGTATAAAAACACTTTTCCGCTTAATTATAAAAGCAAAGGTCCAGAATAATACGTCGGCTGCAAAAAATCCCAAAAGAGCCGAACGCGATTTTGTAAAAAGAAGGGTAGTAAAAAGCAGAATACTTAAAAGGTACAAAAGGATTCTTTTAATGTTTTTAGAATCCAAAATTTGAGAAAGGGTAAGAGGAATTAAGACAACTATCCAAGTTGCAAGCCAATTGGGTTGACCGAGGGTTGAAAAAACCCTGTTTTGCACGTCTTGTACCCAGCAGGATTTTATACCCTGGCCAATAAAAGCACAGGTTATGTTTATATTGAAGTGCTCAAGTACTGCAATAATCGAAACAACCGCTGATGAATATAAAAGAAAATAGATTGATCTAATTACCCTTTCTTTATTCATATTTGAAACAAATGCCCAGTAGAGGATAAGATAGCAAATAGTAGATATTAAGCCTCCATTGAAACGTGAGTAATAGCCTAAGAAAGAAGTTCTTAGATCTATCGAAAATATTGTAGAAAGGATTTGGGACCCAAAAAAAATAAGAAGAGGGATGTCCAATAATGTGCGACGGAAGATGATCTTTTTCTCCCTAATCATCTTTGTGACCCAAAGTCCGATAGTTAAGGTTGTTATGATGTAAACAAAAATCATTTTATTAAACTCAAAAAGTTCTGAAGTCTTGGACCACAAAATAAGTGGAGTTACAGAAAATAGAATGTAAAACAAAATTTGCATTTATTTGTTATTATACACGTATGAGATTTTACCCATTAAACAGAATCTTAGGATTTTTTTCCCACGACATAGGTATTGATTTAGGAACCGCAAATACTTTAGTTTATGTCAAAGGCAAAGGGATTGTAATTCGTGAGCCTTCGGTTGTTGCCCGCCATAAAAAAACGAAGGAGGTTTTAGCAATAGGATCCTCGGCTCGAAGGATGCTTGGGAAAGCTCCGGCAACAATTGAAGTTGTTAGACCCCTAAAAGACGGAGTTATTTCCGATTTTGATGCAACCGCCGCAATGCTTTCCTACTATATTAAAAAAGTTCATGAATCGACTAGTGCAATTCCCAAAATTCCGAGGCCTAAGGTTATTATCGGAATTCCCTCAGGAGTTACCGAAGTTGAAAGAAGAGCGGTTTCCGATGTTGTCTTAGATGCCGGGGCAAGAGAGGTGCATCTTATTGAAGAACCGATGGCTGCGGCAATTGGGGCTAACCTTCCGGTTGAGTCACCTGATGGGACTTTCATTGTCGATATAGGGGGAGGAACTTCCGAAATTGCAGTCATTTCCTACGGAGGAATAGTTTTGGGTAAGTCAATCCGAATTGCCGGAGATGAAATGGATGAAGCAATAATTTCCTATGTAAGACTAAAGTACTCACTTCTATTGGGTCAACCGACGGCTGAAGAAGTAAAAATCGGGATTGGAATGACCGAAGGTAGTAAAGAAAAAGTTGCGGTTGTCAGGGGCAGAGATTTAGAAAACGGACTTCCTAAATCCATTAAACTTACAAGCAGTGAAGTAAGAGAGGCTCTTTCCCCAATAATTCAGGAAATCATTGGAGATATTGCAGACACATTGGAAGAAACTCCACCGGAACTTGTATCAGACATTATGGAAAAAGGAATCTACCTTGCGGGGGGGGGCGCCCTTTTTCCGGGAATTGACAAAATGGTGGGAGACGCTACAAAAATGCCGGTATATATTGCAGAAGATCCCCTAACTTGTGTTGTCAGGGGCTGTGGGATTTGTCTTGACAATCCCGGGCTTCTTAATAAAATCCGGGTTTCAAGAGGGTTGTAAGTTAGGTTCAGAAAAAGTAGTATAGGTGTGATGGAATTATCTTCCTCAAAATCCCAGTCATGGCTTTCCTGGTTTTTAAGGGGGGTTTTGGTATTATTTTTTCTTTTTCTAATCTCGAGACTTGTTGAACTCCAAATAATAAAAGGGAAATATTACAGGGAGCTATCTGATGGTAATCGGGTAAGAACAATTACACTTCCCGCCTCTCGGGGAAATATACTGGCAAGGGGGGGAGAAGTTTTAGTTGGCAATAACCCATCTAAAAAAAGGATTGTTTTTAAAAAGGAGGGCGGGTTTGAACTCGATGATAATACGGCAAATGTTGATTCAAATGAACTATTAACTGTTTTTCAAAGGCACTATTCTCTTGGGACCGTCTTTGCCCATGCTGGGGGTTACTTGGGAGAAGTAAATAGTGATGAAGTTGGTAAAATTGACCCCAAGTGTCCCGAGAAAGGCTCAAAAATTTCAGGCGATCTTACTGGCCGTAGTGGCCTTGAGGAAGAATATGACTGCACGCTTAGGGGTACCCCCGGGGAAGAACTTATTGAAGTTGATATAACTGGAAAATACTTAAGAACATTGGGAAAGGTTATGCCCATCCCTGGGACGGACGTAAAAACTAATATTGATTTTGGTCTTCAGAAGATAGTTGCTGAGAAAATGAGCGATAAAAAAGGGGGGGTTATTGCAACTGACTCAAAAGGCGAAGTGTTAGCTTTTTATTCATCTCCATCATTTGACCCAAATAATGTCGTTGAAAGTCTAAACGATCCTTCTCTACCTCTTTTTAATAGGGTCATTGGCGGACTTTTCCATCCTGGATCTGTTTTTAAGCCGGTGGTTGCAACCGCTGCTTTAGAAGAAGGAAAGATAGATAAAAATTATAGATATTTGGATACCGGAATAATCAGAGTTAATGATTATTCATATACAAACTGGTACCTTACTCAATATGGCAGAACCGAAGGGGAGATCGGACTTGTTAGGGCGATTGCAAGATCCACCGATACTTTCTTTTATAAAATCGGGGAAATTGTTGGTATAAATGGTTTAGTTACCTATGCCGATAAATTTGGTTATTCCGAAAAAAGCGGCATAGATATTCCGGGAGAAGTCTCCGGTTTAATTCCAACTCCCGAGTGGAAAAAGAAAGTTAAAAATGAAGCTTGGTTTTTGGGAAACACTTACCATTTTGCAATCGGCCAGGGGGATGTTGCCGTAACTCCCGTTGAGGTAAATAGGGCAATTGAGGCAGTAGGTAACGGAGGCCAAATTTGTCAGCCTAAAATTGTGGGAACACCAAAATGTGTAAGCCTTAAGTTTAATAAAGAAAACCTGGATTTAATTAGGGCTGGCATGGAAGGAGTATGCAGCGATGGTGGAACGGGATATCCCTTTTTTGATTTTTCTTCCAAAGTAGGTGGTAAAAAAGTTGCCTGCAAGACAGGAACCGCAGAGACAAATACCGACGGTAAAACCCATGCATGGTTTTCACTATTTTATCCATCCGATTTTCCTGAAATTAATTTAACAGTACTTGTTGAAGGCGGTGGAGAAGGATCGAAAGTTGCGGGGCCTATTGCAAGATCGGTTATGGATTATTGGGTGACAAGATAGACACATGGACCTTTTTATTAAAGGGAAAATATTAAAAAAGGATTACAAGGCAATTGCCGTTGTCGGGTCAAGAAATGCATCATTTAGGGGAGAAGCCTTAACTAAAAAATTTGTCAAAGAGTTTGTAAGAGAAGGTTTCACAATTATCTCTGGACTTGCTAGGGGAATTGATACGGTTGCACATAAAACCGCATTAAAGATGGGCGGAAGGACAATTGCCGTACTTGGGAGCGGGCTTGATATTATTTATCCTCCGGAAAATAAAGACCTTGCCGATTTAGTTATTAAACGCGGTGCCTTGGTTTCGCCGTACCCGAACGGCACCAAGCCTTACCCCAAAAACTTTCTTGCAAGAAATAGAATAATTGTAAAACTTTCCCAGGCGGTTTTAGTTGTTGAGGGAAGACGTAGGTCGGGAACCCTATCAACCGCCTCTTGGGCGGCGAACGAAGGAATTGATGTTTTTGCAATTCCGGGAAGCGAGGCAACAGACTTTTTAATTGGCGAAGGAGCAATTTCAGCTAGGAATCCGAAGGACGTACTTGACATGATGGCCTAAAATAGTCTTCTATTACAGTTATGGATCTAATTGTCGTTGAAAGCCCTACAAAAGCAAAAACACTTTCTAGGTTTC
>Ga0172379_10010215_pt1 | contig 11413 bp, 9 predicted proteins | sample GrowelOW334metaG_FD_119756 | JGI IMG/M metagenome (GOLD analysis project Ga0172379, IMG submission 119756) | Groundwater microbial communities from an aquifer near a municipal landfill in Southern Ontario, Canada - Groundwater well OW334 metaG | ecosystem: Environmental > Aquatic > Deep... | reverse complement strand
TATTTAAGGTAAAACGGAACAACCGCCAACCCGACCAGCGCAGACCAAATCGAATTAGCCAACCCTGCCAGCAGATTGTGACCTAGCTTCACACGATATTACTCATGATAGGAGTTCGTATAATAGCCGTGACGTTTCACCAGCTCATCACGCTCAGCAGTCTTAAGATCTTCGCGCACCATTTCTCTAACCAGCTCCATGAAGGTAATTTTCGGTTGCCAGCCGAGCTTATTCTTAGCTTTTGACGGATCGCCAAGAAGCGTTTCAACTTCAGTGGGACGGAAATAACGAGGATCGACTGAGACAATGCATTTCCCTGATGCGTCATAACCTTTTTCATCCAAACCCTCACCCTCCCAACGAACAATAATACCTAGCTCCTTGGCGGCGATGTCGACAAAGTCACGCACGCTATATTGCACTCCCGTGGCGATGACGAAATCTTCCGGTTGCTCCTGTTGCAGCATGAGCCACTGCATTTCAACATAATCTTTGGCATGCCCCCAATCACGTAAAGCATTTAGGTTGCCGAGATAAAGGTGTTCCTGCAATCCAAGCTTGATGCGAGCCAATGCACGGGTAATCTTTCGCGTTACAAAAGTCTCCCCACGGACTGGCGATTCGTGATTAAACAGAATACCGTTGCAAGCATACATGCCATAGGCTTCGCGGTAATTGACCGTGATCCAGTACGCATAAAGCTTGGCAACCGCATAAGGTGAACGGGGATAAAATGGAGTTGTTTCTTTTTGCGGAATTTCCTGCACCAGGCCATACAGCTCGGAGGTGGAAGCCTGATAGAAACGGGTTTTCTTTTCTAAACCGAGGATGCGCATGGCTTCCAATACACGCAAAGCACCCAACGCGTCCGAGTTGGCGGTATATTCCGGCTCTTCGAACGACACTGCGACATGGCTTTGTGCGGCCAGATTATAAATCTCATCCGGCTGCACTTGCTTAATAATTCTGATCAAGCTGCTCGAATCGGTTAGGTCACCGTGGTGCAGAAAAAAGCGTACGCCATCCTCATGTGGGTCGCGGTACAGATGGTCAACTCGCCCAGTATTAAAGGACGAGGCGCGGCGTTTGATGCCATGCACGATATAACCTTTATTGAGCAAGAATTCGGCCAGATAAGCTCCATCTTGTCCGGTTACACCGGTGATCAATGCGACTTTTCTTGTTTGATTCATTTTAGTCTATTCTTTGTTTACGGTTATCGTCCGTAGTTATCTTCATAGCGCTGGATATCGTTTTCATCCAAATAATCGCCGACTTGTATCTCGACAATATGCAAAGGCTCACTGCTGCGATTTTCCAGACGATGTTTCGCACCTATCGGAATGTAGGTACTCTGGTTCTTATGCACAGTGATAACTTCATCGCCATTGGTGACGGTTGCCGTACCAGAAACGACTACCCAATGTTCGGAACGCTGTTTATGGCTTTGCAGGCTGAGCCGTGCGCCGGGCGCGACTTCGATACGCTTGATCTTGAAGCCTTCTGGATCGACTTCGAGCACGGCATAGTTACCCCACGGACGCATCACTTTCATATGCTGGACATGCTCGGTCGCGCCCTTTTCCTCCAACGCATCCACCACCTCGCGCACACGCTGAGTTTGGTCTTTTTTAGCGATTAACACGGCATCGGCCGTCTCAACCACACACAGATCTTCCACTCCAATCACTGCGATCAAGCGTTTTTCGGCACGAATCAAGCTGTTTTTGCAATCCACGGCGATAACACTGCCTTGCAAAGCATTACCATTTTCATCCTTGCCGGAAATTTCATGCACCGCTTGCCAACTGCCAACATCATTCCAGCCAATATCGCAGGGGATCAGCGAAACACGATCCGAGTTTTCCAGCACACCATGATCGATGGAGATGGACGGCATGGCAACGAAGTGTTTTTCTACCGCTTGCTGAAATCCGCCGCCAGCGAGGCTTTCAGCACGAATGGTTTCCACGACCTTATAAACCGCTGGCAAGTGTCGTTGAATCTCATCGAGAATCGCTGAAGCTCGCCACACAAACATGCCGGAATTCCAATAGTAATTACCTTCTTTAAGAAAACGTTCGGCAGTAGCTAAATCGGGCTTCTCGGTAAATCGCTCCACGTCATAAACGCTGGAACGGAATTCGAAAGCGGGGCTGTGAGTAGAGTCGTCCTGACAGCGCTGGAAGCCGTTATTATCAATCCTACTTTTTGTCTTGATGTAACCGAATCCTGTATCAGGACGAGTCGGCTGAATGCCGAAGGTGACAAGCTTGCCTTCTTCGGCTGCCTGGATGGCGATGTCCAAATACAAGCGAAAACGCACTTCGTCTTTTATGACATGATCAGACGGCAACACAACCATAACTGGGTCGGCTCCGTTTGAAGTGAGATAAGCTGCCGCCAAAGCAATGGCTGGCGCAGTGTTGCGCCCGATGGGCTCAAATAGGGATTGATAGGGTAGCAGGGAGTGATAAGACTCGCCCTTGGCATGAGCCTCCTGCGTGATAATCAGGACATTCTTTTTTGCAATGACAGGGGACAGACGATTAATCGTGGCTTGCAGCATCGACACGCCTCCATCCAGCGACAAAAACTGCTTGGGCAAATTTTGTCGTGAAAGCGGCCATAAGCGACCACCACTTCCTCCCGCGAGTATTACCGCGCATATATCTTTTTGACTCATAACACTCTTGGATCCAACACTACTGAGACGCGCTGCTCAAAGCAGCGAACCACTGCCGACTTGCACTTGACCAAGCCAGTGCAAAATTGATAAACACGATACGCACCCGTTTCACTGTACATCATACTGGTCGCACTAATTACCGGTATTTTCACTGAGCACATTTACCACTTTTTGACACAGATTGTAAATATACGATCAATTGGTCGATCAAACGATCGTGATTAAAGTGCTCTTGATAATACCTGCGTCCATTGTTGCCCATTATTTCACGTTCACTGGATGATTGCCGATATAAACGCAAAATTGTATCCGCCAAAGCACCGGCATCTTCTGCTGGCGTAGCCAATCCCGCCCCGGATTCAACGACTAAACGAGCACCTTCACCATTCAAACAGGCGATGATCGGCCGCCCTGACGCCATGTACGCTTGAACTTTATTGGGAACCGTCGCCGCAAAGATTGGCTGATCTGTGAGCGTCACCAACAGCACTGATGCCTTCTGCATAAGGCCGGGCATCGTTTCCACAGGGAATCTTCCCGGCAGATGGAAATTGGTCAGCCCACGCTGCCGGACTTCCGTCAACATCCATTCGCGAGAACTACCATCTCCCAGCACTACGAAATGTATGTCTGAGTGGTCTCTCAACAATGATGCTGCCTCGACTATTACATCAACGGCCTGTGCCGCACCGATATTGCCGGCGAACATAATCGAGAACCCGTCACCTAATCCCAAGACCGATTGAGAAGTGCAATTTGCCGGAACGGCGAAAATTTCATCCACAGAGTTTGGGTAATACGCGATGGGCGTATCCGAAGCCAAAATACGAACCGGCTCTTCGAAAGCCCTTGATTGCACCAAGAGCAGATCGGTATGGCGGTAAATAAAGCGCACCGCTAACTCAACTAACTTGAGAATCGCCTTATTGCGTACATATCCTGTCGCCGATAGACTTTCAGGCCACAAATCCTGTACCCACAACACCACTGGACACCCTTTCAGCCATCCGATGAAAAGCGCAGGAATAGCCAGCAAGATGGGGGAGAGTCCATACACAAAGATAACATCGTATTGGCGCTTGCGTGTCATCCATGAACCGCTGGTCAATCCAAAGAAAATGAATGATAGATAATTGACAAACAATCCCAAGCGGCTATTTCGACCACGAGGAAGCAATGGAACGCGATGCAATGTCGCTCCTTTCCACCGCTCCCTCAGGCAGCCCCAAGCGCGATAACCGGAGAAAATAACACCTTCCGGATAATTAGGCTTTCCTGCCAAGACGTCAACCTCAACACCGCGTTCAACCAGCGTCTCGACTATCGCATTAATTCGAAAGTTTTCTGGCCAGAAATACTGACTGACAATTAGTATCTTCAAAACTTGAGAGCCTATATCTTGCGCAACAACCCAGCATATAAATCCAGATAGTTCTGGATTACAACACGCCATATGTAGTTACTTTTCACATAGTCTTTCAATTTGCCACCCATCATATCCAAATTCATCTTGCCATTTAATAAGTTTGCCAAGCCATTTTGCAATCCATCTACTGTTGCCGTGGTCACAACTCCTCCGCCGATCCTGCCGACCACATCAAAACCACACTGATCAGTCAGCAACACGGGAACCCCGGAAATTCCCGCTTCAAGCACAACAATCGACATTGCTTCCTGGCGCGAGGGAATCACTAATAACTGCGCACTTTGGTAAGCTGCCGATTTCTCTTCACCACCAACATACCCAACAAAATGAACGCGGTTAAAAACAGCACTTGCGGCAGCATTTTTCTTGAGGGAATCTAATAATCCTCCATCCGGACCAGCAAAAACCAAGTGCCATTCGGGCCATATCTCTTGTCCTCGGCAGAATGCCTCGAGAAGAAGGTCCGGCCCCTTAATCGGATTGAGTCGACCGAGAAATAATATAAACGGATGATTACCAAGCCCATGTTTTTTTCTAAACCCCTGCACATCCGTTTCAGAAAAATCATCTGGGTTTATTCCATTAGGTATGACAACAACGGACTTTCGGTCAATCCCGTAAGCCTCAAAATGAGCGCGCTCATCTTCGGTAATAGCAATCCAAGCATTGGCATCACGAATAATTCGCCGCCCAATAATCCAATTGTAGATTGCCTTGAGAATCTTGGATCTTCCGTATATGGGCAAAGCTCCAGCTGGACACACTACGTACGGCTTTTGCATCCGGTGTGCCGCTAAGTATACCAGCGCATTCAACACAGACCAATGGCCCATAATGTGAATGACATCGGCCCATTCTACTTCTTTTTTTATGCTGGCGAATGAAACTCTGGGTATGTAAAATCTCTTAAGCAGGCATTGGTAAGCTGTAACGTTTAAACCATCCAATCTTGGTAACAATCCGTTCTCGAAACCAATATCTGTAGTCAGAATTCGGCAATCGGCCCCTTCATTCTTGAGTGCCAAACTAATCTGGAGAGTTCGCTCAGCAGTCCCCCCACCAGTCACAGGATCAAGCAGCGAGTTAACATTCAGTATTTTCACGAGTTCTCGCCTCGTTCCCATTTCCACTGAGCAAAGTCCGTCAAACTGGATATTAGTGGTCGGGGCGGTTTAAATCCGATTTTTCGAATTTTGCTGGAATCGTAGATCCTGTTCGGGTTATAAGCATCTCTGCCACGAACTCGCAAGATTAGTGACAAAATCATTAACGGTATTCTAATTGGCGGTAAAAAATAATATTTTCCATAAAGTTCATGAAAAAGATATTTTTCGACGTACTCGAAATTATTAATCGATTCATCATCTTCAGAAATGATAAATGTCTGCCCATCAACCCCTTGAACTTTATCAAAAATAAACAAAATTGCGGCCACCACTGTTTCCACACTTACAAGATTCAACTTCCTTTTGTTAAACAGGCAGGATTTTACATAGTTTATCCAAATATTGTCATTTTTAAGGTCGTCAATCAGCTTAGTGAGGGCAGCCCCCTCTGGCCCAAAAACAGATGTTGGGCGTAGATTGACAAATTCAAAGTGTCCGTGCGCACCATCATGAAGCAACTGCTCGATTAATAATTTAGTAAGACCGTATTCTGTTTTTGGAATACAAATACTTTCTTCATTCAGTATGTTTTCTTCGTTGCCTCCAAACACCGATGCAGTACTGCAATGTATCAGCCGTTTGATTGAGTGCTTTTTGCATATTGCTATCAGATTTTCTGCCGCACGCTTGTTTTCAGTGCTTGTCAAGTCAAAACCATAGGCAAGATTTACCACCGTGCATCCTGGCAATAGAAAGTCTGAAAGAGTCTCAGGCTTCATTAGATCGCCGTGTATTACAGTGAGATTAGGATGTTTCCAAGTTAGGGGAACTGGATTCCGAACCAAAGCACGGACTGATATGTCGCCGCGCTCCAAGATGCTTCGAATTAGATGTTTTCCAATGAAACCATGAGCACCGGTAATGGCAATAAGAGAATTCTGCGTTTTTCTTTCACCCTTGCTCTCATAATCATTTAAAATTTTAGTCAAGATTCTATACCTTAATCTTCCCAATAGCCCACCAAGCTAACGATGGGGTTTAAACTTAACGGTTGCCCGTTGCCTATTGATATGGCTTTCCGTACATAAACTTAAAAAGTCTTCCATTACAAATTTATCGGCTTTTGTACTAATATCTTCACACATCGTCCGTTTGTTAAGTAATACAATAAAACACCATCACAAAATTTGCCAACAATACAGGAAAGATAGCCAAACCATATGCGATTATGCACTCAACTTTTCGCTATACGAAGACAGTATGCATGAACCTCTCACGGGAGCGGTATCTTCACAGGTCAGCACTAATAATTACAATCGTTTTTCAAAAAACTCGACCCAGCTTTTGGTAGTATCCATCCAATTAACACAACCACGCACAACGCGCTTTCGCGGACTAAAACCGCATTTGATCCCAATGCTTCATATTTTGTGCATCACCATTTCCAATACTCCCCTGCCAATCCATAGCGCTCACCATTAAACCCCAGCTTGAAAGCGGTAATACCCGGATTATTTTCCTCGCTGATGCCGCCCAGATCAAACCAGCGCAAACCAGACTGCTTGAGATACTTAATTGCTTGCCAGAACAGAAACTGATTGGCTTTTAGGTTACGTCCAAGCGTACCGTTCCAGCCGACCAAATATGTCACCGCAGCCCCATGCCGAGCCAAACAGATGCCGGCTACCGCTTCGCCTTCGTACATAGCACGTAGAACTAGCAACTGCTCTTCATCGCCTAGATGAGTACGCATAGCACGTAGAAAGCCAATAGGTGGCCCACTGAAATCCTTTTCTTGCATGAGCTCTTCATATCGAGACATCATCCAATCAAAATATTGATCATCGCTCCCAATTTCTAACTGCAGCCCCTTCTTTTCAGAAAGCGTTAAATTCCTGCGCCATGCTGCATGCATACGTTCGCGCAACGTATCCAATTCAAGCCCTATATCCAACCATACCGACTCCCAAGCACGGGGAGAAAATTGTCGAAACCCCATATCCGCCATCATGATCAGGGATGCCCCTGATAACTTAAGCTCAGGGGCAACTGTTAGCAATCGACCTCGCTGCAGATTGCCCAGTGGGGTCAAATTAGCCCACACTCCACGTTGCTCTTCCAACGTTAAGTCCCTCAAAAATAAAGGGCCCCGATTGATACGTGAAACCGTCAATATTCTTGCTACACGCTTTTGCAAAACCTGCACAAAAGCAATGGGGTCATTATTGTCATAAAACACAGCTCGCTTGACGCGCCAACCCTCAATCCCCTTGGTTTCACCGTAAGGCCAGCTTTGCAATAAATTAGAACAGCCCACTTGAGTCAGCCATGTCTGCCACTGCTCTTCTGAAGCACCATCCCAAACCACGCGCAACGGCAATGCACTAGCTTGCTTATATCCAGACTGACGACACTGTTTCATCAACGCACGGATACTGAGGCTCTGATGCACGGGCAGGTAAAAACGGCTGTGACGCAGGTGCCACGCAGTAGCGTGTTCCCTTAGCGCAATCACTTCAGGCGGCATATCTGGCCAAATCGTGACCGGCAACCCTTTGCTCCGCAGCACTTCGAAAGTGCTTGCAGCAGCCTGATCGGCAGTGTATGCAGCCAAATATGGAGTCCATTCGCGATGCACAGACCTTGCGGCAGGCGCAATATGATCGGAATGCATTTCATCATTTGCCAGCAGCTCGTCCCAAATCAATTGATGCCGCTGGCGCTGAAGCGCTACCTTTTCGAGATGCAATCTCAACCCGGCCAACAAGCGTCGCGCAAGACTACCCAGATATGGACTGCCTAATTGCGAGGAATCATCTTGAGGGGACTCAAGGGGTTCGGCGAATGGTATGGTTGCGCGACCCAATCTGTATAAGCCGAGTTTCTGTAAAACACTTTTAATGAGCCATACAGCTGCTTTAACTCGGCCGCTATTGAAGGTGAGGCCCATTTGCCGTTGCAGTTCTCGCAATCCCTCTGGCCAACTATCCGGCAGGCCAAAGGATGCGATCCCAGGGGAACCGAATTTGGCTGGCCCGTTTGGGCGCACCACCAAGACAGCACCAACAGGGACGGGTAAATGTTTGTGCGGACTGTAGAGCACAAAATCTCCAGCATTACCCACACCATTTACTGGCCGCAGCACATGCGCTGCATCTTCGATTAACCAAGCACCATAGCGCTTACAAAATTCAGCAGCAACATCAGTCAATGCAGGCTTGCCAAAGTAATGCACCAATACAAAAATATCAGGTTGAGCCTTATCTGCCAGTACTCGACAAATCGAGAAATCCGGCTCCATTGCTTCCGTTACCGGATAAAACAACAGTTTGGCACCGGTCCGGCGCAGTGCTGTCAAAGAAGCATTGCAAAAATAGTCGGGAATCCAGACTGTAACGGTAGAAGTAGGTACACGACTGCTCCGCCACAAAGCAATAAGCGCCAGCGACCAGGCAGAACGAGATAGCCACCCAGCCACCTCGCCTTCACGATGCCAAGCCGATGCAAGCACAGCATCTGAGGGAGAACGTCGCAATAATGCGCGAAATAGATTAAGCCAAGTTGGTATCGGCGCATAAGTCAACATTTGAGGTATCCTGTCAAATTGAATTTGATTCGCTTGTACGCCATTATTAGCAAACTCTATTGCTTGTATTTATTTTGTACTGCTTCGCAGCATGGATCTTCATTTTTGTATCGTTTCCAAAAATTAATTCATAAAGTTAATGTACCACATATGACATTTCAAGGTTTGTCCTTGCGCCCCAGGACCACGGCATACCAACGCCCCCTCCCATGTCACAGGAGAGCCGTGTTGGCATCAAAATGACTAGCATCCGGAATGAAGTACTGCCGAATCGCCGCATACTTTTCAGAAATTAAGAGATTTAGATTTACCGGGAAAGCTTCAAATCTGGCGCGCCCAACTGCTGAGTCGCGCAATATCATCGGCATATTTGAAATCCGCTGCACCCTCCAAAAACGCACCCAATAAGCTATTTGAAAATACGCTGTAATTTGAAAATGCATCCTGAAAAGCTGCGGAATCACGCCTCAATGCATATGGCGACACCCCCCCTGCATTGTCTCCCCTCAGCCCGGAGTAAATAAAACGAAAACGTCGCCGGGCAACTGCCAGCGCTTGATCGCTGAAACTCGCCAGATCTCCGAAGGTATAAGCAAAATGCTCAATGGGAACACCCAAGCGCTGTTCCAGCGCATCAGCACTGGCGATAATTTCCCTCTCAAGATCAGGCTCGTTCTTGATCTGCGATAATCGAGCATGAGTACGGGTATGCCCCCCGATACTGTGTCCCTGTTGCAGCAAAGCCTCCAGATCGGCCCAGCCCATAGTACGCCAATGCGCCGGCAATCCGGCTGCATGAGTACCCGGATAGATATTTTTGGCAATAAAATGCCGCACCTCGTCCACATCTTCCAGATCAACAAAATATGACATGACAAAAAACAGCGCTTTTATCCCCATAGGATTAAGCACTTCTTCGGCCACCACGCGGTTCGACGCAAAACCGTCATCGAAAGCCAGCAACAAATTACGCCCTCGAATCGGCTCATGCCCTGAAACCATGTCTGCAAATTGCTCTGCCGAAACAAAATTCCACGAGCGTTGCAACCAGCGCATCTGTGCAGCAAAGTTGGCTTGATCCCTAGGGTCAATATCATGGTAGAGCAATACTCGGAGTTGATTCTCCTGTATGAGTCCCAGCGGTCGTCCGATAGCCTTTGCTAGTTTAATTGGATAATAGGTCGCAGCTAAAATATGGTGGTGAAGTGACATCTGGCTTTTTCATCTCAAACTATGCAGTGAACGGATCAACAACGGATAGCGTTATTGGTGTGTAATTGATGACATCATTGCTCTGACTGAAAGATTCAATAACTAGCATTTGAAATATGGATTGCATGAATTTTACTTGGTTTCATTATTGCGCTTTTATGGGGGTTTACCAAATCTAGCACGAATCAGTATATCGATTCGATGAAGTAAAAAGACAGAAAACTTGCCATTAGGAATAAACAAGTCTTCAATTTGCGAAGTGGTGATTTGATAATGATGTCTCTAATACCAGTGTATCGATAGCATCTAGGTTTTTTTACAGTGGAATGAGTGCTGGCGAGCGAGCCATCCGAGAAAACCGATGTTGTTCGACAACAAAGCATCAAGCTTACCAAGCAAGCTCCCTTCTCTGCCAGGTGCAAGAAAATGTAATTCAGGGGTATACAGAATCTCAGACCAGCGCTCGGAAACCTTGCTGCCGAAAATAGCCTCAATACTTACTTTCTGTTTCTTCGACGCCCTAGCTAGCCAGAACACGCCCTCAACCCAATCTTCCATTATGTAATTTCGGCCAAACAATCGACATAACCAGCGGATTGGCGGCTGAACATTGAGTGAATAATTGGCGAATTCCCCACCCCGCTTCAGTGCCTTGTACGCTTCTGATACCGCCTTATCAAAACTTGGGATATGTTGGAACGCCTGTACTGTCCAAATCCCATCAAAGCCAGGAAAGCTCGCATCCGCCGCAAATGGCAGTGCGGTCGCATCTGCATGCATGAGCGCCACTTGATTCCCAACCAGTTCTCCTAAAACCTTCTGGGCATGAGTTAGGTTTGATCTAACGAAGTCAATTATCAGCACACCCACATCAGGACGGGTCTCGGCAAGTCGCCGCCAGTGCCAGCCCCAGCAACCGCCAATATCCAGAATCAACGCGCCTTGTGGCATCTTGGCCAGAAAACAGTCAACCTCGTGATCCATCACCGATATGGAATGGCTGTGACTGAGCGCATCGAGGTAATCATCATAATGTTCTGCCGCGACGCGCTCACGCAATTTAATTTCAACAGATTGTTCTGTAGAAAAGCCGGATAGGTTGCCGTAAATACCGTCTACGTCTGCGCTATGCGACTGAAGAAGATTTTGTAATTGTGGGATCATCTGTTTCCCAATTAAGAAATGGGCTGACTAATCCTTTTGCGCACTTGGCAAATAAGATAACATAAAGAAGCTGAAAACGAGTTGCGAAACGCATTAGCCAGCTCATAAATACCGGCAACAAATTGCTTTTTCGCAATTAAGTTTTTAGAGTTCACCAGCAATAAGCGCGCATTTATATTTCGCCAAAGACGATTCTTGTTCGGCTGAAATGACTGTAATCTGTACACATG
>Ga0172379_10010214_pt1 | contig 11413 bp, 10 predicted proteins | sample GrowelOW334metaG_FD_119756 | JGI IMG/M metagenome (GOLD analysis project Ga0172379, IMG submission 119756) | Groundwater microbial communities from an aquifer near a municipal landfill in Southern Ontario, Canada - Groundwater well OW334 metaG | ecosystem: Environmental > Aquatic > Deep... | reverse complement strand
TTCTATTTTTGCCCGTTTAGGCGGCGGAATTTTTACCAAAGCCGCTGACGTCGGAGCCGACTTAGTCGGTAAGGTGGAAGCCGGAATTCCGGAAGACGATCCGAGAAACCCGGCCGTAATCGCTGATAATGTCGGCGATAACGTCGGCGACTGCGCCGGCATGGCCGCTGACCTTTTTGAAACTTACGTGGTAACGACCATCGCCGCTATCATGCTCGGCTCTCTTCTTTTCGCCGGTTTTGATAACGCTATTATTTATCCTTTGGCTTTAGGCGCAGTTTCCATTATTGCCTCAATCATCGGCACCTTTTTTATCCGATTGGGACAAAGCCAAAACATCATGAACGCTTTATACAAGGGTTTGATCGCGGCCGGAGTTTTATCGGCCATTGCCTTTTATCCGGTAACCAATTACTTCATGAGCGCCAATCCGGATTATAGCGTTATGAATATTTACCTAGCTTCCTTAATCGGCTTGGCCGTAACCGCCGCTTTGGTAATAATTACCGAGTATTATACTTCAACTAAATATAAGCCGGTAAAAGACATTGCCCAGGCCTCGGAAACCGGACACGGCACCAACATCATTACTGGCTTGGCCGTTTCCATGAAATCCACTGCTTGGCCGGTTATCGTAATTGTAGCCGCGATTTTAGCGTCCTATAATTTAGCCGGAATTTACGGCGTGGCGATCGCCGCTATGGCCATGCTATCCATGGCCGGCATCATCGTTACTATTGACTCTTACGGCCCGATTACCGATAACGCCGGAGGGATTGCCGAAATGGCGGAGATGGGAGAGGATGTCCGAAACGTTACCGATCCTTTAGATGCGGTCGGCAATACAACTAAAGCCGTTACCAAAGGCTATGCTATCGGATCAGCCGCTTTGGCCGCTTTAGTGCTTTTTGCCGATTTTACCCACGCTTTGCCGGTTGGTAAATTTACTTTTGACATATCTAACCCCGGAGTCCTGGCCGGATTATTTATCGGCGGACTGCTTCCATATTATTTTGGCGCTTTGTCCATGCAAGCGGTCGGCCGGGCGGCCGGCGCGGTAGTGCAAAATGTCCGCGACCAGTTTAAAGCCAAGCCGGGCATTATGGCCGGCACGGAAAAACCGGATTATGGCCAGACCGTGGATATCGTTACTAAAGCGGCGATCCGGGAAATGATTATCCCGGCCCTGATTCCAGTGCTTGCGCCAATCTTGGTGGGTTTTGTCTTAGGTATTGAAGCTTTAGGCGGGCTTTTAGTCGGCTCAATCATCACCGGAATCTTTGTCGCTATATCTATGACTTCGGGCGGCGGAGCCTGGGATAATGCCAAGAAATACATTGAATCCGGAAACTTCGGCGGCAAAGGGAGCTTTGCCCACCAGGCGGCGGTTACCGGCGATACGGTCGGCGACCCTTATAAAGATACGGCCGGGCCGGCGATTAACCCGATGATCAAGATTTTGAATATCGTCGCCTTACTCATCATCGGATTACTCTTAGCTTAAACTTCGTTTTTTAAAAGAGGCGGGCATAGTCTTTTTCAAAGACGTAAAATTTTTTCCTGCGAAAAATTTTACTCCGATTTTTGGCAAATTCCGCCTGGGCGGACCAAGCAATTTGCCAAAAATAGGCTTCTCAAAAGACTATGCCCGCCTCTATACATATTGATTATGAATGTTCAAAAACAAAATTTAGGTAAATCACAGGTGGAATTGACCGTAGAAATATCGGTGGAAGAATTCGCGCCGTATGTCGAGAAGGCGGTGGAAAAAATCGCTAAAGACATAAAAATTGACGGATTTAGACCCGGGCACGCTCCGGCCGACATGGTGAAAAAGAAAGTCGGGGAGATAACTATCCTGGAAGAAGCGGCTAATCTAGCGATTAATAAAACTATCGGCGAGGTGTTCCGCGAACACCTGAAGGACGAACAGCCGATCGGCCAGCCAGACGTCAGAATTACCAAACTAGCGCCCAATAACCCCATGGAATACAAGGTGGCGGTCGTATTACTACCAAGCGTGGAATTGGGAGAATATAAAAATTTTGGTTTGAAAAAAGATGAGGTGAAAGTTAGCGATGAAGACGTCAATAAAGTCGTTGACCAGCTAAGGGAGATGAAAGTTAAGGAAACGCCGGTCGAGCGGGAAATAAAAGAAGGGGATAAGGTTATCGCTGACATTGAAATGTTTTTAGATAAAGTGCCGATTGAAGGCGGCCAGGGGAAAAACGCTTTTGTCATTATCGGCAAGTCAAACATTGTTCCGGGCTTGGATAAAAAATTAATCGGCGGAAAAAAAGGCGACACCCGGGAATTCAGCCTGCCTTACCCAGATAACTTCCATCAGAAAAATATAGCCGGAAAAATGGTTGAATTCCGGGTGAAAATAAATGACGTATTCGAGCGGGAGATTCCGGAGCTGGATGATGACTTAGTAAAAACTTTTGGCGCTAAAAATCCCGAGGAGCTTAAAAAAAATATCGCCGATAGCTTAAAGCAGGAAAAGAATCAGCAAACGGAAGTAAAGCTGGATGCCGATATCATGGAAAGAATCGTCAAAGGCTCTAAGTACGGCGATATCCCCGAAACGTTAGTTAATGAAGAAGCCCACGCCTTAATGCATGAGATTGAACACCAAATCCAGGGGCAGGGCGGAAAATTCGAAGACTATCTCGCGAGCCTAAAAAAATCCAAAGCCGAATTTATGCTGGACCTCGCGCCAGAGGCTATGCGGCGGGTAAAGATGGGCTTGGCTTTAAGGGAAATAATAAAGAAAGAAAAAATCGACGTTCCGATGGCTGAAGTAGATAAGCGCCAGGAAGAATTGATTAAGCAATACAAGGGCTACGAAAAGGTGGAAGAGCGGGTAAAGTCGGATGACTATAAAAGACAGCTTTATTCCGCCATGCTTAACCAAAAAGCGGTTGAAAATTTAAGAGAGTGGAATTTAGCTAATAAAGAAAAAGCGAGTGAAGAAAATATTGCCAGTAGGAAATAGATAATTTCCGGAATTGCGGCTGAACATGGTTATTTTTTCATGGTAACAACAATCTTAAAAATCCGTCCCGAACTGGGGCGGTTTTTTTGTCTTAATGGAAAGTTAAGGAGATTTTATCATAATATCAGGATATTTATTAATCAGGAAAATGCGTATATATAGTAGGGAAAATTATTATGAAAACTACTTATGAAAGTGCATCTGAAAAAACTTATCTTATCAGGCTTTGTAATCGCCGCCTTTGTTTTTTACTCGGCTTTTAACCGCTCCGCGGTAAAAAATACCGGCGGAGGATTGGTCCGGGCCGAAGAAAATAATTCTTCGGGGCCAGGCCAGCCGTCCGGCTTGGCGGGCTACAAAGACGGGCAATATGTTGGCGCCGCGTCCGACGCGTATTACGGCAATATCCAGGTTAAAGCCGTTATCTCCGGGGGAAAAATTACGGATGTGGTTTTTCTTGACCACCCCCAAGACCAGCAGACTTCAATACTGATAAATAACCAAGCCATGCCAATCCTGAAATCCGAAGCCATTAACGCCCAGAACGCCCAGGTCGATATAGTTTCCGGCGCTACCGATACGAGCCAGGCTTTTATCAGTTCGCTTTCTTCGGCCCTAAGCCAGGCATCGGGACAGACTTCGGTTCAGGCGGCCGGGAAATCTGATTCCGCGAATAATAGCGCTTCGCCCCGGGCTGCCGCCCCTTCTGCCCCTCCAGCTTCTTCAGTGCCGCCCTCTACAAAAATAACGGTAAAAAAACAAACAACCGCCTCTTCTCCGGCGTCTTCTTTAAAAGACGGGACTTATACCGGAGCTTCGTTTAATGTCTATTACGGCAATGTCCAGGTAAGGGCGACTATCGCGGGCGGGAAGATTACTAATGTCGCTTTTCTTGACTACCCCAAAGACCGGCAGACTTCGGTCTTGATAAACACCCAGGCTATGCCGATTTTAAAATCGGAAGCGATAAAAGCGCAAAATTCTAACGTTAACACTGTTTCCGGAGCGACCTATACCAGTACTGGTTTTAAACAATCTCTGGCTTCGGCTTTAAGCCAAGCCGCGGTTAAGACCCAAAGCCGGACGCAAGCCTCTGGCTCGCCAGCTCAAAGCCAAAACATAAGCCAGGCTCAAAGCCAGACTGTAAAACTCCCCCCGCCATCGCAGGAGGATGAAGGCGGGTATGAAGATGAGCGTGAATATGAAGACGATTAATTATTCTTTTTATGAAAGAGGCAAAGCCTTTGATGGGAACCGTAATTACTATTGAAATCGCCGACTCCGGAGCTGATTTAGGGGCGATGGAAAAAGCCTTTTCCTATTTTAGATACGTGGATGAGAAATTCAGCCCTTTTAAAGAGGAAAGTGAAATAACGAAAATCAACCAGGGAAAAATCGCCGAAGAAGACTGGAGCGAGGACATGAAGGAAATTTTCAAATTGGCGGAAATTACGAAGATTGAAACTGATGGCTTTTTTGATATCATGGCTGATGACGGCCGGATTAATCCTTCAGGAATTGTTAAAGGCTGGTCCATCCATAACGCCGCCCGGATATTACTGGATTTGAGGTACAAAAATTTTTACGTAAACGCCGGCGGAGACATTGAGGCTTACGGCAAAAATTCCCGAGAAGAGCCCTGGAGCGTAGGCATAAAAAATCCGTTTAACCAGGAGCAAATTGTTAAAGTGCTCCGTTTAAAAAATGCCGGTATAGCCACTTCCGGCACCTATATCCGCGGCCAGCACATATATAATCCTTTTAAAAGGGGAGAGCCGATTACGGAAATCGCGAGCCTGACGGTAATCGGACCGAATGCTTACGAGGCCGACCGGTTTGCTACTGCCTGCTTCGCCATGGGCAGAGACGGAATTTTTTTCATTGAGAAGCTCAAGGGCTTTGAAGGCTATATGATTGATAAAAACGGACGATCCACGTATACCAGTAATTTTCAAAAATATATTGACCCGAACAAAAATGAAGCTTAATTACTAGTTTGTCTTAAGTAAGTATGTTAAAAAGAATTGATAATTTCCTGAACAATATAACCATGTACCGGGTGACGCTTTACAGCCTGATATTTATCTGGCTCGCCGCCTTGGTCTTGAGCATTTTTAATGTTTTGTATTTTGCTCCGGCTGATTTAATTATTTCCGCCGCTTTTATACTCGCGGTTTGCGTTTTTTCCGATTTGGTTTTCGCTTTTGTTTTTGAGGCGCCGACCAATATTGATTCGGTATATATCACCGCCGCTATTCTCGCCCTGATAATTTCTCCAGTCAATCCGCTCGGAAACCTGGCCTTTCTCGCCTGGGCCGGGATTCTTGCCATGGCCTCAAAATACATAATCGCGCCCTATAAAAAGCATATTTTTAATCCGGCCGCGATCGCGGTCGCCCTGACCGCGGCGGCGATTAGCCAGCCGGCTAATTGGTGGATCGGCAACTTATATATGGCGCCCTTTGTGCTCATTGCCGGGCTGTTAGTAGTTAGGAAAATAAAAAGGTTTGACTTGGTTTTTACTTTTTTTATTGCCGCCTTGGTTTCTATTTCCCTGACTGGCCCCGCGAAAAACATTCCGACTTCGCTTTATCGCGCGGTTATTTCTTCGCCTTTAATGTTTTTTTCCTTTATCATGCTCACTGAACCAATGACTACGCCGCCGCGAAAAAGAATGAGAATTGTTTACGGCGCCCTGACCGGCCTTTTATTCGCACCGTCCATCCATATCGGCCCAATCTATTCCACCCCGGAACTGGCGCTCCTATTAGGCAACCTTTTTTCCTATTCAGTCGGCCCGAAGAAAAAATTCATTCTGGCCTTACTGAAAAAAAGAGAACTGTCGCCGGACATTTTTGAATTTTCTTTTAAGCCTGATTCAAAGGCGGTTTTTACGCCCGGCCAATATATGGAATGGACGCTTGGGCATAAGGGAGAGGACAGCCGGGGCATTCGGCGTTTTTTTACCCTGGCCTCTTCACCTACCGAAAAGGAAATCAAGCTCGGCGTAAAATTTTATCCCGAGCCGAGCAGTTTCAAGAGGTCATTCGCGTCTATGGGCGAGGGCAAGACTATTGTCGCTTCCCAGCTCGCGGGCGACTTTACGATGCCGGCCGACAGGAAGCAAAAATTGGTATTTATCGGCGGCGGCATCGGCATCACTCCTTTTCGGAGCATGATCAAATATCTCTTGGATACGAACGAGCCCCGGCCGATTGTCCTTTTTTATTCCAATAAATTCGCCCGGGATATAGTTTATAAGGACGTCTTTGACCAGGCTGAAGAGAAAATCGGCTTAAAAACGGTTTACCTGGTCACGGATAAGGACTCGGTTTTGCCAAATTGGTGTTATACCGGAAGGATTAATGAATCGATGATTATTAAGGAAGCGCCTGATTACCGAGAGAGGATTTTTTATCTTTCCGGCCCGCGGGGCATGGTACTCACCTTTGAAGAGCTTTTGAAAAAAATGGGTGTCAGGCGAAAACAAATCAAAACCGATTATTTTCCGGGGTTTGCTTAAAGCTATAAGCTTTCATGTTAAAGGCATCTTTTTATCAAAGAAAAAAGAGCCAATTGTCCGGACTGGCTCTTTATTTGAATTTTTGGCTGACCTAAGGCCAGCCACGGTTTAAAAGGAACGGTTAAAATTTTCGGATTCCAGGCCAAAACCGATGCCGTTTTTCGATTTCCGTCTTGAGTTTTTCAGCATAGCCGACGGTAGTATAAGGGTGATAGGCGCGGCCTTCATCAAAGAACTGCCAGACCGGCTCGGTTCCGAATTCCTCGGTTTCGTAAGGAAGGTTAGGGTTTGAGCTGGGATAGTCGGCCAGAATACTGTAAGACACGTAGTCCGGCTTTATTTCTCCAATCCGGTCAAGCGTCTTTTTAGCCCAATACCAGTCTTCCTCCTCGTTGTTATGGACTCCGAACATGACGTAGACGCCGATTTTCATCCCAATTTCTTTAGCAAACAGAGCTTTGGCAGTCACGTATTCGGGATCAATGCGCTTGCCAATCTTCCGGAGTGCATCAGGCGAAAGATTTTCCAGTGAAAAGGTGATATAGGAGCAACCGGCGACTACCATCAACTCCAAGACTTCGTCAGTTACTTCTTTGACCAGGGCGGTTTGGCAGCCCCATTCCAGAAAGTTAAGGCCGTTCGCGACTATCTGCCGGGAAAGTTCGGCGGTGCGCCGGGCGCTCGAGATGAAATTAACGTCGTTAAAGAAAAATGCCTCGTATCCAAGATCAGCAATTTTTTTCAGATGCTCAACCACCACCGGAACTTTCAGCGGAATGTAATCTTCGGTACCGCAGAAAAGACACCTCATATTACATCCCCTGGAAGACATGTATTGAACCATGCTCTTGCCCTCAAAAAGATGCTGGTCAAAACGGTAGCTCGGTTCATTCATGTCCAAGAGATGATAGGCCGGAAAAATCGTCCGCCAGTCGACCCGCATGTTTTTTCCGGTCATGATTTCAACCAAAGCGTTTTCGCCTTTCCGGTCGGTCACCACATGATCAATCCAGGGATACATTTTTCTGGTGATGTGTCCGCGGTAAGATTCGTGCGGGCCGCCGCTGATTGTAATGACTTGCGGGTACTGGTCATGGATTTGCTTCAGGGTGGCTTTGGCGCTGATGTTATTAGGCGTATAGCTCGTGATGCCGACATGGGTCGGGCAAAACTCACTCAATATTTTCTCCAGCTCCACAAAAGACCGCACGTTCAGGTCAAAGATTCTGACCGGAACAAAAGCTTCAATCGCGGCGGCCAGGTATGCCAAATTCAAGGGAGTCTGGCCGTTGATTTTTCTTTCAAAGTTCGGGTTGATAAGAAGCAGGCTACTCATGGCATGTCCTTTTTATGGTTTGAGGTTTTTTATTAAGGTTTGGGTTTTTAAAGGGCAGTCAAACTTTTTATAGCTTGACATATTAGTGTAACACATGAATAGTATTATGTCAATAATTTCGACAAAATAAGATAACAAGGAAGCTAATATTAGCGATAATAAAATAGCTATAATCTAGATTTTTTAAGGAATTTAATGGTTATTGTGATTAATTGCTCTTGACATTATTGTCAATTATGATATACTTAAAATGTAGTCGAAAATATCGACATTTTATGAAATATTAATAAATATGCTGGTTTCTACCCTGAAACAAATTGGACTAAATGAAAAACAAGCCCAGATATATGTAGCTTGCTTGGAGCTGGGCGAAACTTCGATAAAAGAGATAGCTAAAAAATCCGGGGTAAAGCGGACAACTATCTATGATTTTATTGATGATATGGTCAATTCCGGTTTTATTAAACAGACTGTGAAGGGCAAGAAGAAAAGATATGTTGCCACTGAACCGGATGAGCTAAAAATAGTTATTAAGAAAAGAGAGGCCTTATTATCCCAAATTCTTCCGCAGTTAAACTTAATCAATAATGTTGATCGAACCAAGCCTAAGATTTGGTTTTACAACGGAGTCGAGGGTTTAAAAGAAGTTTATTCGGATACGCTTAATTATAAGGGAGAGATTTTAGCTATTAGCGGGGAAGATGTTATTAAAGTAGTTGGTCTTGATTGGATTCTATCCTACGTTAAGAAAAGAGTTAAAAAGGGAATTCGGGTAAAAGGAATCGCCGCTACGACTGATTTTTTAAAAAAAGAAATAATGGACAAGGATAAGGAGCACTTGAGAGTTTCGAAATCAATTGATTATAAGAAATACCCGTTTCCGATCGAGATCAATATTTATGGCGGAAAAAGAGTATTCTTCGTTTCGGCCTTGGAGCAAACGGCGATAATTATTGAAGCGCCGGAGATCTATAAAGCCATGAAATCGTTTTTTGAAATGCTTTGGGATCATCTGCCAAAATAACATGCCAGCACAACCTTCTTGATCTAAAAGCTTGAGTTTGACAAAACCAGCTAAAATGCTATATTTATTCCAGTATGTCAAGAAAAAAGATGCTGACAATTCTAAAAAAATTCCAAAAAGCCCCGGAAAAAAGCAAGCTCCGCCGGGATTATTTTCGTGATTTTGAGAAAAAAATGATCTATCGCACCACCAAAACCGAAAATCCCGAGGTTACCTTTAGTATGGTAAAAAAAATATTAAATAAATTTTCAGCCTAAAAGAATGCGAAGGCAAGGCGAAACCAGCTACAAAGATACTTCATTCGGAATTATCCCACGCTCAAAACTAATTCCATTAGAAATAGAAGGGATTAAAAGAGCGTGGGATTTTGTATTAGCCAGCCGGAAGCGCGGAAAAATTCCTATTACTCCCGGCTTTATTTTAAAAACACACAAGGCTGGTTTTGGATGGATCTTTCCAAAAACCGCTGGCCGGTACAGGTCTTTAGATGTTAGAGTTTCAAATTATGAACCCCCGAAATTTTATCTCTTACCGCAACTGATGCTGAATTTTACTAATGATTTAAATATCCGGATGAAGCATATTCCTTTAATTGATGATGAAAGTTTTTTTGAAGAACTGGTTGGCTTATTGGCTTGGGCGCATCATCAATTTTTATGGATTCATCCTTTTAACGATTACAACGGAAGAATCGGCCGGCTTCTAATTAATATGATTTTATTGAACCTTGACTTGCCGCCTGCTGAATTAGAGGTTGAGACAAGGAGCGGAAGAAAAAAATATGTTGAAGCTCTCGGGGCGGCTGACCAGGGAAACAATAAAAAGTTAGAAAAGCTCATTTACTCGGCTTTAAAGGAGGCTTTAAGAAATTTGGATCAGAATAGAAAAACATGAAAGCTTTAGCCGAGAACAAAAAAGCGTTTTTTGATTATGAATTACTGGAAAAAATTGAAGCCGGTCTGGTTTTGTATGGCCATGAAGTAAAATCGATTAAGACCGGGCACGTCAGCCTGAAAGGCTCGTATGTTACTTTCAAGCTGTCATCCAAACCGGGAAAACTGCCTGAAGCCTACCTGATAAACGCCCATATTCCTTTATATAAATTCTCTAACCAGAAGTTGCCGCACGACCCTTTGCGCTCGCGAAAGCTTTTGATAAAGAAGAGCGAAATTAAGCATTTAATGGGCAAAAAGCAAGAACAAGGCTTGACATTAGTGCCCTTGAAAATATATACTGTACGTGGTCTAATAAAGCTTGAATTCGCGCTGGCCAAGGGAAGAAAAAAGCATGACAAGCGCGAAGTAATTAAGAAAAGAGAGCTGGACCGGAAGATTAGAACTTTGACAAGAAATAAATAAAATAGGGGATGATCGGATTCGATAATAATCATCCTTCTAGTATTCGGTGCAGGCGTTCCGGGAGCCTGCCAAACACCCGGAAAAACATAAGTGCAAAATCATTTGCCAGCAAGGTTAGCAACGGCGTTTTCGCTGTTCCAGCCTTCGCTCCTGTTGTAGCTTAACTAAGCCGCAACCATTCGCCCGGTGATTTCTGATATCCGGTAGCGGGTGTTATAACATCAGGATGCATCCGCGGCCCGCCTTTGGCAGCGGATTAAGACTTAATAGGCTAGCCGCTATTTGTTTTGTCTGGTTTTTAGGATAGCGGTTAAACAACAAACCGGAATATTTCCGTAAATGTGCTAGACAGTAGATTATTAGACGCGGGTTCGATTCCCGCCATCTCCACCATTTTTCCATTCTAGTCTAAAGGGTAAAGGCAATAGCAGACGTTTGTCTAAGCCTTTACTTTTTGTTATAATGGGAGATATGAGACCAAGAAGCTGGACAGAAAAAGAACTTCGCCAAGCAGTAAAAACGTCCTTAAGCATAAGACAAGTGCTGAAGAAATTAAATTTGCGCATGGCTGGAGGAAATTATACGCAAGTAAAAAAGTTCATAAAAAACTTGAAGATTGATGACAGTCATTTAAAGGGAAAAGGATGGAGCAGAGGATTAATAGGAATAGGAAAACCAAGAATAGCTTTAAATAAGGTTTTGGTTAAAAATAGTTATTTTCAAAGTTTCAAGCTAAAAAAACGCCTTTTTAAAGAAGGAATAAAACATCCAAAATGCGAAGAATGCGGCTGGGCTAAAAAATCTGCTGACGGGCGCATACCTTTAGAGCTTGATCACATCAATGGAAATAGCCGGGATAATAGATTAGTAAACTTAAGAATTCTTTGTCCTAATTGCCATAGTTTAAAACCGACTCATCGAGGCAGAAACAGAATGAGAAATGGTAATTAGGTCCAGTGGTGGAATTGGTATACACGCAGCACTTAAAATGCTGTGCCGCAAGGCATGTGGGTTCGACTCCCACCTGGACCACAAGTGTTCGCCTCTTAGTGGATTCTTACGAAGCTTGCACGTAAGAATTTACTTGGAAGCGGACTTACGCGGGTATCGTATAGCGGCTATTATGCTACCTTGCCAAGGTAGAGATGGGGGTCCGACTCCCCCTACCCGCTCA
>Ga0172379_10010212_pt1 | contig 11416 bp, 8 predicted proteins | sample GrowelOW334metaG_FD_119756 | JGI IMG/M metagenome (GOLD analysis project Ga0172379, IMG submission 119756) | Groundwater microbial communities from an aquifer near a municipal landfill in Southern Ontario, Canada - Groundwater well OW334 metaG | ecosystem: Environmental > Aquatic > Deep... | reverse complement strand
CCTTTACCAATACCGGCGAAGTGGGCAAACATTTGCTCTGCTGCTTTTGGCGTTTGTTCGGAATTTTTTGGTACATCTATTGCCAGAAGCACGAATTTTCCGGTGTAATACTTCGCAATATATCGGTTTTGAATTATTTCGTGCCACCCATATTTCAAACCCACAATAAATGTAAAAACAATACCAAGCCATCCTCCATTGCGGAAGATAAACCAGAACATTGTTACTGGGTTCTGCACCGATGATTGAAAGTCACTGGCGAGAACCGAAAGATCAATTACTGCCATGGATCAAGATACAAGTTTATACAGGAGGGACCAGTGAGTACGCTCCTTTTAAGTCTTTTATAAATTTCTTCCTATTGGTAAGAGCTAAATGAATTGTGTTACGTTTAACCATTCGCTGTTTTAGTACTTCGGCCACCAACTCATCGCGCGTCATGGGCCGCTGCTCTTTCTTTAAAATTGATGTCAAAATGTCTACAACCACGCCGGGTTTGTAACCCCATTCTTTCAGGGCATAGATACCCCTGCCAACTAAGACATAACGATCATTCAAAATAAGCTCGTTGTGCACCGTTGGCGGATAGGCTACCCGATGATCAAACTTAGTTTCATTTATTAACCGGGTAATATCGTTAAAGTGCAAGGGTTTACCTACCTTTTTTAGCACTAAATAAATCTTATCGCTCATCCGGCGTGGGACAATAGTCCCCCAACCTGCCAGCCCATATTCATCATAAGGGTTCTTTGCAATGTGCGTGCTTACCCCTATGTAGGATAGCACAGCAGCATCAGTAAGTTGGTACTGGTGTTCAATGCCAAAAGCGGTTTTTCGCAAACCATCTAGAACTTCTTTTACCGGTAGCGGCTTTCCTTCTGCCTCAAGAATAGTTTGAACATTTTTAATTGTTTCATCAACCAGATGAATGGGAGCGACAGTCAGCTGCCAAGCTGGGTAAAAAGCTTCCGTTGTTTGAAAATGTTTTACGCGGTCGCGAAGCAAAAATTGCATTATAAACAGTGTCGCCGCCCTTGAAGCCTGCGAGTCTTCGGAATTTCCCAAAAGCTGGTTTAGCAAGACTTCTTCGCGCATAACCCCGCCGTGCTGGTCAAGCACTGCAGTTATTGCATCTACAACAGAACTAACCGCGTGTCGAGAGTCATTATACTTTTGCAGTTTGGCAATGGCCCCGGACTCAATTTGTCTAATGCGCTCACGAGTGACGTTGTATTGGGCCCCAATGTGCTCCAGAGTCTCTGGGGTTTTTGCGTGCAGACCGTGCCGTCGCCGCAAAATTTCCTCTTCCCGTGATGTAAGGATTTTTAATAGATTCGAAAGAATATCGAGCGGGTTAAAGTGCTCAATATCATCGTTCTGTTTCCGGTTTAAAACCCGGTCGAGTATTGAACCAGCTTGTAGGTCTGCCTGATCATTCATGTGGCATAGTATAGCACTTATTTCTTACTGTGTCAAGTTTCTTGGATAATATTAAAACAGCCCCAAATATCATTTTAGAACCATTAGGCTGCCCGTTTCTTTAACTTCCAATTATGCCAAATGACCAAAAGCGGCGGCGCTACAAATATTGATGAATAAGTACCAGAAGCAATACCAATTAGCAGTGCCAGGACAAAATTTCTTATAGTTTCGCCACCAAATAGGAAGAGCGCCATTAAAATAAGTAGCGCGGTCATAGAAGTATTTATTGACCGAATCATCGTTTGGTTAAGGCTCTCGTTAACAACGTCTTCAAAGGTTTTACCGGCGGCACTAATAAGCCGTTCACGGATTCGGTCATAAACAACAATGGTGTCATGTACAGAGAATCCAAGTACGGTAAGCAAGGCCGTAACAAACAGAGCATCAATTTCTATGCCAAAGAAATGACCAAAAATTGCAAAAACCCCCACGACTATAAACAGGTCATGTATGAGAGCGATAATTGCGCTAACGCCATACACCCATGACGGCACGGGGCCCGAGGAAACGCGTCGAAAAGCCCAGGTTATATACAAAACGATAATTAGTAGAACTATCGCGGTAGCAGTAATTGCTTTCCGCTTAAGTTCATTTCCAATGGTTGGACCGATTGATTCAAAGCTTTCCTGCACGGTAGACGAGTCTTGGCTTTGAAGTTTTTCAACAAAGCTTGCTCGCTGGTCGTTGGACATGGCTTCGGTACGGACAGTCAAACCGTGCGTACCAGTTTCTTGTACTAATACCGATTTCAATCCTGCTTGCGCTGCAGCGTCTTGCACAACTTGGGCGGCGGGCGGCGTATTAACAAAATTTAAACGAATAAGGCTGCCGCCAGTGAAATCTATACCTAAGCGCAAACCCCAAATGAACAAACCTACAATACCTGGAATCAATAGCACTAGCGAAAGGCCGAAGAGGTAGTTCCGTTTTTGGATTATTCGGTACATATCTTAGTTTTGCGGCGGCGATTGGTTAATATTGCCAAACCATCGGGGGTGCCTAGCGAATCTGGCGCTGGTGACTAGACGCAGTAGAGTGCGGGTAACGGTAATTGCCGAAAACAAGCTGATGAGAATACCAACCAACAATGTAATAGCGAAACCTTTAATAAGACTAGAGCCAAACCAAATTAGTATTAGCGAGGTAATTATACTGGATACATTTGAGTCCCGAATAGAAAGCCAGGCGCGCTTAAAGCCCTCTTCAATGGCGGCATCTAGCGGCCGCCCATTCCTAAGCTCCTCTTTGGTACGTTCAAAAATTAAAATATTTGCGTCAAGGGCAATGCCTATAGAAAGTATGAATCCGGCGATACCCGCTAACGTTAGGGTAATAGGCCATAACTTAAATACCGCCAAAACAATTAGGGTATACAAGGCTAATGCAAGGGTTGCTAGTAATCCGGGTAGTCTGTAAAAAACAATCATGAATAAACCCACAATTATAATGCCAAAAATACCGGCAAAAATACTGCGTTCAATTGATGTTGATCCAAGTGTTGCACCAACGGTCTGCTGACTTACAAGAGCTATTGGCACCGGCAGGGCACCGGCATTTAACCTCCTAGATAGGTCCTTAGCCTCCGCTAGAGTGAAGCTGCCGCTAATAACCGCATTGCCTCCGGTAATTTCTTGGTTAACCGTTGGATTACTTAGTATTTGTCCATCAAGAAAAATGGCAATGGTTTTCCCGGTATTCCGTTTGGTAATCTCTGCAAAGAGTTTTGCCCCGTCGCTATTGAACTGCAAGGCAACCTCCGGTGCGCCTGTTGATTGGTTAAATGTTACCGATGAGCGTTGCAACTGCTTTCCAGTTAGGCCGGTTTCTTTAAAGCCCGTACCTGTGTTTTCTGCTGTTTGGGTTCGGAATAAAATATGCCTGCCGCGTACTTCAATTACGTCTTTTCCGTCAACTTGCACGGTATGCTGCTCTTCGCGTTTGATAATGTGGTAACCGAATTGGGTTTGTACCAAAGTTTTAGCTATTTGCCCATCTTTCAATTCATCAAACAGAGCCTTTTCAAATTCCGGCACAAAAGTTCCCTTCTTTGCAAAGCCAAGATCGCCACCATGTTTTGCTTGGGTAGTTTGATCAACATTACTCGGATCTTGCGTGTATTGGTCAGCTAGGGTGGCAAAATCCTGCTTGGGTTCAAGTGATTTTTTTAGTACCGCCTCCGCTTCCTTTTTCACTTTGGCATTCTGCTCGTCAATCTGTTTTTGTTCGGCAGCGGTTGGGGGTGTTGGTTCTGTTGGTTCCTGGAATTGTAGAATTGGCGTATCACCAATTAGTTTAATTGCTTGGTTTATGTCCTTTACCCCTGCAAGTTCAACAATAATCCGCCATTTGTCCCCTACCCTGCTGGTTTGGACGACCGGTTCGGAAACACCAAATGCGTTAACTCTACGCTCAATCACATCCCGAGAGCTTTCCAGGGCCTGCACTTGGTCAGCGGCCGGCAGGGCGCTAGTATCTGCCTCATAAACCAAAGCCGACCCGCCTTGCAGATCTAAGCCGAGCCTAAGGTCAAACTGCCTTTGAAGAAACCGCCACCCAAATGTGGGGTGGGATGGAAGCGCTACATAACTCACCGCAGCGGTAAGCACGATTATGCAGGCGAAGGTAATCCAAACCCGACGACGCAGAGTCATGCCGCCATGCTACCAACTTTCAAATGGAATTACAAGTTTAGCTATTCAACCACAGTAACCGTGGTACCAATACCTGCCCATTTGAAGACTATTGCCGATTCTTTTGGCGAAAGACGTATACAGCCATGCGATACGCGAATGCCAAGGTGGGCAACACCTTCGTAGTAAATGCCACCGTTTTTTAATTTCCAGTATGGCAGCGAATGAATCCCGTAAGCACCGTCAGCCGTAAAAGCCATCCAATTATCCATGTACAATGCGTAGCGTCGTGAATAGGCGGTGTTTATTTTGTTTTTTACAGAAAAGGTTCCTAGAGGTGTGGGCATTGACCATTTTCCTGTCGATACTTTATGGGTAGCAATTAAGCGTGTGCCTTCATATCGTCGCATACGTTGTTCAGAAATATCTACAACAATACGCTTCGCTCCAGCAGTTCCGGAGATTTCTTCACTAGCGCCAGGGGCAACAATAACATCGGGTAAAATATCCGCACCCATGTTTACTGGTGCAACGGTTATGCCCATAGTGTAGGTCTTGCCGTAGGGCGAGAATTGGATTTGTCCGGCACTGCCATCTGCCGTATAGCTGGATACCGTTGCCGCCTTACCAGCAGCCGAACCGACAATTATGTTGGGCATGCTAACTACAGCTGCGGCACGAAGCGCGTTAGGTGCGATGCTTACGGTTTTAAAAGAATTAAGAACCGTACCGCTACCAGAAAAAACTTTTATTAAGTTGTTTGGCTGAGATACTACGGTGGCAATTTCCGCTTTGGCATCACCATTAATATCGACGGTGGCTAACTGAACACCGGATCTTACATTAGTCGGGTATGCTCGAAACTGCCCAATCTTTTTACCAGTAGCTGAAAAAGTGACGACATATGAGCCGCCGCCTTGGCCAGGAGCTGTAACTATATCGTCAACGCCGTCGCCATTCACATCTCCAATAGCAACATGCATGCCGCCACGGAATTTTTTTCCAACCGCTAAAAATGCGCTAAGGCGATTACCCGTAGCCGTATAAACCCGAACTTCAGGCGTCGTACCGCTGCCGAAGTTTACAATAATTTCTTTTGTGGTATCGCCATTAACATCACCCGCTGCTACATACACAGCCGGTTTACCTTTTACATTATTTATCGTAAACGTAGAAATCTTCGAACCGTCTAGCCGAAGCAGACGCACGGATGGTTTTGACCCTGCCGGGCTGCCAACGAGGATTTCTGGAATTCCGTCATTGCCTAGGTCTGCGGCGGTAATATTTGCTCCAGCTGGTATTGTTGGCAGTGAACGGATTAATTTACCATCAGGCGAGTATAGACCGGCAACTGGTGCCTTAGCTTCAGTCTGTTGAGGAAAGACACAAAATAGGCTTAGCAGAATGCCAAGACCCAGGAACAAACTAAATCGGTAATTGCGCATAAATGTTTATTTTTATTGTGTTTCTGCATACAGTGTACCACAAAATTGACACCAAGTCAACTTTAGTTTGTACCCTCTTTAAGAAACCTTGGCCATGAACTGCTGATGTTCGGTTGTGTTTAACAATCCGCACTTTTTAAACTTCTTGCCACTGCCACATGGGCAAGGATCGTTGCGGCCTATTTTTTCCCCTGGATCTTGATTTGGTGTAGAGGATGTTGTGGACGCTGTTGAACTTGTGGAATCAGTTGCATCTTTTGCCGGCGCGCTGAAGGTAAGAGACTGCTTTGGCTGTTGAACCGGTGCCGGGACGCTTATGTTTGCTTTGAAAATTGCGTGTACTACCTGGGAACGTATAGCAGACAAAAGTTGGCTGAATAGTATATAGGCTTCCTTTTTGTATTCAACTAGAGGGTCGCGCTGGCCGTATCCGCGCAAACCAATCCCCTGCCTAAGATGATCCATAAGCGCCAGATGTTCAATCCAGAGGGTATCAATAACCCGTAGTTCAACTGCTCGTTCAACCAGACGCATAAGGTCTTGTCTGTTTTCAGTTGCCTGGCGGCCGGACGGAGTTTCGCGAACTCGTTTCTCGAGCTCGTTGTAACCCTGATCTAATAGTTTCTGCAAATGGGTTAGGATTGCTTGCCTTGCTGTTGCCGTACTGCCAACATCCGTTGCACTCTGGCGAAAGTGTTCAAGTTTTAAACGGGCTTGCAATGGAATTGGGAAAATCGCATCTGCAGATTCGTAAATTTCATCAATATTCCATTCGTCTTCCCGTTCAGCCGAAGTATGTGTTGAAACAACACGTTCAATCTCCTCATGCAAGGCTTCGAGCATAGCCGCGCGACGGCCTTCGGGCTTCTCCAAACTTTTTACTACATCGCGCCGCCGCCCATAAACAACCTCGCGGTGTTTGTTAATTACGTCGTCGTACTCAACCAAGTGTTTACGTATATCAAAGTTATGGCCTTCAACTTTCTTTTGTGCCCCTTCAATTGACCGAGATATCATTTTGTTTTCTATCGGCATATCGTCCGGAACGCCAAGTCGCTCCATAAGTGACTTTACCCGGTCACCGCCGAATATTCGCATCAAGTCATCTTCTAGCGACAAGAAAAATTGCGAGGAACCGTTATCGCCCTGGCGGCCGGCGCGGCCCCGAAGTTGGTTATCAATTCGTCTAGATTCGTGACGTTCCGTACCAATAACGTGAAGCCCGCCAAGCTCACGAACCTTCTTGGCTTCATCAGGCACTGGCGGATTACCGCCCAGGATGATGTCCACGCCACGGCCGGCCATGTTCGTAGCCACCGTAACACCGCCAAGCCGTCCAGCTTGGGTTATGATTGATGCTTCTTTTTCGTGGTTCTTCGCGTTTAACACTTGGTGAGGTATGCCCTCACGGTCCAGCAAGGTGGAAAGTACTTCATTTTTTGCAATGGAAATTGTACCGATTAAAATAGGTTGCCCCTGCTCGTGCCGTACTTTTACGTCACGCACTATTGCCTCCAGCTTGCCAGATTCTGTCTTATAGACACTATCGGCAACGTCTTTTCGGAGCATAGGTTTGTTTGTCGGCACCGAAACCACATCAAGATTATAAATCTTGCTAAATTCTTCAGCCTCTGTGGCGGCGGTTCCGGTCATGCCCGCAAGTTTTTTGTACATGCGGAAATAATTTTGGAAAGTGATTGTTGCCAAAGTTTGGGATTCTTGCTTAATATCTACATGTTCTTTGGCTTCAATTGCCTGGTGTAGGCCTTCGGAATAACGTCGCCCGAACATTAGTCGGCCAGTAAACTCGTCAACAATTACTACTTCACCTTCCCGCACAACGTAGTCGCGGTCCTTTTTAAAAAGCGCATAGGCCTTTAGGGCTTGCTCTATATGGTGGACCATTTCCACGCCGCCGGCCGCATATATATTTTCCACCCCCAGCCACTGCTCCATCTTTGAAATACCCTGTTCGGTAAGCGTGGAAGCGCGAAGTTTTTCGTCTATATTAAAGTCGGGACCTTCTTCAAGCCGCTGTACTAGGTCGGCGAACTTATAATATTGTTCACTGGGTGTTGAACTGGGGCCGGAAATAATCAAAGGTGTCCGCGCTTCATCAATTAATATAGAGTCAACTTCGTCAACAATGGCATAGGCTAGATCGCGCTGGACCATGTATTGGCTGTCTGGAACCATGTTGTCCCGCAAAAAGTCAAAACCATATTCGTTGTTTGTGCCGTATGTTATGTCTGCTCGGTAGGCGCTGGCGCGGTCAACCGGTCGTAAAAATTCGGTAGTTTCATCGCCCTGAAAACTCGGGTCATAAACAAATGCAGCTTCGTGCTGGATTGAACCAACCGAAAGACCGAGAAAATGATAAATTTTCCCCATCCAACGCGCATCGCGTTTAGCCAGGTAATCGTTAACAGTAACAACATGGACGCCCTGACCGGCAATAGCGTTCAAATAGCAGGGCAATGTTGCCACCAGGGTTTTACCTTCTCCGGTGCGCATTTCCGCAATCTTGCCCTGGTGCAGGATAATGCCGCCCATTAACTGTACGTCAAAATGGCGCTGACTAAGAGTTCGCTTAGCCGCTTCCCTAACCAAGGCAAAGGCTTCAGGAAGTAGGTCGTCTAGTGTTTCGCCTTTGGTGTGGCGGTCGTATAACGTTTTTGTTTGCTCTGGAAAAGCACTGTCTGGTAAATCCTTAACCTTAGCCTCAAGCGCGTTTATACGCTCAACCAGGGGTTGCAGTGTTTTTGTAACGCGGGCATTTGCGTCACCAAATATTTTTGAGAAGAGTGCCATAGTCTGCCTATCTTGCTACAGAGAGCTAATCAACGCAAGTCTGCGCCTTAAGTTAAGCCATGGTGACCAGCGCGCTTAGATATAAAACGCTCCTTTGCATCCCGCAATTGGCGTTCCAGTTTTTCCACACAAATGTCGATAGCTTCATGCATTTCCGTGGCTTTTTCACCTGCCTTGTACGTCCGGCCGCGCCAGACTGCAGAAGCCTCAACCCTACAAATAATTCCGTGTCTTTGGTTATGATCAACATCCAGCATGGCTTTAATATCCGTTATTGGTTGTCGGCTTAAACGTTCTAAGGCGCCGAACTTCTGGTTGGCATACTCAGTTATGCTGGGAGTAAGTTTAAAGTCTTTTGCCGTAACGATCATAAGTTTAAGATGTTGGTTGAGAATCGAATCCAAGATATCGTACTTCTTCTTCTAGCTGCACGCCGAACTGATCTCTAACCTGTTGCTTAATATAACTAATAAGAATTACTATATCTTCGGCGGTTGCAGACCCGGTGTTAACCACAAAGTTTGCATGATCTTTTGATACCATAGCACCCCCTATTTTCTTTCCCTTAAGACCGGCTTGTTCGATAAGCTTTCCAGCATGGTTGCCTACAGGATTTTTAAACGCACACCCGGCACACCATGCGCCTTTTGGTTGCCATGCCCTACGCTCCACTGCTTCTTTAACTCTTGCCTGAATATCGGTTGGATTACTGGTAGTTAGTTTTAATATTCCAGAAACGATAATTTCCGAACTTGAATATTTAAAACGGGTATAGCGATAAGAAACATCCAGTTCGCCTTTTGGGCACTGACGTAAATTGCCCTGGTTGTCTATATAGGTTACTTCAGTCGCAAACTCGGTAATGCCATGGCCGCCGGTGCCGGCGTTTCCAGCTAGTCCCCCGCCAAATGATCCTGGGATACCAACTGCAAATTCTATGCCGGTTAAATTTGCACCGATTGCTAAACGGACTACTCGGCTTAAACTGGTTCCTGCATCGGCTTCAATTGTTCCATCTGGCTTTATCTCACAACGCGTTGAAACAAGGTTTACTATGAGCCCGGAAAATCCCGCATCGGCGACAAGTACGTTACTCCCTCCGCCGAGTGCTGCAACCGGTAAACCGGCCTTGGCAGCGAGCTGCACAGCTTTTTGAATGGTTGAAATGTCGTTGGTAGCTAAAAAAAATGCGGCCGGCCCACCAACTTGAAAAGTGGTGTGTGAGGCCAGGGGTTCGTCCAAACGAATGTCTGGGACTTGCTCAAGTTGTTTACGCGCGTCATTCATTGACAAGTGGTAGGTTGCTTCGTATACTATAGCGCAATTTACAAATTCCGCGAACAAACTCTTCAGGAGGGAAAAGTGAACTTTTCAATACATGATTTCGTTAAACTGTGGGACTACATTCTGGCCCACTGGCTAGCCATATGCATAAACTTCGGGGCAGGCATGCTGTTCATGTGGTTTGTCTATGGGACCTTAAGCTACCGGCGCGAGCGGCGGGTACGGCGCTGTGTAACCCTTATGCGAGGGACGACGCTTAAAACTTTGGAATTTCGTACGCCACTTATGGCTATACGGATAACCCAAAGTGGACGTCGAACTGCAGCTTCCACGGTGCTAAGCGTTCAAGCACCGGCGGCACAAGCGACTTCACTCATCCACGGAGTGACGTACCACGAAGCAGACGACGAGCTGACCTACTACATACCCGAAAGCGGGTCTCTGGGAATGCCACTTGGATTTCGCATAAAGCGATCTGTCCAATTCCTCTTTGGATTACCGCCAAAGTACACTGCAACCGTACTTCTGACGCCTGTAATTGTTGAGCATACAGGTGTTTGGTTTCCGGCACTCGTCAACAGCGAAACAGGCTTAATGGCACTGCGCCACCTATTGCCAGGACGCATTGCTAAAGAGTACTGGACGCATGGACATCGCGATCGTTTTATTTGTGACTTTGTTGCCAAAGGCGATCCCACTGGCTCTATCCAAATAGGTGGACGTCACGGAAAACGAATTCCCGTCTATGCACCGTGCGATGGTTTCATCATGGCGTACGAAGTTGAAAAGTACGCGCCGGTGGTGCCAAACGCAAATGTTATGTTCCTCGGGCAACTTCAGGGGCTGAAACATGTGACCTTCGAAGGCGAGCGAGCGGGTACGTTTAGCTACTCTCCGAAATCTGGCTCTCCTGTAGGCCGCATCGTCGAGGCAGGGACGGTTCTGTGTGAAGTAATGTCTATGGGTTTTTCCCAAGAAGTAGCCATGCCAGAAACCGGCCTTATTCTTCGCCAATTCGTGCAGCCCGGTGATGTAGTGGACTACACGCGTAATCTATTCTTGTACCTTCCTTTGGAGCCCCTCGCTTAAGAGGGGTTTTCTTTTTGGGCTAGTTCGGCAAAATGGGTTATATCCCCGGCGCCAAGCGTTAAAATTATGTCTTCTGGTTGGACAATTTCTGCAGCGGCAGTTACCGCGCTGGCAAGGTTTTTTACTAAAACTGTTTGTGGTGAAATTTTCTGGGCAAGTCTTTTAACATCGGCTTTTACCGTGTCTTCGCGGCCGGCAACATCATAAACGTCCAATAAAATCACCTTATCCGCCGCTTGTAACGTTTTGGCGAAAGCGTCAAAAAAAGCAATTGTCCGGCTGTGGAGGTGGGGCTGAAAAATACAAATTATGCGTCGGGATGGAAACGCCTGCCGTGCAGCCTGCAAAGTAGCTGCAATTTCAGTGGGATGGTGAGCATAATCATCAATTATGGTTGCCTTGCGCCATTCACCACGGCGCTCAAACCTTCGCCATGAGCCAGGAAAAGACGCCACGGCGCGCTGTACAACTGGAAAAGGTATTTTAAGTGCGTGGGCAACACAAAGCGCGGCCAAAACGTTTCTAACGTTATGTACGCCATAAAGTTGTGATTTAATTTCTCCATCATACAGGCCGGAAACCGTAAATGAGCTGCCTCGAGCATCGTAAAAAATATCGGCTGCAACAATATCTGCATGATGCAAGCCGAAAGTTTGAACTTCTGCATTAGCGGAT
>Ga0172379_10010211_pt1 | contig 11416 bp, 10 predicted proteins | sample GrowelOW334metaG_FD_119756 | JGI IMG/M metagenome (GOLD analysis project Ga0172379, IMG submission 119756) | Groundwater microbial communities from an aquifer near a municipal landfill in Southern Ontario, Canada - Groundwater well OW334 metaG | ecosystem: Environmental > Aquatic > Deep... | reverse complement strand
TTTAGCCCCACGCAGTGGTCGTGCCGGGGTGGAGGGTTTTAGGGAGGAGGGGCGGGCTTCGAAACTCTGAGCCCCTCCTCCCTAAGGCTTTAAAGTTGCAGTAAGTTATGAAAACTGTTAAAATAATGAGGTAAATTTATGTCTGTAAAATATTTCTTAGCGTTTTTAATTCTCATTATTGTCGTCTCCGGCGCTGCTTGGCTGTCGGTTTTGTTTTTTATTAATCCGGAATCGGGGATGAAAGCGGTTTTATTGTTTTACGGCAGCTTATTTTTATTTTTAACGGCTATTTTAACGATTGCCGGTTACGGTTTAAGATCGTTATTCAAGCGTTCCAGTGTTCATAAAAATGCAACGGAAGCACAAGGCGCTTTTCGTCAAGCGATCTTTTTAAGTATTATTATTATTTTGGCTCTATCTTTGCAAGCTCAAAGTTTACTTAACTGGTTTAATAGTATTGTTTTGGTTGGAGCGGTGACAGTAGTGGAGTTTTTTATCATGACTAAAGAAAATCATAAACATGTGGTCGCGATTAGTGAAGATATTCAATTATCCGAACCACTTGACGAGTAATCGATTTTTTAATTTATGGAAAATTTAATAACAAAAATAAATTCTTTGAAAGACGCGGCTATTTTGCTTTTGGCTGAGGTAAAAACCTTGCCAGAACTGGAAGCTTGGCAGATCAGATATCTGGGACGAAAAGGGGATTTGACGGCTTTATTGCGCGGAGTCAAGGATTTATCCGAAGCAGAAAGACCGCTATTGGGTCAAGTTGGCAATGTTGCCAAACAGGCTTTGTTAGAAGCTTATAACGCCAAACAAGATCAATTAAACGCCGGTCAAAATATCAGCGGCGAAGCTTTTGATGTTACTTTGCCGGGTACAAGGCCTGCGATCGGGCATTTGCATCCTTTTACTTTGGTTACTCGTCAATTGGAAGATTTGTTTTCCAAAATGGGTTTTATGGTTTTGGACGGGCCGGAAGTTGAGTCGGAATATTATAATTTTGAATCGTTAAATGTGCCGGCTGATCATCCAGCGCGTGACATGCAAGATACTTATTACATCAAAGATAAAAAGAATTTAGTTTTGCGTACTCAAACCTCCAATCAACAAGTGCGGGCCATCCAACGTTTTGGCGCGCCTTTGAGAGTAATTTGTCCGGGCAGGGTTTTTCGTTGCGAAGCGACCGATGCTTCTCATGATTCCACTTTTTATCAATTGGAAGGCTTGGTAATCGGCAAAGATATTTCCGTTTCCAATTTGATTTTTACCTTAAAAACAATGCTTAGAGGTATATTCAAAAAAGACGTCAACGTTCGTTTGCGTCCCGGTTATTTTCCTTTTGTCGAACCGGGTTTTGAAGTTGATATGACTTGTCTTTTTTGTTCCGGCAAGGGTTGCTCGGTTTGTAAAAGAACTGGTTGGGTGGAATTGGTGCCGGCTGGATTGGTTCATCCGGAAGTTTTAAAAGCCGGCGGTCTTGATCCGAAAATTTGGTCGGGTTTTGCTTTTGGCCTCGGACTTTCCAGGTTGGTGATGATGAAATATGGCATCAACGACATTCGTTTGTTGTTGGAAAGCGATTTAAGATTTTTACAACAGTTTTAATTTACGACACGAATTTTCACGAAGATACACGAATAAACACGAATAGGGCACAAATTTATAGATTGTTAGAAAATTATTCGTGAGTTGTTTGTGAGCCATTAGTGAACAATTTGTGTCTATTCGTGTGAAATATTAAATAAAGAAGCAAGCGCAGTTATAATTAATAAGTTTAAATTTAATTTGTAGATAAAAATTAATTAATACTACTTTCGAACAAAGAAAGTTAGTGTGCGGATGTATGAAAATATCAGTTAATTGGTTAAAACAATATCTATCTTTGCCAAGCTCTACCGATTGGCGCGAATTAGCTTTGGAACTTTCTTTAAAAACGGTGGAAGTTGAAAAAGTGTTTTATCAAGCTGAGCAATTCGAGCACATGGTAATCGGTGAGATTGTGAGTTTAGTCGATCATCCGCAAGCCGATCGTTTGAAAGTTTTGGAAGTGACTGACGGCGTTAAAAAATATCAAGTTGTTTGCGGTGGTACTAATGTTTACAAAGGTATGAAAAGTGTTTTGGCTCTTCCTGGAGCAAAGGTTACTTGGCACGGTCAAGGTGAGCCGGTAGTTTTGGAAGCGACTAAGATTAGAGGCGTGGAAAGTTTTGGCATGTTATGCGCTCCGGCTGAAATCGGTTTGCATGGTGAATTGTGTCCGGTCGCGATTCCTACTACCGGCGTTTTGGATTTACCACAAGCTAAGGCCGGTCAAAAAATAGAAGAAGCGTTGGATCTTAATGATGTTATTTTGGAAATAGATAATAAATCAATGACTCATCGTCCTGATTTATGGGGTCATTATGGTTTAGCCAGAGAAGTGGCGGTAATTACGGAAACCGCTTTAAAGCCTTTACCTATTTTGAAAGTTAAAAATAAGCTTGATCCGAGCCCGGTTAAAGTTGAAGTTAAGGATATTGAAGCTTGTCCGCGCTATATTGCTTTGACTATCAAAGATATCGTAATTCAAGATTCGCCGCTGTGGTTAAAAAGATTATTGCTTGCTGCCGGAATGCGCCCGATTAATAATATCGTGGATTTGACCAATTATATCATGTTAGAACTTGGCCAACCGATTCACGCTTTTGATCGTTCGACAATTAAAGGGGATAGCTTGATTATCAAGCGCGCTGCTACCGGTGAACGTTTTAAAACCTTGGATGGTGAAGAACGTATTTTGGATAGTAATACTCTGTTAATCTGCGACGCTGAAAAGGCGGTGGCTTTGGCTGGTGTGATGGGCGGAGAAAATAGTGAAATCAAGAAAACCACTACTGATGTTATTTTTGAAATCGCCAATTTTCAACCGACAATTATCAGAAAAGCCGCGCAACGTTTGAATTTACGCACCGAAGCTTCCAGTCGTTATGAAAAAAGTCTTGATCCAGAGCTTACCCTGACCGCTGCCGAAAGAATTTTATATTTATTAAAAGAATTATCTCCGACAGCAAAACTTGCCGGACAGCTGGTTGACGTTAATAATTCAACTGCAAAAAAAATCACTTTAGACCTGGATCTAAATTGGTTACAAAAAAGATTAGGCGAAGAGATCTCAATAAGCAGTGCTGCTAAAATTTTGACACGACTGGGTTTTTCAGTTAAGACGAGCGCTAAACTTTTAAAAGTTACTGTGCCGTCTTTCAGGGCCAGTAAAGACGTGACGATCATTGAGGATTTAGTTGAAGAGGTGGCCAGAATTTACGGTTACGATAAGATTATTGCCAAGGCTCCGTTAGTTGAATTAATTGCGCCGACCGATAATCCGACGCTTACTCTGGAAAGAAGAATTAAAGATTTTTTATCTTTAGCCGGCGATTCTTCGGAGGTTGCTACTTATTCGTTCGCTGCATTATCTGCGGTTGAAGCCTCTGGTTTTAACGTCGCCGATCATTTGGAAGTTCTTAATCCTTTGACAGCTGATCAGAGATATTTACGTTTTTCTTTATTGGAAAGTTTTTTGTCCAGCTGGCAAGCTAATTACAGATTTTTTGACGCTTTTAATATTTATGAAATCGGCAGAGTCTTTGCTAAAATTGACGGCGCAATCATGGCTGACACAACTAATCAAACAGCCTTGCCAAAACAGGATCGCAGCGTTGCTGGCTTAATTACTGGTCGTGAAGCGCGGGGATTGTTCTTAAATGCCAAGGGTTTGGTTGAATCTTTACTCGATTATCTGGAAGTAGATTATAGTTATGATTTTCCAAAGAAAAAAGAATTTGCGGCTGCTGACAATAACCATTTAATAATCAAAGTCGGCGGGGAAGTATTGGGTGATATTTTTGGTATCAATCATAATGTTGTTAAGGCCTTGGGCGTAAAAAACGAAGCTGTTTATTGGCAGCTGTCTTTTGAATTATTATTGAAACATGTGCAGGATAAAAAACAATATGTTGCTTTACCTAAATATCCTGGCATGATTTACGATTTATCTTTATTTTTCTCGGCAGCAATATCCTGGGCCGAAGTTAAGTTATTGGTTGAAAAAATTTCTCCATTAATTCAGCGGGTAGAATTATTCGACGTCTATCAGGAAAAAACCGGCAATTTAAGAAGATCGCTCGCTTTTCATGTTTACTTTTTGGATTACGAAAAAACTTTGGTAACCGAGACAGTCGAACAGATAAAAAAACAAATTGTCGATTTATTAAAAAATAAATTAAAAGCCGAAGAGCGTTTATAAAATAAAATATAAAATTATGAAAATGATCAAAAGAATTAATGTTTTTTCCGCAGCCAAGGTATTAGGCTTGGTGATCGGTGGTTTTTATCTTTTGGCTGGTATTGTAGTTAATATCTTTTTATTAATTTTAAGTTTACTCGCCAGTCAAAAATTCAATTGGCTTGGTTTCTTTTCTGATCTAATGGGCGTTTTACTATTTGCCGTTGCCATGGGTGCTGCCGCTTTTTTACTCTCAGCTCTCTTCACCTGGCTTTATAATAAAGTTTCTGATTTATTCGGCGGTATTTATTGGGAAGAAGGTTCGGTTGGCGCCGGTCGTTTATTTGCCAAAAAATCAAGTTCGGAACAAGCTCCGATTAAAACCGAAGAGGATCATTTTTAAAGGTAATTTGGGTTTTATTTATTCGTATTGGGTTTATTAAAAGTGGTTTAATAAAGTATGATTAAGACCAAAACAATCAGAAAATTTTTTCCAGCGATAAATTCAGGCAGAATCGTTTCCAATAACGCTGCTAGCACGCAAGTTCCGATTCAACTGTTGGATTTATTTAAAAAGTTGATCGTACAATATGATAATGTTCATAGAGGACAAAGTAGGGCCTCAATGCTTACTACCGCCAGATTTGAGGCATCTTATGATACGATCGCTCAATTTATCAACGCTCCCTCAAGGAAGAATATTATTTTATATAGAAACACCACGGAAGCGATTAATTCAGTGATGTATTCTTTGCTGACCGAATTTAAAAACGGTGATAATGTGATTACAACTTTTATGGAGCATAATTCAAATTATGTTCCTTGGTATGGGTTGTGTAATGAAATATTGCCAAAATTTGGAATCAAAGTGGAATGCAAGCTCGCAAAGTTTAATAAAGAAACAGGCGAGCTTGATTTAGATCATTTAAAATCATTGGTAAATAAAAGAACTAAATTGATTTGTTGTTCAGGAGCGTCTAATTTTTTAGGCACCAAAAATCCGATTAGAAAAATAAGGGAAATAGCAAATTCCAGCGGGTATCTTCAACCGAACGGCGAAAAGAAATCTTACCTCTTAATTGACGGCGCGCAAACCGCCCCGAATATGTTTATTGATGTGCAGGATTTAGATATAGATTTTTTGGCTTGGTCTTTTCATAAAATGATTGCTCCATTTGGTGTCGGCGTTTTGTACGGAAGAGAAAAATTACTTGAACAAATTAAACCTTTTCTTTACGGCGGAGATATGATCGCGGAAGGAAAAGTTAGCCCTGAAAAAGTGGAATATAATGTTCTTCCTTGGAAATTTACAGCTGGCACGCCAAATATTTTAGGTACCATTCTTTCAGCTCAAGCTATTAGGTTGTTAATTGATTTTTCTTTAAATCCTGAACAGCATAAATATTTCCTAACTGAAAAGGCCTTAACAAGACCTGCGGTAGAAAAAGCAATGAAGAATATAGAAAGTCACGAGAAAATGTTAATCGGTAAAGCCCTGAAGATATTGGGAAGTATGCCGTCAATCAAAATTTATGGTCCGAAGAATCCTGAAGGCAGAACTTCTTTAATCGCTTTCACTTGCGATCATAAGACTCCATTTGAAATTGCCGAGGGCTTGAATAAATTAGGCATAGAATCCAGAGCTGGTTGTCATTGCGCCACTTTGGCTCATCATTATTATCAATTAAATCCGCCAGCCAGTTGTCGTTTGAGTTTCTATATTTACAATGATTTGGAAGATGTTTCTAAAGCGTGTGAAGCGGTGAAGAAAATTTGCAAGAAATAAAAAATAAAAGTTTGTCTTAAAATAAAATTTAAAAAATCTAAAATAAATGTTTTTATGCAACAATGTTCGATCTATGACAAATCGTTAAGATTCTCTCGCGCTACTTACGGCGTTATGGTTTTTATATCTTTTTTGACACATAACCAATGGTTGCTTTTAATTACAGCTATCTTATCAATTTTAGGAGCTTTTTCTTTAAAACTTAATATTCCTTATCAACTTCACGCTCTATCTTTAAAGAGATCGTTAAAAGTAAGGATATTACCTATTCAAAGAGAGTTGGGAGAACTAAGTTTTGTCGCTGGTATGACTGGGGCCTTGTTGCTACTCGGTTTTTTCTTTATTCATTTTGACAAATTCGTTAATGGGGCTTGGATCTATATTCTGGTAGTTGACCTATTAATCTTCCTTGCTTGTTTTGTTGGTTTTTGTGTGGCGACTTTAATGTATGTTTTGTTGAAAAAGATTTTTAAGAGTTAAAGAAAATGAAAAATAAAAATGAAAAAATAGAAATAGGATGTGCCGGGTGTTTAAATCAGAATTGTTGGTTGGTTAAAAATCTCGGTTACGCTCCATATCGGCGCTGTCAGTACTGTGATTTTAGATTCCGCAATTGTTTGTTTTTGCATTATCAAATAGTCAGTATAATTTTGATAGTCCTTTCTTTTGTCGCTTTTCTATTAGTTGAAGGCAAACTTTCGGTCTTGGCAATCATTTCCATTTTTACTTTGGTTATCGTTTATGGTTATTTCTTTAACAAAAGTACCGAGAAAATCGTTCAGGCTAATTTTGCTCAGAAAAAAGCCAAGGATGCTTTGGAAAAATTTAATGAAAAACTTAAAGATATGGTTGACGAGCAAACCAAAGACATTAAAGACAAAGCAGATCACCTTGAAAAACTTCTCAAAATGCGTTCGGAGTTTTTGGATATTGCCTCGCACCAGTTGCGCACCCCAACTTCCGTCATTAAAGGAACATTAGCAATGATGAGGGAAGGAGATATGGAAAAAATGTCTACTGCTGAAAAGGCTCATTTTGTCGAGGGCATGTTTCAAAAAAGCGTTAAGTTGGAAAGTATTATCAATGATATCCTAGTGGCTTCGGAGATGGACACCGCTGATTTTGGTATCAGAGCCGAAGATAAAATAGAACTTGATCAATTTTTGGAAAAAGAAGTTAAAGAACATCAATTTGATGCCGAAGAAAAGAAAATAGCCCTATCCTTTGAAAAATTATCAAGCGGACCATTTAAAATTAAGGGTAGCGCTAAATATTTGGAACAGGTGATAGACAATCTTTTAAGTAATGCTTTAAAATATACACATCAAGGTTTGATCAGGGCGACGATTAAAAATGACAAGGATAATGCGATTATTGCCGTAAGCGATACTGGCATTGGTATTCCCAAGGAGGATTTAAAAAAAATCTTTAATAAATTTATCAGGGGTAAGAATGCTTGTAATGCTTATACCGATGGATCCGGACTCGGCCTGTTTATTATTAAAAGGGTTATGGATCAACATTTAGGTTCTAAAGTGTGGGTGGAAAGTGATGAAGGAAAAGGTTCAACATTTTTTTTGCAATTTCCTTTGATAAAAACTTAAAGCAGTAAAATATATGCCTATCAAAGCCAAAATTTTATTCATAGAGGATGACCCTGATCAAATATTTCTTTATCAGACCAAATTTAAGCTTGAAGGCTATAACCTTATTTCGGCTAGAAATAAAATTGAGAGTGTTAAAATAACTTTGACGGAAAAACCAGATCTTATACTTTTGGACATATTGTTGGCGAATGAAAACGGCATTGATGTTTTAAGAGATTTAAAAGCTAATGAACAGACAAAAAATATACCGATCGTAGTATTCACCAATTTTGACAAAGAAGAAACAATCAATCAGGCGATGTCTTTGGGAGCCGTTGATTATGTCATAAAGTCAAAAGTTGTCCCGAGTGAAATCGTGAAAAAAGTTGCTGATTTATTGAAACATCGTCTTTAAAATTTGATTTTTATCCCCACTTTATAAGGATTTTTAAGGGTTTTTAGGCCTTTGCTTAAAGCATTTTTTTGTGCTAAAATTAACTTGGTTTTCTTTGATTTTTTAATTAAAAATTGCTTTTAAAAAAGCATTTTTTCTTCAATTTTATGAGTCCTAAAGATGAAAAAAATAAAGCCGCTGCCGGCGAATATACGGCTAAACAAATTACGGTTTTGGAAGGCTTGGATCCGGTTCGTCGTCGTCCTGGTATGTATATCGGTTCAACTGGCGTTGCCGGGTTGCATCATTTGATTTGGGAAGCAGTTGATAATGCTATTGATGAAGCCATGGCCGGTCATTGTAATTTGATTGATGTAGCGCTTCTAGCTAATGGTCGAGTAAGCGTGGCTGATAATGGTCGCGGCATCCCAGTTGATAAACACCCTGTCACCAAGCTTTCGGCTTTGGAAACAGTTATGACCAAGCTTCACGCTGGCGGTAAATTCGGTGGTGACGGTTATAAAGTTTCTGGTGGTTTGCACGGCGTTGGTATTTCTGTAGTTAATGCTTTGTCGTCTTTTTTAAGAACGGAAGTTAAGCGCGACGGCAAATTATGGTCTCAGGAATATAAAGCTGGTATTCCAAAAACTAAATTGACGATGAATGGCAAGGCAACTGGTACTGGCACTAAACAGATTTGGCAAGCTGATTCCGAGATATTTAGTGCTAGTGAATATAATTGGCAAGAAATTTTAGATCATTTACGTCAGCAGGCTTATCTCACTAAGGGTGTAAAAATTGTCGTTCGCGATGAGCGCGTTAAAGACGAGGAACGTCAATATGTTTTTTATTTTGAAGGCGGCGTTGCTTCTTACGTCAGGCACTTGAATCATAATAACGAAATTAAACAGGAAAAAGTTTTTTATGTTAATAAAGAATTGCCAGAGTGCACGGTAGAAATAGCTTTGCAATATACAGCTGAATATCATGAAGCGCTTTATTCTTTTGCAAATAACATCTTTACCATTGAGGGCGGTATGCATGTGATTGGTTTTCGTTCAGCGCTTACCCGTGTTTTAAATAACTATGCTCGTAAGAATAATATCTTAAAAGAAAAAGATACTAATTTAACTGGCGATGATGTGCGTGAAGGCTTAACAACTGTTATCTCGGTTAAACTTCGAGATCCACAATTTGAAGGTCAAACCAAGGCCAAGTTGGGCAATCCGGAAGTTAGAACAGCCGTCGAAACTGTTTTTAACGATTATTTTGCCGCTTTTTTGGATGAAAATCCGCATGACGCTAAAAACATCGTTGGCAAGTGTTTATTATCCGCTCAGGCTCGTCAGGCAGCTAAGGCAGCTAGGGATACAGTTATTCGTAAAGGTGTTTTAGAAGGCTTAACCTTGCCAGGAAAACTCGCTGATTGTTCTTCGCGTAATTCTGAAGAATCTGAACTTTATATTGTAGAGGGCGATTCAGCCGGCGGTTCCGCTAAGCAGGGGAGAAATCGTGAGTTTCAAGCGATCTTACCTTTACGTGGTAAAATTTTAAATGTAGAAAAATCGCGTTTGGATAAAATGCTTGCTAATAACGAAATTAAGAATTTAATTATTGCGCTCGGCACCAATTTTGGTGAGCAATTAAATATTGAAAATTTACGCTACAATCGAATTGTTATCATGACCGATGCTGACGTCGATGGCGCTCACATCAGAACTTTACTGCTTACTTTATTTTATCGTTATTTTGGCGCTCTTATTACTGGTGGACATTTATATATTGCCCAACCACCACTTTATCGTGCCCAAGTTGGCAAAACTGTTACTTATCTTTATACTGATGAAGAATTAGAAGCTTTGAAAAAATCTTTGGGTATAGCCGAGGTTGCCAGTGTTTTTGCTGAAGAAGGTGATGAAGTTTCAGAAGGTGAGAAAGAAAAAGAAGACGTCAAAACAACTAAGCTCAACATTCAACGCTACAAAGGTTTAGGTGAAATGAATCCGTTACAACTTTGGGAAACAACTATGAATCCGTTGACCAGAATGATGAAGCAGGTGACGATTGATGATGCTGCCAAAGCCGACGAGGTCTTTGAAATTTTGATGGGCTCAGATGTTTCTGCTCGTAAGCGCTTTATCCAAGTTCATGCTACTTCGGTTAAAAATCTGGATATTTAAGTAAGTCTATTTTTTACAAAAACACCCTATTATTTGGGAATAACTGGGTGTTTTTTTGATTAAAAAAATGCATACTTGACAATTATTGCGATATGTGATACATTTCCGTGTTCTTGGGTAATGCGCCTAAGAATTGAAGAGCTCTTTTACAATAGGTCAAAAAGGAGAACCAAATGAGTTCCGAACGAAGTAAGGGCTTTGTTATCGGATTTGACGGCGCTGCCAAAGCTAAGATAGTTTGGAAAGTGCGCGTTAGCGATTCGAACAGTCCATACAATGGTCAAAAACTCGTTGTCGCTTCAATCCATGGGGGATTGGAGTTGGCAAAAGGTCTTAATGTCGATTTTGTGATCGGCACAGTCGATGATTCTTTAGGAAAAAAGGCTTTAAGAGCGGTTGACGTCCGCTTAGAAGTCCCTGAGGAAAATAATTCAGACGTCAATAGGTCAAAAGGAGCAGTAAATGTTATGTAGAAATGAAACTCCAAGTCCAAACAATAATGACGATCGCCAGAAGAAAATCATGGATAATTTACCGTTATCCCATGCTTCAGTGATCGCCATTAACACCTTTGATGGTGGGGTTGATGCTCAAAATCCCGATGGCGGTCAAAGAGAGCCTGCCCCGGAAGTTTTTAATAATCCGGGTCTTCGGGTTAAAATCCGGGATGACAGCCAATATGCTTATCAAGAGAATGGTCCCGGCACGGTTCAAAACCAAACAAAGCCTGGCTGGGTTTCGGTCAAGTTTGATACAGGCAAGCGAGATCAATATCGAATTGGCTTGCCTAATATCGATGGGGGTGTGCGCGACTTGGAATTAATAGAGCCACCGCCGCCAACTCAAACTGCTACCATTGTTGATGGTGGCAGGGTCGTGGAAGTCGCAATCCCGAAAGGCCTGGAACTATGCGTTGGTGACGACGTGTTGGTTGTAGGCAAAACGATGACTATCGTTGAAATTGCCCCCCCGAAAATCGGCGGCAAGATCAGCTATGTTCGTCGGGTGATCGACGCGCAGTATTCGGAGGTTGATTGTGATTCCGCCGTCGTGGTGGTGTCGAACGGCAAGTTCGATAACATCGAGAAAGGCGATCGGATCGTTCTGAATTCCTCAGGCCATGTTATTGTTTATAACATGGGAAAAGAAGATTCCGCTTTTAACGTGGAGTCGGAAATCAATGTTACCTGGGATCAGATT
>Ga0172379_10010210_pt1 | contig 11417 bp, 15 predicted proteins | sample GrowelOW334metaG_FD_119756 | JGI IMG/M metagenome (GOLD analysis project Ga0172379, IMG submission 119756) | Groundwater microbial communities from an aquifer near a municipal landfill in Southern Ontario, Canada - Groundwater well OW334 metaG | ecosystem: Environmental > Aquatic > Deep... | reverse complement strand
GCAAAACTTCGGCGGCCCGAATTTTAGCAAAAGCAATTAACTGTCTAAATCCTGATGGAGTCGAGCCGTGTGATAAATGCAAAAACTGCCAAGAAATTTCTCGGGGAAATTCATTGGACATTATTGAAATAGATGGTGCTTCAAATAGAGGGGTCGACGACATTCGAAGCCTGAAGGAAAGTGCCTATCTTTCGCCAATAAGTTTAAAGAAAAAGATAGTCATAATTGACGAGGTTCATATGTTGACCAAGGAAGCATTCAATGCCTTGTTGAAAGTGCTGGAAGAACCGCCAGAAAATTTGGTTTTTGTATTGTGCACTACCGATGACAACAAAATTCCAGAAACTGTTTTGTCTCGGCTGTGTCAATTGCGATTTATAAAAGGGGATAGAATCAGTTTGAAAAAATCTCTGAATAAAATTATTAAAGGTGAAAAAATTGAAATTGAAAAACCGGCTATTGAATTGATTTTGGATAAGTCTGACGGTAGTTTTAGAAATTTGCAAAGAAACTTTAATGAAATTTTTTTGCAAACTGGCAAAAAAATAAATCTTTCGGATGTAAAAAATTTTTTGGCAAAAAGTGGAAATTATGACGGTGAGGCTTTTGAAAATGAGTTGGTAGCTGGGAATGCCGAAATAATACTGGAAAAACTGGAGAAGATTGCCAAAGATGGCGCCAATTTTGCTGATTTGCGAGAAAAATGGCTATCATATTTTCAATCGAGGTTGTTGTCGTTTTATGGGATTGGCCCTAAAACCGAAGGGTTGGATTTGATTTTGACAAAAAAAATTATTGAATTGCTAGTTGAGGCGGGGAGTAGAGAAAAATTGACCCAATTATCACAGTTACCTTTGGAAATGGTGGTGGTCGATTTTTTAGGAAAGAAGTCAATAAGTCAAAAGCCAGAAAGTCTTAAGGTCGAAAGTATAAAAATTGAACCAGAAATTAAAGAAGAAATTGTAAATGAGGTTGTGTTTGGGGACGTCGAAGACATAGCTAAACGATGGGGTGATGTCTTGGTAGCAGTTAAACCATTTAATCATTCAGTAGAGGCGTTTTTACGAGCTGCCAGGCCTAAGTCAATGAAGGGTGGGGACTTGATATTGGAAGTATTTTATAAATTTCACAAAGAGCGCCTAGAAGAAGCAAAAAACCGAGAAATTGTCCTAAAGGGTTTGGAAAAAGTATTTGGCAAGAAGATTGATTTTAAATGTATTCAGACAGAGACTAAAAAAGAAAATTTTAAAATAGAAATTAAAGCTGAAGAAAAACAAACAGTGGAGGAGATATTTGTATAATAGATGTTAAAATTGAAAATTAATAATTAAATAAAAATATGTTTGATAAAGCAAAAATGATTGCCCAGGCGTTTAAATTAAAAAAAGCGGTTGAGGCGGAAATTATTGAGTATGAGGAGGCAGGGATAATTATTAAAATTTCGGGTGATCAAAAGATCAAATTTTTGTCGATAAATGGGGTAGAAAATAAGATATTGATTGAGGTAATAAACAAAGCTTTGAAAAAATCTCAAGAAGCTGCCGCCAAAAAAATGAAAGATATGGGAGGACTTGACGGATTGTTGTAAAACAATCCGAATTTCCAATTTCCAATAACCAATTTTCAAACAAATCACAAATAACAAATCACAATGAAATTACCTACTGGACTGAACAATTTGGTTGAGTTTTTGCAAAGATTGCCCGGGGTGGGGCCTAAAAGTGCCCTACGAATGGCGTTTTATTTGCTCCAAACTCCTGACAATTTTAATACTGAATTGGCAAAGAATATCGAGGATTTAAAAAAGAGTGTTTTGATTTGTAAAAAATGCTATGGTGTTAGTGATAAAGAGTTGTGCGAAGTGTGTCGGGATAATAATAGAGATGATCAAATAGTGTGTGTGGTAGAACGGGCCGATGATGTGTTGGCGATTGAAAGTTTAGGTGGTTTTTTGGGTGTTTATCATGTTTTAGGTGGAGCAATTAACCCCCTAAACCATGTTGGTCCTGATGATTTGCGAATTTCGGAATTGTTGACTCGGGTATCAAATGATAAAGTTGTCGAAGTGGTGGTGGCGACAAATTTAAGTTTAGAGGGGGAAGCGACAGCGTTATATATAAAATCAAAATTGAGTGGCGATGTCAAAGTTACTCGAATTGGCACAGGCTTGCCAATGGGGGCTGATTTGGGTTATGCTGATATGGCCACATTACAGCGTGCCATGGATGGCAGACGGGAAATATGACAAGTATAATATCAGGATTTTTAAAGGGGATTAAATCGATCGGGCAAGAGACTGTTGAAAAAACAGTTGAACATACCGGTAAAATCGCTAGTGGAATAATTACTGGACAAGAATTGATTGGGAACTTGAAACCAATGTCGAATGAACAGCAAACAAAGGCTCAACAGGAGGAGGTGAAAAAACAGCAAGAAGTCGAAAAAATAAAACAGGAATATATGGGTCAACCTGCGCGTAATGTCGAACAAGAAATTGAAAAAGTGAGAGATGAGAAAGATAGAAAGGAGGAGGAGGAAGAAAGATTTTTGAAAAATCTGGAAAGACAGAGGGAAAATGAAAGAATAGAAAGGCTGCAAATGCAGGTAGAAGTTCCCGGTAATGCCAAACGAGAAGCCGGTAAACGACAATTTGCACCAGGGAAAAAGAAAAAACAAGCGCCCGACCCCGCCTCGATGTCAGCGACAAACGAAATGACTGGTGGTAAAATAGACTAAATTATATGAAAATATCGAATTATTTTGAATTAATCTGTTGTACTTCCTGTTGACGTGGGAGGATTTTGTGATTGCTCCCACATGGGAGCTTTTTTTATATATTTAGATTAAAATAGAGTTATGAAAATTTATAGTACATTATCAAAAAAAGTTGAGGAGTTTATTCCGATTAATGAAAATAAAGTAAACCTGTTTGTTTGTGGTCCAACGGTTTACGACTATCCACATTTGGGACATGCCAAAACTTATATCCAATTTGATTTCGTGGCCAGATACTTAAAATGGCGAGGTTATGGGGTGCGATACATACAAAATGTAACCGATATTGACGATAAAATTATAAATAGGGCAAAAGAAAATGGTGTGGCTTGGAATGAATTATCACAAAAATTTGAACAAATTTATGTAGACGATATGAAAGCTTTGGGTAATGTCTCGGTTGATAAATACGCCCGAGCTTCGGATTATATAAATGAAATTGTAAAGCAGGTAAAAACTTTGATAGATAAGGGATTTGCGTATAAAACATCGGAAGGAATATATTTTGAGGTAGCAAAATTTAAAGATTATGGAAAATTATCAAAAAGAACGGAAGTAAAGGAAAATGATTCGTTGTCCCGAATTGATGAAGATAAAGAAAAACGTGGTTGGAATGATTTTTGTCTTTGGAAAAATTACAAAGAAGGGGAACCGTTTTGGGAAACTGAACTGGGTAAAGGTAGACCTGGGTGGCACATAGAAGATACGGCAATTACTGAAACTGAATTTGGTCCTCAATACGACATTCATGGTGGTGCTGTTGATTTAATTTTTCCACACCATGAGGCTGAAATTTCACAAATGGAAGCAGCTTCGGGAAAGGTACCACTGGTAAAGTATTGGATGCACACAGGATTTTTGAATATTAATTCGGAGAAAATGTCCAAAAGTAAGAAAAATTTTACAACTATTCGAGAAGCGTTAAAGCAGTATGATTTTAGAGTAATTAGATATTTGTTTTTAAATACGCATTATCGATCGGAAATTGATTTCTCAGAAGCAACCTTGATTCAATCCCAAAATTCAGTTGAGAAGCTAAACATTTTTGTAAATAGTATTGATAGGGATTTTGATGATGATAATCATGTGGCACTAATTGACAAGGTTAAAAGTGAAGTGATCGAAGCATTGGATAACGATTTTAATGCACCGATTGCTTGGGCGGCCATTTATGAGGGAATTAAACAATTTAACATTGTTGGTAAATTGGGCAAAAAAGTGTATAAGTTATTTGAAGAGTTAAATAGTATTTTTGAAGTGATTGATTTTTCAAAGTTAGAAATACCTGTGGAAGTGCAGGAATTGGCCAATCAAAGAATGGAGGCCAAGGGGGCCAAAGACTGGGCCAAGGCTGATGAGTTGAGGGAAAAAATTAAAAGTTTAGGATATCTTGTTGAAGATTTTAAAAATGATTGTAAAATAAGAAAGCTTGTGTTAAGCTAAAAGACTTTATGAATAGTAAATTTATGTACGAGGTAACGGTGGTGTTTGCCCCGAAAACCGAAGAAAAAGCCATTGAGGTGGTTTTCTCTAAATTAGAATCAATGTGGATTGCGGCCACTATGGACAAAAAAGATCATTTAGGTTTAAAAGAATTGGTTTATTCAATGAAGGGTCACAAGAAAGGCGACTTTTGGGTTTTGAGCTTGAGCGGTGATAAATCTCTAAAAATTAATGAAGCCAATTTGTTTTTAAATCGTGAACCTTCGGTTATCCGTTATTTAGTTATTAAGAAATAAGTATGCCAAGTAGATGTCTTAATCGTGTTCTGTTAATCGGTAATTTAACTCGTGATCCTGAGCTTCGTTATACCCCGGGGGGAATGGCGGTAGTTTCTTTTGGATTGGCGACAAACCGGGTTTGGGTGACCAAACAGGGTGAAAAAAAGGAAGACGCTCAATTTCACCGAATTGTGGCTTGGAATAAACTAGCCGAATTGTGTTCCCAATTATTGTCAAAGGGACGTCGAATTTATGTTGAAGGTCGAATCCAGTATCGAGAAATTGTCGATGCGGCTAATGTTCGAAAACAAGTTTCAGAGATTGTAATTGACGATATGATAATTTTGGATAACAAAAATTTGAATGGAGGAAGTTATTCTAGTTCTAGTCCGAGTAGTACACCGGCTTCGGGGGCAAATTTAGGTCAATCGAATGCCGTACCTGAGGACGATATGCCTGTAGCTGGTGAGATGATTGAAGATGTAGTGATTCCTGATGATTTAAGTGTTGATGTTGGTGAATAAAAATATGAAAAAAACAAAACGTGGAAAAGATAGATTCAAAATACCTACCAAAGGTAGGGGAAAAGAATGTTTGTGGTGTAAAGAGAAAAAGTCACCAATGTGGCAAGATTATGTCAAAATGGCTGATTTTTTGTCAGCCAGAGCGAGAATTTTGTCGGCACCGATTACCGGTGTTTGTATGAAACACCAGCGACAACTGGCCTCGGCCATCAAACAAGCTCGTCATTTGGGACTGTTGCCTTTTACGACAAAATCAGAGTAAAAATTATTTGTCTCACATGCTGTAGAATAGGTAATGAAAATTGCGTGGAGCGTGAAATTGCCAAAAGGGGCAAAACTTAAGATTAAAGATGGTCATGGTATTGATGAAGGTGAGGTAGTATATGAATATCATCAAAATGTGGTGGAAAGATTGCCGTTGGTGGGTTGGCAAAATTTGAATTCGGGAAGTCGAAAGACAATTTTGCAAAATATTGTCAAAAAAGAAATAACTAAAGGTGAAATAATCGGAAAGACCGGGTTTTTTTCAAATGTTGTTTTAAAATCGCCTGGGTCGGGCAGATGTTTAGGGATTGATGAGTTTGGAAATTTAGAACTTGAAAGTCTGATTGATGAAATTTATAAAGCACCAATTGCCTCGAAGAAAGTTAGGGTTGAAGAAGATAAAATAGTTTTTGAATTAATAGGGATGGAGTTTGAAGCTGAGGGACTTAATCAATTAAAAGTCTGGGGTGATTTTGATGGTTTGATAGTGGATGATCCGGGTAAAATAACTAGTCTTGGGGCAAAGCAAATTATAGTGATAACTGATAGTCTTGAGGCGGCCATTAAGGCAGAAGCAGTTGGGGCGGCGGGGTTGATATTGGTGGAGGTTGATGTTTTAAAAAATTTGGAAGATAGCGATATTCCGATAGTTTTAATGAAACCAGAAGTGATGTTGGAATTTAAAAAATTTATTGGTGAAAAGGAAGTTAAAATTTGGTTAAATGCCAATGCTGGAAAAGTAGTTGTGGTGTTAGAATAGATAATGCAAAGAAAGATAAGAAACGTTGTAGTTGGTTTGGTAATCCTAATTTTGGTGTCGATGGGAACGTATCGATTGGGTTTTAATAAAGCTTTAAAAGTATCAGAGGGCACCGCCAAGCTTGATTTGGGCTTGATGTGGTTGGTAAAAGATAGATTGCAGAATAATTATTTGGATAAATCGAAGTTGGTTGACAAGGATATGGTTTATGGAGCAATTGTAGGAATGGTGCAAAGTTTGGGCGATCCGTATACGGTATTTTTGCCCCCCAAGGAAAATAAATCGGCCAACGAAGATTTGGCGGGGGAGTTTGGTGGGGTGGGAATACAGTTAGGATATAAAGAAAAAACTTTGGCAGTGGTGGCACCTTTGGCCAAAACTCCGGCTGATAGGGCAGGGGTGAAAGCAGGAGATTTGATATTAAAAATTATTGATGTAGGGAAAAGTTTGGATAAAGATACAACCGGGATTGCGCTTGATGAGGCGGTTAGTTTAATTCGGGGCAAGGTGGGGACTGAGGTGACGCTGACGTTATTTAGAGAGGGGAAATCGGGGACTTTTGATGTTGCTTTAAAACGAGACAATATAGTAGTCCCAAGTATTGAATTGGAAATCAAAGAAGAAGCTGGCAAAAAATATGCTTGGGTAAAATTGTACAAATTTAGTGAACAGATATATACTCAATGGCCTGAGATTGTGGATAAAATTAATATCGAAAAAGCCAAAGATGGAACTAGTTTTGGAGGAATAGTCTTGGATTTGAGAAATAATCCGGGTGGATTTTTACAGGCTTCGGTACTGGTGGCATCGGATTTTGTCAAAGACGGAGTAATAGTGACTCAGGCATCGGCCAATGGTCAAGATCAAAAATATATGGTGGAGGCCGGTCGGGGTAAATTACTAAACGATAAATTGGTAGTGTTAATAAATGGTGGGTCGGCCTCTGCTTCGGAAATTTTGGCGGGAGCCCTAAAAGATTATAAGCGGGCTAAATTGGTGGGAGATAAAAGTTTTGGTAAGGGAACGGTCCAAAGTCCACAGGATTTTCCTGATGGCTCGGGAATACACATTACCATTGCCAAATGGTTATTACCCAGTGGCAAAAATATTCATGGCGATGGAGTCATGCCTGATGTTGAAATTAAATATGTTGATAATGACAAAAAAATCGACAATCAACTTGATAGAGCAATTGAAGTGTTGAATGAAAAATAAAATAATAATTTTATTATTGGTAGTGGTTTTGATACTGATTGGTTTTATTTTATTTTCTAAAAAAGACACACTGATAAAAAATCAGTTAGTTGAGGATGAATCGGCGGTAGTGGCGGTGGTGGAAGGGTCAACCGAAAGTGTGGTGACGATTTCGACTGGAGATAAAGATGTAGGGACAGGCTTTGTGATAACTAATAGTGGCCTTTTGGTAACTAACAAACATGTCGTCGTCGATATAGGTGCTAAATATAATGTGATTATTGGTAAAGAGATAATTGGAGTAGTTGACATTTACCGTGATCCCATAACTGATTTGGCGATACTTAAGGTAGAAAAAACTAATTTGAAACCTGTGGCAATGGGGGATTCGGATAAAATAAAAGTGGGTCAAAGTGTGATTGCGATTGGCACAGCCCTGGGTGAATTTCGGTCAACAGTGACCAAAGGAGTAGTGTCGGGTTTGGGTCGGGGAATTGTAGCCAATAACCCGCTTGAGGGGAGTGAACGTTTGGATAATGTTATTCAAACCGATGCGGCTATAAACCCTGGTAATTCGGGTGGACCATTGTTTAATCTTAAAGGTGAGGTGATTGGAGTTAACGTGGCGGTTAACCAAGGGGCGCAAAGTATTGGTTTTGCTCTGCCCATTAATTTGGTCAAAGAGTCGGTTGATAATTTTGGAGCGACGGGACAGTTTGATAGGCCTTACTTGGGAGTGGCATATAAACTAGTGACACAGGGTGCATCGGTGGAAAATGTGGTATTGGGAAGCAGTGCTAATAAGGCGGGAATGTTGGTGGGTGATATTATTACTGAAGTTGATGGAACAAAACTAGCGACTGAAAAGAACACCGTATTATCTACCTATATTAATCGTAAGAGGATAGGGGAGAGGGTAAAAATAAAAATACTTCGAAATAATCTCGAAATTATTTTGACGGTGGTTCTGGAGAAGAAAGAGCTGTAAGTTCGAGGAGGAGATCGGTAAGGTCGCCGTCGAGGCATTTACTTAAATTAAAATCTTTGTTGATGCGATGATCTTTAATTTGATTGCGAGGATAATTGTAGCTTCTAATTTTGTCGGAACGCATAGCTAAACCAACCTTATCACGGTTGGAACCATTGGCGGCGACACGGCGGTCTTCCTCCATTTGCCAAAGTTTGGCACGTAAAAGTTCCATGGCAACCATCCGGTTTTGTTCTTGGCTACGCTCTTGGCGGACGGAAAAAGTTAAACCGGTGGGGCGATGAAGAATACGGACGGCAGTGGAGACTTTGTTGACATTTTGGCCACCATTGCCACCGGCACGTGAGGCGGTCATCTCGACGTCTTCAGGATTTAGGGTGACATCACGGCTAGTAATTTGGGGTAAGACCACGACAGCGGCGGTAGAGGTCTGAATTCGACCCCGTTTTTCGGTGATGGGAACACGTTGGACACGGTGAGTACCTGTTTCCCATTGAAGTTGATCATAGGCACCAACTCCGGATATTTTTATTATATTACCGTCAATGATGTTGACCTTCCAACCGACATTTTTGGCGTAACGGGTATACATTTTAATGAGATCGTCCATCCATAGATAGGATTCGTCCCCTCCAGGTCCGGGTCTAAATTCGAGAATGGCAATATCGGGATTAACTGTAGGCATCTATTTTGATTCTTTCTTGACCTTTTTAGCTGCTGCCTTTTTTGCAGCATAGGTGACACCTTGGGCTTGTTTTTCCTTGAATTTATCAATTCTACCCTTAATGTCGACAAATTTTTGTTGACCAGTAAAGAAAGGGTGACACTTGTTACAAACTTCGACTTCAATGTGGTCGAGAGTGGAACCGGTGGTAAATTTGTTGCCACAGGCACAGGTAACTTTGCAATCGGTAAAATATTGAGGATGGATAGTAGCTTTCATAGGGGATATTATAACAGATGATAGATAATATTACTCGGAATTATTTTTTGATTAGATTTTGGCACACCTCTACCACTACTTCGCTTGTTAGAGGTGATTCACCCCTATCAGCAGTTAGCGTTTTTACTATTTGTCTTCGGGTTAGTTCACATACTGGATTGAGATATATTCTGGTAAATGGTCGACCATCGGCGATATCTGCAGCAACCCTTAGAGCGGCTGCTAGTATTCCTTGCTGGGCAAATAATATTAATGGTAACAATGTTAACGTTTCTGCCATGAGGTATTCTCTCCTTCTCTCTCCTATAAGTCAAATTTTTTAGGATATATATGATTTACACATACTAATTATTTCGCCTTGTTCAACTGTTTTTTGTTCACCTGTAGCCATGTTTTTGATGGTGACCTGATTGTTTTTGGCTTCATCGGTGCCGATCATGGCGACAAAGGGGATACCCAAAGCATCGGCATATTTAAATTGTTTGCCAAGCTTTTCGGCATCGGGGTAAAAAGATGAAGCAATATTATTGTTGCGTAATTCTGTTATTAGTTTTAGTGACGCGGTAACTGTTTCCTCTCCAAAATTGGCTACTAAAACTTTAGTTTTGGTTTTGGGTAGATTGGGTAATAAATTTAATTCAGTAATGCAGTCAACAATGCGATCGAGTCCAATAGTGGTACCGACGGCTGATATATCTGGACCACCTAAACTTTTTATTAATTTGTCGTAACGACCACCACCAGTGATTGAGCCGATTTTGGGCTCGGTGACGACTGTTTCAAAAATTGGACCAGTATAATAATCAAGACCGCGAACAATAGTGGGGTCAAACTTATAGTTATTTTCGGACACGCCCATAATTTTTAACTGATTAATGACCTGTTGGAGATATTCATCGGGTTGAGCTTGTTTGATATATTTAAATAGTGCGGTTATCGTAGCTTCAGAGATATTTTTGGTAATGAGCTCCTTTGTTACTCCATCTTCACCTATTTTGCCAAATTTATCGAGACTTTGTAATATCGAATTTTTGTCTTCGGTAATTTTACAAGCCTCTAAAATATTGTTTAAGACAATGCGGGAATTAATGAGGATGGTATAGGTTTTAAAGTTTAATTTTTGTAAAACAGTGTTGATAATGGCTAGAATTTCGGCATCAGCAACAGGGGAGCTAGTACCAAAAATATCGATGTCACATTGAAGAACTTCGCGGTAGCGACCCTTTTGAGTATTTTCAGCACGCCAGACGGGTTGGATTTGGTAGCGTTTAAACGGCATAGGAATGGTTTGGCTGTACATGGCCAAGACCTTGGCGGTAGGGACGGTGAGGTCATAGCGCATGCCAATTTGGCGACCGCCGTTGTCGGTAAAAGAGTAGACAAGTTTATCGGCTTCAGCGCCGTATTTGCCCATAAGTACCGATGAATATTCTAGAGTTGGAGTTTCGAGAGGTTCGAAACCAAAGGTTTCAAAAGTGTCGATTAGTAAATTTCTGACATAATTTCGAACGGTCATGGTCTCGGGCAAAAAATCCCGAAAGCCTTTTAATGTTTGCGGTGCGTTTTGATTCATAGTTAATTTTAACATTTAAATTATATTTGCTTTGGTAGAGACGCACCAATGGTGCGTCTCTACGGATTAGTGAAATATTTTTAGTGGCCACCAGGGTTTCCATTACCGTCCTGATCGTCGTCAGCTGAAGGTCCGGGTGGGTCACCTCCGCGACGTTGAATGTCTGGTAGTGGAAGGTTACTTAACTTTATTTTTTCTTTGTTTTTCATATTTTTATAAATATTTTTAATAATTGAGGCATAAAAAAAGCCCCAGTTACGGGGCTTTTTGATAATTAAATAAAATTTAAGACACGGAAACACCCCGTTGGTTTTGTGCCACGGTATGGGGGTGATGTAAATTAAATTTTGTAAACATATTTATATTTTTTGTGTTTTCAATTTGTTACTAAATAGTTTGACCAATTTGATATAAAGATGGGAGTTGTTTTTTAACTTCGTCTGTTATTGCCGAACACCTTAAACAAATAACAGGTAGTCTGGTGGTGGAATCAATCGGATAGCTGGTAGTATCGAATCTATCTGCTGTTGGGAGCTTCATAGCTTTTCGAAATTGGTAACATGGACTATTGAAAAAATTTGGTTTATTTCTACAGACAAGGTGTCTTCTTGTAATATCACCGAGACTTGTAGCGATTAATACATCAAGCGGTTGAGTTCTGTAATCTACAGTAAT
>Ga0172379_10010208_pt1 | contig 11419 bp, 7 predicted proteins | sample GrowelOW334metaG_FD_119756 | JGI IMG/M metagenome (GOLD analysis project Ga0172379, IMG submission 119756) | Groundwater microbial communities from an aquifer near a municipal landfill in Southern Ontario, Canada - Groundwater well OW334 metaG | ecosystem: Environmental > Aquatic > Deep... | reverse complement strand
GCGGCAATTAGTACCCTGGTCTTTCATCTGTTCGCCGGACTGTTCATTATTTTCCATCGGCAAATTGGTAAATTTAGTTATAGTAAGGTCATAAGCGCCCTGGCTGATATGATCATTGTTCGCATAACAAAAGTTGCTATTGTCTTTTTGGCACAGATAATCGACAAATTCAGTCAGCCTCACCGGTCTGCTTTTGCGGCAGTAAAATAACCGGCGATTATTATGAAATTCCTCCAGGGCGACTCTGTCGCCTTTATACGCAACTGCTTCTATCAATTCCAGCAGAGAAAAAGATTTATACATATTCTTCAACATCTATATCGTTATATAGTTCACAATAGTCAGCCTTTTTCAGCGAATACCTCTTACCAGTTCTCGGGCAACTTCCTGGGCTAGTTTCTGGTGAATTATCGGTTCCCTGAATTTGATTTTTTTCTGTAAATTATCTTCATACGCAGCCACTTTGGACTGAGGACTTTTTTTAAATGTATCGTCAAGCACCTTGGCGCTCCATTTTTGAATACCGCCAAGCATATTTATATTCTCTGAATAATGCGCATCTGGAACTCCGCCAATCTGGTAGCCATTTTGTGCATCATGAAGCGTAAACATACCATGAATCTCATAGATTGTATCCTTGGTAATGCCGCTCTGCGTAATTTCTCCAAGTACAAATGCCTGTGCGCCGCAGTCACGTGCAATCTTGGCAGCCGCTATGGAATCGGCAGGCTCGCCATACTGATTACCATACACTACAGCCTTACCCAGACCATTGAACTCAGTACCAAGCTTTTTAGTAAAATCCATACCCCCAGGCCCTTTAACATCAAAGACCACAAGCTTTTTTGACGCTTTATTAAGAGCAGCGCCCTTATAACTTTCTTCACAGCCCAGAGAGAAAAACAGCAAAGTAACAGACAACACACAAATAATATGCCGAACTCTGCCAGATATTACTTCTCTCAATACATCCCCATTAATCCTGTTGTTTGACATTTTACAAACTCCTTTCTAATTTTCTATTGAAGCTCAATAACTACCCTTAAACCATAATATTTCATTTTGCCTCTCGGCGAATCACTTTCAATAAATGAAGATTTTATTTTTTCAGCATTATCCTTGTAAGAGCCGCCTTTAAGAATCCTTGTAAGTTCACTATCCTTATCAAGACACCATTCGCTGACATTGCCGTGCATATCATAAATGCCCCAGCTGTTTGCCGGATAGCTTCCAACTTCCTTCGGGGCAGGTGCATCGCCGCTGGCAGGACTGAAATTGGCAAATTCTGTCGTTATATTGCTGCCGCAGTGATACTGCAAAGATTGTCCGCAACAGCAGGCATGCTGCCACTGCTTCCGGGTAGGAAGATTATAACTGAGGCCGTCTTTTTGCGATAACCGACTGCAGAATTCCCGTGACTGCTCCCACGAAATTCCGCTGACAGGAATATTTGCGCCAAAGAACCAGCCCGGAGTCTTACCCATAACTGATTCCCACTGGGAATTGGTAACCTCTGTAGCGCTGATATAATAACTCTTTTCTGACTCGTCCTGCGGCACAATATTAACAAATTTCATGCCAATTGAATTGTAATAGTACCTGATTTTCTCTTTCTGCAGATTCTTTTGACTGCCGATTGTATCTATACGCTCAGCGGCAATCTTTTGCCATGACAGATTGCCGGGATTTATCTTCCATTTGATTTTTTCAAGTAACTTTAATATATCCTCGATTTTACCGGTCAGATTAAGCTGCCTTGCCATCTCAAGCGCGGCATTTGCCTGGTTATACGCTTCTTCTTCGTTGGAACCTGACATTAACGCAGCAGCCTGTTTTAAATTATCATCTATGGCAATACTGACTTTTTCTGCCAAGTCGCTAATAACCTTATTAATCTCAGGACAATCCAACTGTCCTTTAGCTTTTTGGTACATATCCATCGCCAGCTTAATATCCTTGAGGTCTTCGGCAGCCTTATTACCTTCGAGCATATAACTTCGATAGCTGTTTAATTTACTATCCAACATAGCTGTATCTGCCACGGCTTCTGCCGGCTTGGCAGACAAAATCTGTTGGTCATGAACCTTTGGTTGGTCCTGAACCCCTGATGGTTTTGCCTTGATACTATCCGAAACTGCAGGGGTCTCTGAAACAAATTCAGTCTTCTGAGTAACACTATCGGAAACTTTTGATGCATCCTGTTTCCACTGTAATGTAAAAAACCTAACGCCAAATGCGCCTGCTGCAAACACCGCGATTGCAACATATGAAATTATGAACCCCCTGGATGTTATGATTTTGGCGAATGCAATGATCGCCTTTTTTATAAATCTCAAAATATGTTCATAAACTGAATAAATGATAAACGCCAATGGCATTACAAGGCCTGCTATCTTATGCAAAATTACTGCTGATAATCCTGAAACTGCCAATATGATGCTGCCGATTAACAAAAATGTCTCGACTCTGTTAATATCTCTTCCGGCACGAAGCATTTTGAGAAGGCCCATCACCGCTGCAACATAACATAACACCACAATCAAAAGGCTGATTTCCGACCAGTCCCTGAAAATCCAGAAATTGCCGAGAACCTGGGACACTAAAATACAACACCAGACCAATAATTTCTCACCGAACTTTTTTATAATTTGTTTTATATTCTGCCATCTTTCCTCGGCATTTTTAACAATATCTATAAGATTTTTGAGCTCATTAGAATTTGGGCAAACTTCTTTTGCCTTTTCCAAAGCCTCCAGTGCCAGAGCAAAATGCTTTCTGGATATGTTAAATTTGGCATCCCCGATATAATTTGTATAACTTTTCCGGACATTTTTGAGTTTTGTTTGAATCGTTTGAATGTCCTCATGGTCGGGACACGACTGCTTTGCTTCGCTCAGCAGCTTCTCGGCATCCGCAAATTCTGCGGATTCCATGGCTGAGACTGCACTTATAATCAGTTTCTTCACTTTTGCTATTTTGATATTTTTTAATAATAGTTTTGCCTGCTCTGACACGGGACATAATTTTATTGCCACTTTAATCGAATTCAATGCACCATCGGCATCTGCTAAGTCAAATAATTCTTGAGAGTCTTCCATCGCAGAAATATAGTTATCACTGACAATTCTTAAATCCTCAAACGCCTTGTCAATTTCCGGCATTGTAACCCAGATATCCTTTACCTTTGACAATAAGACCGAAGCATCATCAAATCCTGCAGATGGCACAAACGCCATCGCCTTATCAATAAGTTCCCTGGCCTGTAGCTGGCTATGCTTCAACTCTTTTAGCCTGGACCGAGCATCCACTGACTGCGGACATATTTTCAAAACATTTTGTAACTCTGCAACCGCTGCCTGTAAATCCTTTGATTTTGCGGCAGTTAAAACATTTTCCATGCGAGTAATATAATCTTTTTGCAGCTTATCAAGGGAATCGAAAGCATTCTTTAACTCAGGTATTTGGGGACATAATTTCTGTGCTTGTGATAAAAGTCCCATGGCCTCTTCAAATTTGGCAAACTGCAATAATTCCTCTGACTGCCCAATCATATTATGGACTTGTGCCTTTAAATTATTTATCTGCTCCAGCAGATTTTGAGCCTCGGGTGATTTAGGCCAGATTTCAAGTGCATCTTTGATATTTTTCAATGCATCTTTCAAAAGCCGCTGTTCAAATGCCTGCAATGCCTTGTTAAAAAAACTGCCATAGACATCTTTAGCCTCTGTCAGTTTTTGCTGCAAATTACCAGCTGCTTCATTGTCAAGCTGGATATTTGCAATATCAGAAAGCTCTTTGTCAATATCCTGGATATCCCTATCGGAAAACTTTTTATTGAGTTTTTGCACTCTTTTATTAACATCATCCAGTATCTCTGAAAGCCTGGCTTTGATCGACATCAAGTCATGATATTTTGGCGCAACCGAAAGCGCAATATTTACATTTTCTAAAGCATGCACCAAGAGCTTATCTTCCATTTGCTTTTCAATCTGCGATTTTGCATGGTTAAATTTATGCTCCCTGTCCCTGCAGGATCGCAGCATATCCCTGGCATCGTTGTCGGATGGTTTTATCTCCATGCATCTGTTAAGAAGTTTATCGGCCTGCTCAAATCTGCCTTCATCCATTAAATGTTTTGATGATTCGATATTACCCCTGAACTCTTCAAGCATGGCCCGCAAAACCTGCACCTGCTCAAATGCCCTCTTGTTACGAGGCACTATATCCAGTACCTGCCGCCATTCATCAAAAGCATTGTCAAGATTTCCAGAAGAGTATGCTTCATTTGCCACAGCGATTAGAACAGCAACTTTCTCCTGTCTTTTCCTGAGTTCTCTTATAAGCTTTAACGCATCCTCATAATATTTACCAGCCCCTTCTCTAAGGACAATCTCCAGCAATTCAATAGCCTCTACCAGATCCTCATCTTTTAGCCTTTCAATACGCTCCCAGCGGTCCTGCAGCAGATAGTATGCTGCCACATCCGTGCCGCATATCCTGCAAGCATCCACAACATCCTTGCGCACCAGCCGGCCGCAGACCGGACATTCCCTGAAAAGTGAATGCAAGTCCTCTTTGCATTTGGGGCAAACTTGTACATCTTTGTCAGGATTGATAAAGCGGCACTTGGGGCATGAGACATCAACGCTGCTGTAAAGACCCTGCATGGTATAATCAACATCCTTTATCAACCCATCTATATCGGAATATCTGTTTTCAGGCCTCTTATTCAGACATCGCTCGACTATCCGCTGCCAGTGATCCTTGTCTCCACAAATCGACGGTACCGGCATATTCAGATGTTTCTCACGAAGCTCCAGAGGCGTCCCATCAAAAGGCAGACTGCCATCTAACAACTCAAAAAGCACCATACCAAGGCTGTATATGTCGCTGGCAGTGCCTATGTTTTTCTGACGGGCGACATGAAACTGTTCAGGACTCATATATTCAGGTGTGCCGATACCTTCTCTAAGCAACTGATCAGGATTATTGGCATGTTTACCTGCAAGAAATCTGCCGATACCGAAATCTGCTATCTTAGCTCTGCCACCAACAATCAAAACGTTGTCAGGCTTGATATCCAGATGGACAAGACCGGATTGATGTATGGCTCGCAGACCTGAACAGACCTGCTTGAAATACTCTATTCCCTGTTTGCATCGCCCGTCAGTATCCGGATTCTGCCTTAACCAGTCACGCAGCGTACCGCCATCAGCCAGCTCCATAGGCAAAAGGATCAGAGAAAGCTCCTTGTATTCACACGGTCTTGGGTCTTTTGTCCTTATTATATAACTGGTATCAGTTATTCTTTCATACAATTCAAACTCATGAAGTATCTGCTCGACCACACTTTGAGCCTGACCCGAACCGGTTACTACCACCTTTAAGGCCATCTGTTTTTTTAGTATGGTATCCTCAACATGGTAAACGGCGGCATAACCGCCCTCGCCAATCGACTTTATTATGCGATAGCGGTCACTGTCACCAAGTTTGTCGCCTGGATAGATGGGAAGCTCCGCACCAAAACCATGACCAGCCCTGTGCCCAGCCGGTACTTCCGAAACAAATGGACGACCACTGTGGCCTTCATGACCAGAATCAGACCGAGCCGTTGGCGGAGTGATAAAGCCGGACAGAGACTCGTGGCAGTATGGACATTTCTTCCAGTTTTCCTTGAGCGGCTTTCTGCAACTTGGGTTTGAACAGACAAGACCTCCCGATGAAGTAGGCGTAAGGCAATTCGGACATTCCGGCCAGTCGGCCTGTAAAGGTTCATTACATTTAATGCATTTAATAAAAGATGCCTTTGGATTCACGTTCCAATCCTTCATTTAAAGATTGTCAGTACTCATCATCTCTTAACGCCATTACCTTACCTGCCATAGAACTTATAGCCCTGGCGGAAAGAGCCGTTACCATTTGAAGCCATTTTTTGCCTTCAGCTGATTTTTGAAGCATTCTCCAGATATCTTCAACACGGCTATTATGCTCAACAACAGATAAAGACTCCGATTTTAGTAATCTGTCAAATTCCAATACACCATATGGTAAAAATTCAATAGATGCGCCGGATTTTTTGATTTCAAGGGCAAAGAAAAGAGGAAATTGTTCATCCTGCTTTGCTGCATACAGCCATTTGGTGTTTCTAAGCCGGCCATCAGAAAATATTTTTATATCGGTTAGCTCCGAACTGTAAATACTGACATTTTCATCAGTCAGCTGCCGTTGAATAACTTCGGCGACTTTTTCTATATCCAGACAGTAACCAAAAGACATTTGTTTCCCAACTGAAAATATCGTCCGCCATGCAAACTTATTGCCAAGAATAGTATATTTATGCACCTCCTGTAAAAAGGCCTGATCCGTCATGAGATCGCCGCGAATGTCATTTTCCGGACAAAGCTGCGTAATCGGTTGTACGCCCATTTGCAGAATATGCTGTTTGACATCATTATTGCCCGGCTCTAACAGTAAAATCCTCTCCCAAAAAACGCCGGCCAGCTGAGGTTCCTTTAACTTCTCCAGAAGCAATGCCAGTCCATAAAGCACCGGCACAGAGGCGCTGCAATCTCCCAGTATTTCCGCCAACGCAAGATAAGCCTCTAACTTTAAGAGTATCTTTCCCTGGCTTTCGGCAGCGTCTGCCAATAAAATAAGTGATTCAACTGTATAGCCTCGCTGCGCAAGTTGATTTAAAATATCGCATAATTCGACCTTTTTATCGCCATGGCTTATTAATTCCAAGGCCAAAGATAATCTCTCATTACGCCATGATAGATTTGTCTTGAGATTGCCTCTGAACATAATCTCCGAAGGCATGCCATAAACTGTCCGCAGATCAACATCTGTAATGCCGTCGCCAGGCAACAGTTTATTCCCATCCAACCTCCATGATCTTGCTTCATAGAGACTCGATATAGTCATTATCGAATCCCTGCCAACCCATCCGACCGACAATACAGGCGACGATAAGGAATTTTGTGCAATAATAGTTTTTAAGCCGGATGACCAAATCTTTATTGTCGCATCATCCATACCGGCTGTGGCAATATAACCATCTCCACAGGCCAGCGCTGTAAAATCCCCTGTATGGGCTTTTACAATCTGCTTTGCAAAATTGTTATTTGTATCATAAACACATATTTCACCGCTTCCGCATGGATGCATCAACAAGCCGCTTTGAGATTCATAATCAAGGCTAACAAGCGCACTAATACCAGGCAGACTGAATTGTTCGCTTTCATATTCACATTTCAGGCTGTCCATATCCCAGATTTTCAATATCCCATCAGAGCCGATACTGGCAAGAACCAGCGAGCCTAATGACCGAATAGCAAAAACACCGCCTGTATGAGCTTCTATCCCGGCCAATTGACATTTTTGAGATATTGACCATAATTTAATAACGCCGTCAAGACCGCCGGATGCGATTATGTCTTCAGTTAGAAAACTAAGGGTAGTTATAGCCGGCATATGAAAGACATCAAATATTGCCGCCAATTCCTTATCATCCTGCTCATCTGATGGCTGCTTATCTGCGATATTAAAAACTCTCAGATACCCCGCCTTGGTCCCGGCAGCAATCCTTGCCATACCGGCAGATACCGCAATGGCATAAACGGAATGGCCCCTGGGAAACTGTGAAAGAACCGTAGTTTTTTTACCATTATCAAAGCTCAATGCCAAAAACCTTGAGCTATGACTGCCTGTACCTGCCAGTATTGTATGATTATCTAAAATCAAATCTTCTGTTCCAAAAATTTCTGAATCAATTTTGATACCTTTTTGATGTTACTATCATGTTGAACGGCCGAACCGTACGCCAGCGAAGAATTTATCTTCTCGGCAATGCCCGTACTTCCACCTGAGCCTCGACTACCCAATGCAGGTACAGGCAAGTTATTGAAACCATCGTTGATTTTACAACCGTCCATTAAATTCAATACCCGCCAGGCTGCAGAATTACCACCATAACTGCCGGAGGCATAATCTGCATTTACCTGTGCCTGATCTGATTTTCCTCTTTTCAATATTATCCGCCTCAATACATTGTCAGTCATTTCGATAAGTTTTTTTATCTTCTGTTCTTCATTATGTGCCGTATCACAGGCTCTTTTAATATCAGCCGATATCTGATCGTTACAAGATACCTCCAATTTTAACGACCTTGAAATATCAAGGTTATATTTACCATCAGCCAGATATTTTACAAGCTGCCGCCTGGCATCGATAAGATGCCCCTGAATAGAATCTAAAGCAGCCGTATCTGCATTTTTGCCGTTCAACCCTAAAATGGCCGAAGAAATCAGGATCTCAATTTTTTTTATATCGCCATTGTTCAACATCAGTTTATTTTCTCTTATAATTATCCTTATCTATCTCGTAACCAGGATTGTTTCTTACATAACCGCCGGATTGACCATGATGCTCCGGCAAATCTACTCTTGGTTTTCGCAACAAATCAAGCTTCTTCATCTCTTCTGTCTGCCGCAACTTATCCTGTTTGTCTTGCCAGAGCCGCTGCATTTTATCCTTCTTTTCCATATCGCTCAGCTGACCCTGATAAGGATTTTTTGAAATATCAAAACCGTACAATGAATGGTCTTGCTGTTCATCTGAGGCTTTAATACGCGCTGATCCGGCAGATACTGAATCAAGCGAAACCGTATACAAAAGCGCATTATGTATCTGTTGAGCCAACTGCTCCTTTTTTATCACGCCCCGCTGCCTGGTATCTCGAGCATTTTTTAGCTGTTCATCCGTAAAATATGCATCCTTTGCAGATGCCTGCCCGGCATCTGCCATGTATTGTTTTGCGGCAGTTGTCTGATCTATCCTGCCTGCGGCATCGGCCGATTGCCTGGCATCATGGCTGGCAGATTCGGTCCTGTGCCTAAGATCATTTTCCAGATTTACGCTTTCTGACAACCTTTTTTCAAGTGCAGAATCCTGATGTCTGTAATGTTCAAGCGCCACTGCCTGGGAATTCCTGAAAGCATTTTGAACATCTCTGACGCCTTCCAATGTTGAACCATTTCTAAGTCTTTTAGATGTATCAGAAATTACCTTCGCATCTTTTACAATAGACTCAAGCTTCTTTGAATCAACCGAAGTCTTATCACGGTTGTCTTTAACCTCGCGTATAACTGTTTCTCTGCTTTTTAAACTAAATTGGCTCATATCATTTCTAATAAAACAAAAAATAATTTATACACAAAGAATCAAAATGCCAACCTCGCATTGTTAATTGCATTTTGCTGGCGATCGCGGAGAGCTTTACTGGTTTCGTGATGTTTTTTTTGAATATTTTTATGTTCATCTGTAAACTTCGCGTCTCCTTCAGCGGCTTTCGCTGCTTCTACAGCATGCGCCCTTGCCTGGGCAGTCTCTTTTATGCTTGAAGCGGCTTTCCTGCTTTCTGATGTATCATGCTTTGCATTTTCGGTTCTTTTCTGTAAATCTCCTTCTGCCTTTTTACATTCGCCAAACTTGTTTTCCAAAACACGATTTTGCTTTTCAAATTCATGGTTTGCAGCTTCAGCCGCTTTTTTTATAGCCTTTTTCAACTGCTCAGCACCTTCAGTAGTCGTAGCAAGTAGAAGCCTTTTGGAAGTATCGGCAATATTTTTCTTATCATGGACAACACTGTTCATCGTATCGCCGCGTTTTTTTAGGTCATTTTGACGGTTCTGTATATCATTTTTTATCTTGTCTCTACTCTCAAGCTTTGCCATCACATAACTCCTTATTGGACTTTCTCTGCTGGTTCCATCGCAAATTCAACCATGCCATGAATACTCTCTTCCATCTGCCTGGACTTTTCAAAAAACATCGCTATCATGGGTTGCTGGACATGGTTCCACATATCCAGAATCTCTTTTTGCAAATTCTTTGTCTGCTCGTTATCGCGGGCAAGTTCTGATACCATTTCCAATCTGTCTTTTGATGTTTCAGCAAAAAGCCGAGCCTTGTCGACAAGCTCCTGCTGAAAGGAATCGATCTCATTTAAAATCTTCCTGCACATCTCGCAAAACTGCTGAGATTTTGCATTCTGAGTTGCACTGCACAGTCCCTGCCATTTGTCAATAATACCGTTTATAGTATTATTGGCGACGACGTTTAACCAGTTATCAATTTCAGCAATAGAGTCGTTAATCTCGGCAAGTATATCCCATGCCTCTTTTATTTCTGGCGACAATTTTGTTTCACTCATAGTATCTACCTCCGACTAAGCATCTTTTGTTCAATAGTATCTTTAAGGATATAAAAATCTTTTGCTGATTCAGTAAGAATGCCTCTTACAGAATCAAACCATCTATCTAAAAGAATCTTGCACGCAACTGAAAATTTGTCCGGATTTCGATTTGAATAATCCTCAATCATCGCTACTACATTGTCAAAATCCTCAATAATATGCTCCAGATAGGCTATATTTTTTTCAGCTTTTTGGGATATGTCCGCAATATCGTTATCATAGACGCTGATGTGTTGATTCATTTGTTCCAGTTTGCCGCCATATTCAATGGACAATGCCCGGGCATTGTCCAAAAACTCCGAGATCGTTCTCCTGATCCCAACTCTGTTAATCCTGTTTTCAAAAAACCATCTCTCAGACTTTATCAGCGATAATATCAGTGCAGGATCAGCAAAATCGCCCAGTTGCAGATATTCATTGGCACTAAGACATCTTACTCTCCTTGGCAGATGAAGACCTTCAGTATAAAAATATGCGTCACCAGTTTTGAGCCGTGCAATTTCTTCGATTTCAGTGCCGCCCAGCAGCATCGCACCTCCCAAATCCTCTCTGTCTTCATTACTTACCAACCTGTATGCCAGCTTTGTACCGGTATTTTTGACTACCTCAGAAGCAACAGCGGAAGGCAACTGATCGACGATAATAATGCCCTCTCCAAGCGATCTCAATTCCGCCAGCATTCTTGATATATAATTTGCCGCAAATGCCTTGGGATCCGCTATCTCCTCAGAAGCCTTTGCCTGACCGCTCCGGCCAACTATATTGTGAGCCTCTTCAACTACCGTTACATGATGCAGACCTCTTATTCTGCGGCAAGGCTCCACTTTTATATGTTCCCTGACGGCAGATAATAAAAACAAAGTCAATAGACATCCATGATCCTGAGAAAGATAACCCATCTCGATAATAGTCGGATATTTCAGAAGCTCGTCTATCAACGGGATACTGTTTTTACAGTCAAAAATTCTGCCCATTGCCCTTCTTGTGAGCATGCCAAGTCTTACTTCAATCGCAGCCTGCAAATTGGATTTTATCTCGCCTTCGTATTTTTTGCCCGCCATGGTACGAGCGGCTGCATCGACCAGATCGCTCATCTTTGGGAAGGTACCAAAATCACAATTATTATATACATCTTCAACTGCCTCGGCAATCAATGCCTGCAAT
>Ga0172379_10010206_pt1 | contig 11420 bp, 11 predicted proteins | sample GrowelOW334metaG_FD_119756 | JGI IMG/M metagenome (GOLD analysis project Ga0172379, IMG submission 119756) | Groundwater microbial communities from an aquifer near a municipal landfill in Southern Ontario, Canada - Groundwater well OW334 metaG | ecosystem: Environmental > Aquatic > Deep... | reverse complement strand
CTGCAAACTGGATTTGATATGGGTTTAACAACGCTTGAACCAACACCGGATAACATGAGGCGTTTTGGTTTGTCGGTAACTTTGGGTGGAGGTGAAGTAAGACTTTTGGATTTAGCGGAAGCATATTGTGCGTTTGCAAACGGAGGTAATAAGGTCGAGCCGGTGGCAATACTTAAGGTTACAGACAAAGATGGCCATGTTTTGGATGAACATCATCCGATGGCCGGAAAGCAAGTGGTAACGCCGGAACAGGCTTTTTTAATATCCCACATATTAGCGGATAATAACGCCCGTTTGATAACTTTTGGTGAACACAATTCACTGGTAATTCCCAACCGGATGGTGGCGGTAAAAACCGGGACAACGAATGACCGGCGGGATAACTGGACGATTGGCTGGACACCGCAAGTGATGGTGGGAGTGTGGGTGGGCAACAATGATAATTCGCAGATGAAACAGCTAGCTTCGGGGGTGACCGGAGCGGCACCAATTTGGCGTCGGATAATTATGGACTATTTGACAGACAAACCAGTGGTTGCTTTTGAACAATCGAGTAATGTGGTGACGGCCGATATTGATACGATTTCCGGCTATAAAGCGCATGATGGGTATTCTTCACGATTGGAATATTTTATTAAAGGTACCGAGCCTTCGGGTGATGATCCGGTGCATGCAAAATTAAAAGTTTGCCGGGGTCAGGATAAGTTAGCGACGACAGCGCAGGTTGGTAGGGGTGATTATGACGAAAAAGAATATCTGATTTTTAAAGAAGACGATCCGGTTAGCATGGACGGTAAAAACCGCTGGCAAGACGGAATAAATGAGTGGTTGGCAAGCCAGAGTGATTCAAAATACCGCCCACCAAATGATTATTGTGGGGATCAAAACGATTTGGCGGTAATTATTAGGGAGCCAAGTGATCACCAGCAGGTAGATAGCAACGAAGTTAAGGTGAGGGGTGAAGTGGTAACCAATAATGACATTGATAAGGTTGAAATTTTGGTCAATAATCAGGTTAAGGACACGGCAAATAGTAGTAGTTTTGAGAAGGTTATTAACTTGGACAAAGGGACCTACACGATTAAAGTCAGAGCTATTGATAAGCAGGGGAAACAAAGTGAAAGTGAAGTGCGGATTGGGGTGAAAGAAGCTTGGGACTGGACACCGCCGACACCAACCCCAACACCTATTTTCTCACCAACACTTCCTGCAACCAGCTCCCCTACTCCCCACTAAAGACTTGCTGATGAAGTTTTTTGGCTGATTTATCGTCAAGATTGTAATAATAGGCACGAACAGTATATTTAAATTGTTTGGGCGCCGAATCTTCGTAGACATCCAAAATTACTAAGTTCCATAAATACTGGGGATTAATTTTGGCAACATATGTTTGCAATAATTGTTGCGGGTCCTGTTTTTCGGAAAAGACAACGTTGGCGTCGAGAGTAATAATTTGAGATGTTAGCTCATATGCGGAATTTTTAATAACGTTCTGCATGTTCGGCGTAGATATCAATCCAGGTAATTCCACGAGGTGGTCGAGATATATTTCAAAAAAATGAAAACCGTTTTTAATGAATAAACCAGGTTTTTGATCTATTAGGTTAATACTTAATCTCTTTGACAAGGTTTTTATATTGTCTATCAAGGTATCAGGATTATTATGATATAGAGCCACTGAGTATTTTTCTTGGTAGGGATTTTTTTGTTGTCTATCGAGATAGAATATCTTACCGATTTCAAAATATTGAGTTTTTGGTAATTTATAACGACCATATTGAGCGATTTGTTCCAAAAGTGAGGTAATAAGACTTTGTCTAAGATTCGGGAATTCTGAGTTAATACTGTTTTGTGTACGAATGATATTGTCTAAACCAAACGGATTTACCGAATTGGAATTATCTTGGACGAGGGGCCAGGAGCGGACCTCATCATAGCCCAAGGCCACTAAATTATCTTTTAACAACTCGATCAAGGATAAGATTTTAGGGGTAATATCCGATAGTTTCTCGTATTGAAGTGGTTGATTGGTGGGGATTTTGTTGTAGCCCCAGAAACGAACAACCTCTTCGATTAGATCCTCTTCCAGGGTAAGATCTTTGCGAATACTTGGCGGGGTGACAAGACTGTCAGAAATAGTGCACCCGAGATGTTTCAGTACTTCAAAAGAATATTCAGAAGGAATATCAATGCCGGAATATTGAGAAGGTTTATTAGAAGAGAAGGCAATCGTTGGGGGAACTGTTTTCTGGGGATAGTAGTCAAAGAGAGACGATGAAATTTGGCCACTGCAGTGTTTTAAAATAAGCGAGGCAAGACAGTTAAAACCCAAGGGAATCGTGTCGGGGTCAAGGTCTTTTTCGAGCCGGATGCTGGCTTCAGTGACGGTTTTGAGCTGCTTTGAGTCTCTTCTGACCCGTACGCGATTATAGATGGCAACTTCGATGATGATGTCGGTGGTGGTGTCGGTGATGCCTGAATTTTTACCTCCGACCAAATCAGTACTAAGGACTTTGTCGGGGTTGCTGATAACCAGGTTTTCCGGGTAGAGCTTAAGGATGGTTCCGTCAAGAGTGGTAAAGTTGGTGGTTTTGCCGTGATTGTTCTCCCATATGATATTGTCTGTGCATTTAGTCGTATCAAAGGCGTGGCTGGGGATGCCATAAAGGAACATGGCATAATTGGTTAAATCAACAAGATTGTTAACGGAGTTGATGTTGTGCAGTTTGATAAATTTGATGAGCCAGTCGGGAGAGGATCCGACTTTGACGTTGGAAATTTTGATGGACATTATCCGCGTGACGTCCGGGGACGTGACTTTAATGGGTAATTCGTAATTGGTGTTTGTGGCCGAGAATATTGTATTGGGTAATTGAAGCGGAAGGTTGTAATAGACCGACAAATCACGAGCCAGACCGTAATAACCAAGACAATCGCCGCGGTTGACTTTGATATCAAGATCAAAGACGATTTCACCCTCGACTTTTTCGTAATAATTGCAAAAGTGACCGATCATCGAAAGATCGTCACGGATTTTTTCCGGAGGATAACTAAGATCAGGAAGAAATTGTTGGAGATGGGAAAGGATTAGTTTCATAATATATTGGGTTTATAAGCTAGATTACCACCAAGGAAAGTACGGATATCGGTGATGCCGAATTTGGCCATGACCCAACGGTCGAGTCCCATGCCAAAGGCAAACCCGCGCCAGATTTTGGGATTAATACCGGCACTTTCTAATACATTTGGATGAATCATGCCCGAACCACCCATCTCGATCCAACCGGCATGTTTACATAAAGTACAGCCGGTACCGTTGCAGTTAAAACATTGCATATCCGGACCGACGCCTGGTTCGACTTCAGGATAATATTTGCAACGATAGCGAACAATGGCGCTTGGGCCGTAAAGAGTTTTGAACATCAGGTCCATGGTGCCGATTAAGTCCTTCATGGTGATATTTTTGTCAACGACGACCGCTTGATAATGATGAAAAATAAAGTGATTACTTTTGTTAACTTTTTCGTTACGATATACAATACCCGGGAAAGCACAGCGAAAAGGAGGTTTTTGTTGGGATAGTAATCGTGATTCAATAGTAGAACCCTGCGTTCGGAGTAGATAGGTGGGCTCGTTAATGTAGATGGTGTCTTGCATATCACGGGCCGGATGGTCAAGGGGAACGTTTAAGCGTTGAAAGTTGAATTCGTCGGTTTCGATTATTGGGCTGTCGTATACAGAAAAACCCAATTTTTTAAACAAAGCATTAAGCTCCCGTTCGGTTTGGGTGATTGGGTGAAGGTGTCCAACTTTGGGTAAAGAAAAAAGCGATTCCGGTTCCTGCACCAGGGTATCAACCGTAGTAACTTTGGTTGATTGTATTGCGAGTAATTCTTCGATTTGTTTTTTTATGGTATTTAATTGCTGGCCGTAATCTTTTCTTTTTTCGACTGGCTGCTCCCCTATTTTGGAAAATAACCCGTTAATTAAACCATTCCGTCCAAGATATTTAATCCGGAGATCTTCTAATTCAGGGGACGTTTGAACTGCCAAGATTTCAGATTTAATTTGGTCAAGATTTGGATTCATAGAATATTGCTATTATAATTTATTGACTACAATAATTCCACGGTAAAAGATGATTTGAGTGGGTGTGTTGTCAATCGGTATCAAGTGGGGGAAGTGAGGGCATATCTTGGTAAAGACGTTCGATGGCAAAGTCGAGTCGGGAATTTGCTTCAGCCAGTCCCTGAGTTGTTAAATCTGAGAATCTGGCGTTTATTGTTCCAGGCAGTTTGTAGGCAACACTCCGATTCTGCCAAGTTTCTCTCCCGCGATCGTCTTCCGGAAAACTCCATGGATGATCTTGCCAAAGCTCGCGCGGTGTCTGATTATTAACAATTAAGAGCCTTTGTGGTTTATTTGTATTTCTATCGATGAATATTTGCAGTTCTGTGTCGCAGTTCCATTCGGTTGGTGTCCAGGGGCCTCTTTTAATAAATATTTTTACACCACAAAGATGATTTTCTTCACCCATATTGAGTAAACTCCAAACATTAACGCTAGATCGTCCTCGCTCTTGACTGGCAATTAATTGAGTTGTCCCAATTTTTTCCAGCATATGGCGGAGTTTGAGGGCTTTTGCACTGAAAACACCAACCAATTCTGGGACCGGTGGGATTTCTGTTATTTTGAGAATATCGGGTGTCACTTGCTGCTTTTCTGGACCGATTCGACGATTTTTTGGAAAACTGCTGGTTCGGTTAAAACCAGATCGGCTAAAATCTTACGGTCAATTTCGACCTTGGCGGTTTTGAGGCACTTAATAAATCGGGAATAGCTTAAGTCTAGCGGTTGGAGTGCGGCGCCAACTTTTTGAATCCAAAGAGCGCGCATGTCGCGTTTACGGTTTTTGCGGCCGGCAAAAGCGTATTGGCCGGCGTGCAAATCGGCTTCGCGGGAGACTTTGAATAGCCTACCCTTGGTCATCCGGAAACCCTTGGTGCGGTTTAGGACTTTGTTGTGGGCACGGCGGCGATTAAATCCAGTTTTAACTCTCATTTTATTTACCTAATATTTTTTTAATTTTAGCGGCAAAAACCGGGGTTAGAACGTGAGGAATTTTTTGGCGACGTAAATTTGACTTACTTTTGTTGCGGCGCAAATGACGGACATGAGAACCAGCAAAGAGCACCTTGCCGGTTTTGGTGATGCGGAATCTTTTGGAAACGGATTTTTTAGACTTTTGTTTTGTTTTCATTTTTTCCTTTTTTGACCGGATTGAACAAAATTTCCAGTTGATTACCGAAAAATTTTGGTTCGTGTTCGGGCTTGGCGATAGGCTCCAAACGGGTAACCACTTTTTTCATCAATTCGTAGCCGAAGTCTTTTTTGGTCATTTCCCGGCCGCGGAATCTGATGGTGACTTTGACCCGGTCGCCCCCGCTGATAAATTCTTCTGCCCGTTTGAGGCGGAAATTAAGATCGTTTTCGGCAATAAACAAAGTTAGACGGACCTCTTTGATGTCTACCTTTTTTGTCTTTTTACGATCGTCTTGTTCTTTTTTGTTCTCCTGAAATAAAAACTTTTTAAAATTGATTAGCTTGCAGACGGGGGGTTTGGCATTTTCGGAAACCTCCACCAGGTCAAGACTGCTGCTGCGGGCTTGGTTTAGAGCCTCTGTCAAAGACATGACACCAATTTGCTTGCCGGTCTGGTCAATGACCCGAACGGTTTCTGCCCGAATATACTGATTAATCTTGTAATATTTCTTGGTCAATTTCTTGGTTATCTTATCAAATTTGGCGTTTTTTGGCAATATCGGCTTTGATTAGGGCCAAAAATTCATCCGTTGGCATAACGCCAAGGTTCTTTTCGCCCCGGGCACGGAGACTGATAGTTTTGGCTTCGGCTTCCCGACCGCCAAGAATAAGCATATAGGGGATGTGTTCGGCTTCGGCATTACGGATTTTGTTTTGCATCGTTTCGGATTTATCGTCCACCTCAACGCGGATGTTGTTTTCTTTGAGAGTGGTTTCGATTGTTTTGGCGTAGTCGAGCTGTTTGTCGGTAATGGGAATAATTCTTACCTGGACCGGCGAGAGCCAGACAGGGAAAGCCCCTTTGAATTTTTCAATAAGGAAAGCCATGGTTCTTTCAAGACAGCCAATAGATGAACGGTGGATGACAATGGGCTGTTCTTCTTTGCCTTCTTTGTTGGTAAAGGTTAGCTCAAAGCGTGTGGGCATAACGAAGTCGTATTGAACAGTAAAGGCTGTTTCTTCTTTGCCGCCTGGTTTTTGGACTTGGATATCGATTTTGGGTCCATAAAAAGCAGCTTCGTTTTTGGCCTCGAAATAGGGGGCGTCGAGTTCCTTTAATACTTGGCGAAGGATGTCTTCCGCATAGTCCCAAGCCGCATCGTCCTTATAATATTTTTTAGTATCTTTCCGGTCGCCCAAGGATAGGCGGAAACGATAATCCGTACCTTTGACCATCCCGAATTTCTCATTGGCAAAGTCGATTAATTCGAGAACCTCTTTAATTACTTGCTTGGCTTGATCTTTGGCGGCAATAATATGGGCATCTGCCAAACAAAACATTCGAAGGCGGACCAACCCTGACAGTTCACCGCTTTTTTCGTAGCGGTACTGGTGAGCAATTTCACCAATACGACAGGGTAAGTCCCGGTAGCTGTGATGTTCAGACTTAAAAAACATGAAGTGGTGGGGACAGGTCATCGGGCGAAGAATAAGTTCTTCTTCGTCAACTTTCATTACCGGATACATAGTGTCTTTGTAGTATGGGTAATGGCCGGATGTTTTGTAGAGATCGACTTTGGCTAGGTCGGGGGTAGAAACGTGATGGTAGCCACGTTTGATCTCCTCATCGACTGTGAATCTTTCAAGTTCGCGTTTTATGGCGGCACCTTTGGGTCCAAGCATTGGGAGACCTTTGCCGGCTAAATCAGAAAAAACAAACAAACCCAGTTCTTTACCAATTTTACGATGGTCATAAAGTTTGGCGTTTTCAATGTCTTGTAAATACTTTTCTAATTCTTCTTTGGTAGTAAAGGCGGTGCCGTAAATGCGGGTTAGCATTTTGTTTTTTTCATCACCGTGCCAATAAGCACCGGCAATAGACAATAATTTAAAGGCTCCGATTTCTTTGGTTGAATTGAGGTGAGGGCCGGCACACAGATCAACCATCGAATTTTTTTCACCAGGCTTGCCGGTCCAATAAACAGTAAGCCTCTCCCCTTTTTGGGAAAATTCATCAATCCATTCGAGTTTATAGGGATTATCTTTAAATAAGTCGCGAGCTTCTGTTTCGGAAACTTCGATTCGGGTTATGGGCAAATTAAGATCGATCAGCTCCTGCATTCGTTTTTCGATTTTGGGAAAGTCGGCTTCGGTAATTTTGAGTGATTGGGGGTCAAAGTCGTTGTAAAAACCCTCATCGGTGGCTGGGCCCATGGCTAAATGAACTTGGGGGAAAAGTTCTTTAAGTGCCTGGTGCATTACATGCTCGGCGCTATGACGTAATTTATGTAATTGTTCGTTGTCCATATATTTATTATTGTCTCACCCGCCTTAGTTTACTTCAAGTCTTTTTGGTACTATTCGTACACGACTTGAAGGGCACTTATCGGCGGGTTGTCCAGCCAATCTGGACAAAAATAACCCGCTTGTTAAAGTCGCTCCTTGAAGGAAGGTTCCAGCGTACTTTATTTTGCGGGTACTTAATTTAGATCAAATCGCTTGATCGCGTCCGGACTTTACGATTGGTGAGTTCGTATGCAAACGTTCGGAATTTAATTGTCTTTATAATACTCCCCTACTTTGAGGGTGTCAACTGTGGGTGATACAGGAGTCGAACCTGTGACCTTTACAATGTCAATGTAACGCTCTAACCAACTGAGCTAATCACCCGTGAGTTTGTAGACTACGGGTTATTTTACAATAAATTCTTAAGCTGGGCAAATTACATTTGATATTTCTGAAGTGAGAGGTAATAGTTGATCGTTTCGTCATTGGGCTGGTCATTGGTCTTTTGATTAGGATCCATATTAGTTGATTTATTAGTTTCTTCTGCCTCGCATTCAAAACCGGGGAAGATTTTACGGCACTTTTTGCCATCTTCTGTTATACCGATACATTCGAATCCAGGTTCAAGAATGCAATTATATTCGTGCTTGCAGTAGGGACATTGCTTGACAAGACCAGGCTTTCTATTTTTTAATTCAGCTTGGCTGATGGTGTCGTCTTTCCAAGATACTTTTTTTCCTAAGAGCTCGGAGTTGCTGGAGCCGCAGCCGGAGCCGGCTAAGCGCATGGCGTGACCTTTTGTGGCCATATCTCTTTCTAGGGAGGCGCCGACGACAATTTGCTCATTAGAAGTCTGGGCGGATGACATTTGTCCAGCACGGTGCTTGACGACTTTGAGAGCGTCGTTGTACGCTCTTTGCGCTTGCTGTTCTGCTTGACCGCTTTGGATAAATTTCCAAGCCCAAGGAATGGGGATTAACAGTTTCCCAAATTCCACAAAACCGAAATTGGGGGGTAATTCAAAAAGCAGTGCAGATTCTCGTAGGTCGTCGGTTGATGTGAAAGGTTTGTGGTGTGATTGACATAAGGGTAAAAGCTGAGTATTGGCAAGGGCTAAACAATCTTGCTGGCTAATTCTACAACTGATGGCGTAATTTTTGGCAACGGCGTGTCCTTGTCTTTGGGAAATAAAGCCAATATTAATCCGAGTTTCGTCCCATCCTGGCGCTTGGTCACTAGAACTGATCCAGATGTAAATTGTGGGGGTAGTGGCGTGAAGCATTTGTTCGGCAATGGCTTTTGAAACTGGGTCACCGGGAAAAAGAGTGAGGATGTCTTGGGTCGTGCTAAATTGAGGACAAAAGATTTTGCCGTTTATTTCCCGATGTTCAAAATAGGCGACTCTTTGGTGGGTATGGGTAGATGCTTCTTGTGTTAGGGCGGCAAGATCGGAAGCGGCGCGGGTGACTAATTCTTGGGGAATGCCTTGGTAGAGGCCGATATCAAAAGCGAGTCTGGGTGCTGTTTCTACAGATGTTTCTACTGGCATATTTTCTTGCTCGGGATAATCGATTTGCCAGTATTCGGACTCTACCGTTGCGGCACAGTTTTGGAATGTGTCCACCAGGGGCGGACGGGCACCAAATTTCCTGATTACAAATCTTGAATATTACTTTAGACGAAGTTGCCAAAAAGTCAAGAAGAAAGTGTTATTAGGCCTTTTTAGCAGTGGCGACTTGACCTTCAGAAAGGGTAGCTGAATCGGGTGAGAAGGGTTTAAAATCGTAATAAAACGAATCGGATATTGATACTGGGTGTGTTTGTTCGGAGGGGTCCCTTATTACAAAACCATCGGGTATTCCAACCAAAGTGACGGGTTCTCCTTTTTTATTCAGAACTTCAACTTTTTCATCAGTGGCCACCGTACGAACAAATGTAGCGACTCCGTCCTTATACGAATAGATTTCTGCTGGTGTCATATCATCTCCTTTAGCCTATCTGAGTAGACATATAACGCTCTTGGGAGAGAGTGTATTTGGTGCCGGATTTTTTGAACTGGCCCCAATAATAATTGCGTTTTTTACTTTTTTGATTAAAAGCGGAGAGCCAGGTGGCAGATTCTTCAACCCGTTTGCGAAGCTCGACCAAAGCGACTCTTAATCTTTGGAAAAAGTTAAGGTGATAAACGCCGGGATCAACGGGAACTTGTTCGGCGGCGACTTGGATTTCTTGGGCGAGGTTTTGGGTAGATGCCGCAATCTTTTTGAGCTCTTCAAGGATGGCGGTGATTTGTTGCTTGGTTTCTTGCTCGTGATGTGACCAGATCAATTGCTCGCGTTTGCGGATATCAAGATATTCTTGCTGAAAAAAGCGGGGTTTTTGTTCCCAAGTTTCCTGATTGGGGAGATTTTGGTTTTGATCTAAATTAAATGGTTGGTTGGGTTTGAGGTCACCAGATTGCTGACCGCGGAACTGGTTAATCGCGGTTTTGGGAATACCTTGGACGATGTCGTTTCCGAAAGAATCAGCAAAATCCTCCCCTAACCCTCTTAGGGCCTCTAAGAAGCTGTCACTTGCGTTGTTGCCTCCGCGGCGCTTATCGCTTGGCGATTTTGGTACCATCGTGCCTGACTTTCTTGGCAGAATATGGCCTCATACTATCACAACTTAGCTAGGTTTTCAAGAACTTTACGCTTGCGGAGGAGCTGCTTAATATAGGCTTTTTGCTCGGGTGATTGCATTTGAGCGCGCTGGTTTTCCGGAACTGCGGCAATCATTTGCTCAATTTCTTTGTCGTCGATTTCAACTTTGGTGATGTCGGCGATTTTAGATAAAATAAGTTCTAAACTAAGGGTTTCTGCCGCCTGTTGAGTATATTCAGTGCGCAATTGATCGCTGGTTTTACCGATTGAGGATAAATATTGTTCAACGGTGACCCCTAATCGGCCGGTTTGGTCAATCAGGCGGGAAAGCATGCGGGTGACCTCATCTTCAGTTAAAATTTTGGGGAGCTTAACTTTGGCAGTTTTGAGTAAGATTTGAAAGATTTTGTTAATTTTTTCGTCTTCTTCTTTATGATTATGGTCATGGTTGTGATCTTCGGATGCTGGCGCGGGTGCGGTTTTGTCTTTGCCGGGCACCCAAATTTTGGCGGCTGCGGATTCTTTTTTGATTTCGGCCTGATAATCACCCAGAATTACTTCGGGAAGCTCGGCAGTAACGGCTTTGATTTGCCAATCTTTATTTTCTTCCAAAGAAATGACGGAAACCTGAGGGGAAACGATGGGTTTGAGACTGTGCTCCTTGAGCGCTTCGACATAAACCTCAGGAATGAGCGTTTTGAGAATTTCTTCGTAAACTTTGGTTTTGTCGAGCTTGTCTTCAACCAGGTTACGGGGGGCCTTGCCCTTACGGAAGCCTTTGATTTCAGCGCTTTGGACCGTCTTTACAATTTCTTTTTCGTAAGCAATCTGGATACGTTTCCAGGGAATGGTAATGGTAATCTCCGAACTACCATCATCAAGTTTATTCAAGCTAGTAATCATTAACGGTGTCCTCCAAAACTCCGGACTCTGGTAAAAGCGCCCTTTTTGTTCATATTGTAATTGGGCTTCTTAAAGCTTTCGGGTTTGATAAACCCGGGCTTTTGAGTAAAACCGGGAGCTTTGGGCTGGACAGTCCCCTGCTTTTTATCCATGAGCGGTATTATACCTGAAGTTTGGGGTAATTTCCAGATTTAGTGGGGAAGGTAATGAATTTGCATTCCTTTTGCCTGGGCAATCCGGTGTTCGTCGGTGGCGCCGTGGGATTTTTGCCACTTGGGAGTCATGAACATATCGGTGATAAAGTTTTCGTCTGCACCCAAAACTTCG
>Ga0172379_10010205_pt1 | contig 11421 bp, 7 predicted proteins | sample GrowelOW334metaG_FD_119756 | JGI IMG/M metagenome (GOLD analysis project Ga0172379, IMG submission 119756) | Groundwater microbial communities from an aquifer near a municipal landfill in Southern Ontario, Canada - Groundwater well OW334 metaG | ecosystem: Environmental > Aquatic > Deep... | reverse complement strand
TTTGTTCTGATCATTTGTTGCGCCGCTGTGGGTAAAATGCGCCTTGACATCGATACGGATGTGACCCGTGCATTGCCAACCAGTGAACGGACCATTGCCGACGCTCTGGAGATCTTTAATCACCACCCCATCCACGACCAGGTCGCCGTGGACATCATGCTTAATCGCGATGATCAGGATATTTTGGTGGAATGCGGCGCCCTCCTTGAACAGAAGATGCAGGACAGCGGTCTCTTTGCCCAGGTCGGCACCGATGCCATGGGCGAGCTTTTTCCACGTCTTGTTTTTCATGTGGTCAGAAATCTGCCGCTTCTCTTTTCCAGCGAGGATCTTCAGAAGATCGCCCCTCTTCTTGAGCCTGACCGGATCAACGAACGGATAAACAAGCTGCATGAGGATTTGGGTGGTCTGGAGGGAGTTGGTCAGGCTGAGTTTGTCGGCGCTGACCCTCTGGGGCTGAAGGACCAGATTCTTGCCAAGATGGCTTTGCTGGCCCCCACTCTGAACGCCAAATTTTATAAGGGGAAACTGATCTCCGGTGATGGCCGTCATCTCCTGGTCACGGGGAAACCGTTTACCGCAGGAACCAACACGGCCTCTGCCCGTAAAATTTCCGAGTTTCTTACGCAAACATCGCAAGAGATTACAAAACAATATGGGCCCAAGGGAGTGCAGGTAACCATGACCCCGGTTGGGGCGTATCGGGCAGCTCTTGATAATGAAACCATGATTCGCCATGACGTGCAGTTTGCGCTTTTTATGTCAACGGTGGGCATCGCCTTGCTGCTTATCTTGTCTTTCTCCAGGCCGCTGATCGGCCTCCTCTCCTTGGTTCCGTCCTTCGCTGGTACGGCTGCAGCCCTTTTAGTTTATTCCTTGTTCCATTCTTCCATCTCGATCATGGTCCTCGGGTTTGGTGGGGCTCTTATCTCCATCACCGTGGATTACGGTATCGCCTATATGCTTTTTCTTGACCGGCCCCATGAAAACAGGGGCAAAGAGGCGGCGCATGAAGTCAGAGTGGTCGGGATCATGGCCATGGTGACCACCGTTGCCGCTTTTCTGGTTCTCAGTTTCAGCGAGTTTCCGCTTTTTGCCGAACTGGGTTTGTTCTCCGCCATGGGCGTTTTGTTTTCCTTTCTTTTTGTGCATACTGTTTTTCCAAAAATTTTCCCGATCATGCCTGCCGGTAAGGACTGCGCTCTGCCCCTGCATAAATTTGTCGACCGCCTCTATAGCACCGGCAAGCTAGGCGCTATTGCCGCAGCTTTGCTTGCCTTTGGGATGTTTTTTTTCGCGCGCCCGCAAGTTCATGTCAGCTTAAGCAGCATGAACACGGTCAGTCAGGCTACCCAGGAGGCGGACACCTTGTTTACCGAGGTTTGGGGAAAGATCGGTGATCGGATTTTTGTGATGAATAAGGATGATACTATCGCCGCAATCCAACGGAGCAATGATCTTGCCCTTGCCCGTATAGAAGAGGACGTGCAGAAAGAGACTCTGTCCGCCGCTTTTGTCCCGTCGATGATCTTTCCGGGCAAGGAGCGAGGGGCGCAAAATTTGGCCGCCTGGCATGCGTTTTGGGACGAGCGTAGAGTGGAACAGGTAAAGAAGGTGCTCGGCAGTGCAGGCGGCAGGCTTGGTTTCACCTCTGAGGCTTTTGCCCCATTTTTTTCAGCTCTTAAGCCCGGCTTTGCGGTCCAATCCTCGGACATTCCCAAAGAGTATTTCGGGTTGTTGGGGATTTCAGAAAACACCCGTGAGTCCGGGCTGATTCAGTTCATCACCGTTGCACCGGGCAAAAAATATGATGCCAATGCCTTTGTAGCCCGATATGGCCGGGATAGTAAGATCTTTGATTCCGCGTTTTTTACAGAGCGGTTGGCCCACCTTTTGTTTTCGACATTTACCTCCATGTTGGTGGTCATTGCCATAAGCGTGGCCCTGCTCATCTTCTTTGTTAATTTGGATCTGTCATTGACGTTTCTGACCCTGTTGCCGTGCGCTTTCGCTTATGTCTGTACCCTGGGAACCATGAACCTTATTGGTCATTCCTTGGATATTCCCTCGCTTTTGTTGTTATCCATCACCATCCTCGGCATGGGTATCGATTATCCCATTTTTTGTGTGCGTGGCCACCAGCGGTACAGGGATATTTCCCATCCGTCGTACGCCCGGGTGCGCAGCAGTGTCTTTCTGTCCAGCACTTCCACTCTGATCGGCTTCGGGGCACTGTGTTTTGCCGAGCATAGTCTGCTGCGCAGCATTGGTATCTCTTCCCTGCTTGGGATCGGTTACTCCCTGCTCGGGACCTTTCTGCTGCTGCCCCCGCTTTTGGACCGCTACTTTTCCGGTAAATTGCAGAAGGACAGTAGTGTGACAATGGGCCTTTTTCCCAGGATTCGTAACCGTTTTCGTCTGGTTGAGGCCCACCCCAGGATGTTCGCCCGGTTTAAGCTGCGCTTTGATCCCATGTTTGCTGATCTGCCGAGGATGTTGGGCGCGAGAAAGGATATTAAGACCATTATGGATATCGGTTGCGGATACGGAATTCCAGCCTGCTGGTGTCTGGAAAATTTCAAGGACGTCCGGATAGTCGCGATGGAACCTGACCCGGAAAGGGTGCGTGTCGCAGGCCTTGCCCTGGGTGATAGGGGAACCGTCACTCAGGGTTGGGCGCCGGACATGCCGCCTTTGTCCGGTGATTCGGTTGATGCAGTTTTACTGCTGGACATGCTCCATTATGTGGATGATGGAATTGCCGAGGCTGTTTTTCACAAGAGTTTTCAGAGCCTTGCCCCTGGGGGGATTCTGGTGACACGATGTACAATTCTTCCCGCCGGCAAAGCGTCGTGGTCTTGGTGGCTGGAGAATATCCGCATAAAAATATCAGGGCAAAATGCCTGGTACCGTTCCCCTGAAAAAATGGCCGAACTCCTCAGCGAAGCCGGTTTTTCAGTCTTAGTCAATGAGGTCTCTGCCGCCAACCCGGAACTGGTGTGGCTGGTTGCCCTGGCAAAAAAAGAGTCAGCTTGTGTACCGCAACGCCTGTAAGCCTTCCTTGGCAGAAAAAGTCGGCGCCATTGCCTTGCTGTTTGCCTTGTTGTTGTCGTTTTTTAGCTCGGTCCTGGCGGCCCTTCCCCTGTCTTTTTTTCTGCTGCTCTGTCTTGCCGCGCCTTTCTTCTCGGGATTCGGATTTTTTCTGCCTGTGATCAGCCGGGGAAACCCCGAAGGTAGGCATGTTGCCCTCACCTTTGATGACGGGCCTTCGCCATTATCCACTCCCATTCTGCTCGATCTTCTTGCCCGCCATAGGCTGCCGGCGACTTTTTACGTGGTGGGCGAAAAGGCGGCAGAGCATCCGGAATTGATCGCGGCGATTCTGGGACAGGGGCACAGCATCGGTAACCATTCCTTAAGGCACGACCCGCTCCTCATGCTGCGGACGTCCAAGACCCTGCGAGATGATATTCATACTACCCAGGAAATATTAAAGAAATATGGAATCAGGCCCCTTGTCTTCCGTCCCCCCATGGGGATCACCAATCCCCGGCTGAGACAGGTGTTGGTTCAGGAAAACCTCATTGCCATCACGTACAGCTGCAGAGCCTTTGATGGCGGAAACCGCAATATTCGTAATCTGGCCGGAAGAATCCTCCGTCGGCTGCGACCTGGGGACATCATTATGCTGCACGACCTCCCCCCGCAGCAGCAGAAATCGTTAGATTATTGGCAAAAAGAAATTGACCGCCTTTTTTCCGCTTTAAACGATAACTATCAGGTCGTTTCCCTAGAAAAAATCATCCAGCATCCTGTGATGATGATCGAAGAGGATGGATCCCCCATTGCTGCCAGCTATCGGAGCGAATTGTCTGGTGGTCCAAAGCGGCAGGCGGCGTTGCGCTGATCCTACCCAAGGTACGCCTGGATTTTGTCCCGATTGGTTTTGCGATTGCCGAGGCCTTGGGACTCTGACCCGTGCTCTGGCCGGGCAACAGAATTTAAGCCCCCGCTGCTGCTTCCGGGGATTTGCCGGGTTTTGCTCTCAGAACATCGGTGAGCTTGTCTGCGGTGATGGGTTTTTCGATCAGGACGACGCCTGAGGCAAGAACGCCGTGATGGGCGATGGCACTGTCCGTATAGCCGGACATATAGATGACACGGGTCCCCGGCCGTCTTGCCGTGATGGCCTCGGCCAGTTCCTTGCCGTTCATGCCGGGCATGATGACATCGGTGAGCAGGATGTCGATCCGCCCGGCAAAGGAGTCGCTCATCTGGAGGGCCTCTGTCCCGCTGCTTGCCTTAAGCATCGTGTAGCCAAGGGGCTGCAGGATGGCGGTTACCAGGGATATGAGCGAGGGCTCATCGTCAACCACCAGGATGGTTTCGTCGCCTTTGGGCAGGGGCAGGGGAGATGATTCTGGCATTTTCTCCAGCGGGCCGTGGGCAACAGGCAGAAAAATTTTGAAGGTCGTACCCCTCTCCGGGACGCTGTACACGAAGATGTGGCCTTCCATCTGTTTGATGATGCCATAGGCCATGGCCAACCCCAGACCGGTTCCCTTGCCCCGCTCCTTGGTGGTAAAGAACGGATCAAAGATCTTCTCCTGGGTATCCCTGCTCATGCCCTGGCCGGTGTCGCTCACCGAAAGAACCACATACCTCCCCGGCTTCACCCCATCGTAGTCTTTGGCGTATTCCGTTTGCAGTTCCCGGTTTTCCGTTTCGATGATCAGGCTGCCGCCCTTGGGCATGGCATCCCTGGCATTGACCGCCATATTCAACAGCACCTGCTCCATCTGGCTCGGGTCGATGAGTACGGTGTCGTCCTGGGCTGCGGTGCGAACCTCCATGGAGATATCTTCCCCGATCATTCTGCCCAGCATCTTGGTGAGATCGTGGATGATCTGGTTTAGGCTACAGGGGGCCATCTTGACCAACTGTTTGCGACTGAAGGCCAAAAGCTGTCTGGTCAGGGTGGCGGCCCGTTGCCCGGCCTCCGCGATAGTTTGGACCTTTTCCCTGGCCGGGTGATTCTCGGCCAGCTCCAGCAGCAACAGTTCGCTGTATCCCAAAATGATGGAGAGAATGTTGTTGAAATCGTGGGCAACCCCCCCAGCCAAGATACCGATGGCTTCCATTTTCTGGACTTGAGCAAGTTGATTTTTAAGCGCTTCCTGTTCCGCTGCTGCCTGTTTCAGTTCGGTGATATTGGCAAGGCTTCCACGTCGTCCTAAAGATCGGCCTGTGTCATCGAGGACCGCAGTGCAGACATGGCTGACCCATTGGGTTCGGCCGGCCTTGGTAATAATCCGGAATTCCAAGGGGATCTCCATGCCTGTGGAATCCGAGAGGTGCACATGATTGGTCCACCTCTCCCGGTCTTCCGGGTGGAAGAGCGCATCCAGGAGTCCGGGGGCGGCAAGGAAATCCTCCTGGGAATATCCGGTGAGTGTTTCACAATTATTTGAAACAAAGATTATTTTCTTGTCCGGCGCCCGCCAGAAGATGAAGTCGGTGGTGAATTCGGTGACGGTGCGGTAGAGCTCCGCGCTCTGTCGCAAGTCTTCCTGCTGCTGGTCGAGTTTGGTGAGCATGGTATTGAAGGCCTCGGCCAGGGTGCCGGTTTCGTCTTGGGCTACGGTGCGGAAAAGTCGTGCCTCTCCTTTTTTGTCTTCCAGCTCGGCTACATGCTGGGTCAGCGCCAGCAGAGGTCTGGTTAGGTATTGGCTAAAAGAGCGGATGACTATGAACGCCACTAAAGTGATGGCCAGCATGCCGACCAAGAGAACTTTTTCGGCGTGGATGAGCGGGGCATAGGCCTCGGCCTGGGGGTAGTTGGCAGCTAAGAACCATTCTTTCAGCCGTAGGCGCTTGAAGGAGGTGAGCATGGGCACCCCCTCGCGGCTACGGTTTTCCTCCGTGCCCTCAAAGCCCTGAAGCACCCGGTCATAGAGTGGGTTTTTTCCCTCCGGTATTTTCTTGAAAATCCTGGTCTTGTCCGGATGCATGATCATGGTTCTGTCCGCCGTGAGCAGATAGAGATATCCGTTCGTTCCGATCTTTTTTTCTGAGAGCTTGCCCAATATATTTGGGCTCATGAGATCAATGCTGCCGGCGAGGATAGCGATGATCTTGCCCTCTTGGTCAAAGACCGGGGCGGTCATCATGATCACCGGATGCCTGTGCGGCTGGGAGGAGAGATAGGGATCGGAAATGATCGGGGCGGAGGTGGCAAGGGTGTCTTTGATATAGGGTCGGAAAGAAAAATCCAGCCCCCGCCGGTCGGGGAGAAAAGGAGCTTCGGCGATGATCTTACCTTCCGGAGAAAAGAGAAAGGTATGATTGTCAAAGGCCTTGTTCAGTCCGGGGCGGTGGTCAAGAAAATCTTGGGCCGCGTCTGCGGAGGCAAGGTTCTGTCTGGAGACTATCGTTGTGGTGGCGATAAGTTGTTTCTGGGCTAAGGAGAGTTTGTCTTCGAGGGAGTCTGCGACTTCGGCGAGGATGGAGAACTGTTCGGTGGAGATAATTCCCTTGAGCTGCTGCTTGAACACAGTGAGCACTAGGAAGGAGGTGGCACCCATCAGGCACAGAAACAATAAGGAGATGGCAAGGGTCAGCCGGGTTTTTATGGTCAGCTTCATGCGCGGGTTCCGTTGAGGGGGGAAGGCTCAAGCATCGCCGGGATTACGGTGTTCAGCGGTGAAAAGAGTGTATCACGGTGACCGTCAATCCATCAAGAAGCAATCCGTGGGGAGAGGCAGAGGTGGGGAGGTCTAACAGGAAAGGGCCGGGGGCAAACCGAACAGCCTGGTTTGCCCTGGCGGTATGTAGTTGGGAGAGGCTGGTTATTTTTGGCAGCACCCTTTGCCTGCGCGGGTCTCCGGTACCCCGAGTTTTTTGAGGATGGTGGCCAGCGGGCAGAACCCGCTGAAGCCGTACTGGAAGAGATTCGCCCCGACAAAGGCGGTGAAGAAATACCAATAGGGGTGCATCCAGGTGCCCAAGGCCAGGGTGGTGAGGATGAGGGTGCCGGCAACAACATGAACCCAGTCCGTGATGATCATGATGGAGTCTCCTTGGTGGTGTGGTCGGGGATCAGGAAACCTGACAGAAAAGTTCCCGCATGGTTTTGATCAATTCGGTCACCCGGCCTTCCGCGATCCGGTTGAAGATGAAGTTGGCATCCTTGCGGTAGGCGATGATCCCCTGGTTGCGGAGGATGGAAAGATGCTGGGAGACATTGGCATTGGTGGTGTGCACCTCTTTGTGGATATCACCCACGGTCATTTCCTTGTCCTGCAACAGGCAGAGGATCTTCAGGCGGATGGGGTGCGACATGGTCTTGAGGAGTTTGGCGATATCCTCGATATGGTTGTCATGCATGGAGCTGTTTCCTTACCTGAAGTTAAGCTGTTGCTGTAATTGTCGGACCGTCTTGTCGGTAAACAAAAAAATCCCTTTTTCTCTCGAGCCATCTGTTCAAGCGCATCCATCTCATCCACCTCTGCCCCAAAAATCCGGGTGGCATTCTATTGGAGACTGCCAGGTTAAGGTAGTCGCCGTTACCGGTGAGCGCCAGAATCTGCCTGTTCCGATAGCGAGGCGTAAGTGCTTGCCAGGCGGGGCTCTTGCTGTTGTCTATGAAAGAGCTGGGTAGGCGCCGGATCAGCTATCAGCCCGGCAAGATCAGGCTGGTGGATATTCGTGCTCAGGTTCCCGAAATGACCGATGTGGATCACGGACCTGGCTATGTTGCCATGAATCCGATCAATTTGCAAGGTGAGGGATGCAAGTTTTATAAGATTTTCCTTAAGCGCCGGAATGCCAAGCTGGGAGAGACCGATATCATTGGTCAGGGAGGTCACAACCGGGCGAGAATATCTTGGCTATTGTTTTGGTGTGATAAATAATGGTCTGGGCTTGTTGTCACCCTCTGGGGCGTCCGCGGCCTGTTTGATGGCCCCCGCAAGAAAACAAGGGGCGGATGCAGATGATTGGCCGCAGTGTCTCGATAGGGGTGAAGATCGGCGGCGGTTTTGGAGTTTTTTTGATTCTGCTCGTAGCCCATTTCCTTTCGACCATGTGCGTGGAAGAAGGGGAACGAAGAGAGCTCGTTTCCCTTCTTTTTTTGCAGCGTTTTTCCCGACTGTGCCTCAGTGAACGAGACGGGAGATCCCAACCATTTCGGTACGGGTGCGTAACTCTGTTTGATATTGGCGTAGGGCTTCCACTGTGGCCGGATAGGGGTGGCCGATACCCACCGCCTGGCCATGCTCCTCGGCGAGCCGTATAAGGAGGTCAAGCTGGGCCCGAATCTTGTCCGGCCTCTGGTCGTTGTCGAGAAAAACGGTGCGGCGTTCTGTTTTTACGCCCATCTCCCGGGCGAGATCATAGGCAACGCTTTCGGATGCGGTCACGCTATCAAGGAAAAAAAAGTTGTGCGTCCGCACGAAAGTTAGCAAAGTTCGCATGGCCTGGGGGTTGGCGGTGAAGCGGGAACCCATGTGGTTGTTGATCCCGATGGCTTTGGGTACCGCTTGCAAGTCTTCTTGGAAGAGGGCCTTCATGGTTTCTGGGGTCATGGCTGTGCTCAGAGCGCCGGGTCCGGGATTCCATTTTCGGTCCATGGGCTCAAGCGGCAGGTGGAGGAGGATGTCTCGGTCCCTGCTTTGGGCCTCTTTTTGTAGCTCCTCGGAAAATGGGGTCAAGGGCAGGAAGGCGAAGGAAAGGGGAAGATTAAGGGCGAGGAGGGCCCTGCCGGTATTCTGCCGGTAGCCCATATCGTCGATGACGATGGCTACAAGGGGCCTGCCCGGAATAGTTTTTTTCTCCGGCTTTTTGCGGCGGATTGCGCTCGGTGGCGTTTGATGGGGCAGGACAGGCTCTTCGTAGAGCGGGGCAGGCTGGTCTGACAGCGGTTCGGTCGCTTGGGGCAGGGGCTTCTTCTTGACCTGCCCGCTCAGTGCAGGGACCGTGATTTTTGCCGGCTTGCCGGGATAGAGCACCATGAAATAGAATCCGGCGGCCAGGGTCGCGGTCACAAAAAGAAATAGACAGAAGAGGGGAAGCCGGTGTCCCCCTTTCTTTTTTTCGCCTTTTCGGGCGGGTTTTTTGGGGGCGCCATTCGGCATGCCTATTTGTCCCGGCTCAAGACATAATGGGCCAGGCCGGTCAGGGGCTCTTGTGCTGGTGCTTCGTCGAAGATGGCAAGTCCGGCCAGGGCTTCGGCGAGTAGCGTTTCAGCCTGGGCCTTGGCCAGGGAAAAGCCCTGATATTTTTTGATCAGGCCGCGGGCTGTGGCCAATTGTCTGCTGCGTTCCTGCGGCGTTGCCTTGAGCAGGGCAACCAGCAACTGGTGGTCCTCGGCGTCGGCCCGGGCCAGGGTCTTGATCAGGGGCAGGGTCATCTTGCCCTCCTGGAAATCGTTGCCCACGGCTTTGCCGGTTTTTGCAGGGTCTCCCAGATAATCCAGCAGGTCGTCAACGATTTGGAAAGCCAAGCCCAGGTTGGTTCCATAGGTGCGCATGGCGATCCGCTGCTCGGCAGAACCGTTGTTGTGGGCAATGCCAGCCTCGCAGGCTGCGGCAATGAGAGCGGCGGTTTTACCCATCAGGACCTGGAAATATTTTTCTTCCGAGATAAGGATTTCTTGGGCGTTGTGCATCTGCATAAATTCCGACTCGACCATCGCTGCGGTGGCGCGGCCGATCAGGGCCATGGCTGCCGGGCCTCCTACCTCGCTGGCCAGGGTCATGGCATGGGCATGCAGATAATCTCCGGCCAGGATCACCGGCTCCATGCCCCAGATGGTGTTGGCGGTTTCAGCCCCCCGCCGCAGGGTGGCATGGTCGATGACATCGTCGTGCAAGAGGCTGGCCGCGTGGAGATACTCAAAAGAGATGGCCAACCGTGGGGTGTCGGCGGGCGGAGGGCCGACCAGGCTTGCACCCAGCAGGGTGAGCAAGGGCCGGATGCGCTTGCCGCCCTGGAAAATGGCGTGGCGGATGATCTGGGCCAGGAGCGGGCTTTTGACGATGGCCAGATCCTTTTCCATCACCGCGTCGATGCGGGTACCCTGTTCTTTGAGGGTGGCAAGCAGCTCACCGTTGTTCATGGCCGTTCCTCCTGGAAAAAATCCCGGACCGGAGCAATCTCGCGGCAGATCGGGCTTGGGGGCAGGCTTTTGAGGAAGAGCCTGCCGTACTGTTTGCTGAAGAGGCGGATATCGCAGATGGCCAGGACCCCCCGGTCGGTGGAGCTGCGCATCAAGCGGCCCACGCCCTGGCGCAGGGTGAGGATGGCGCGGGGGATCTGGAAATCGTAGAAGGGGTTGCCGCCCTCGTTTTTGATCCGATCCATGCGGGCCATAATAACAGGGTCCGAGGGGACTTCAAACGGAAGTTTGTCGATGATCACGCAGCTCAGCGATTCGCCCACCACATCCACCCCCTCCCAGAAGCTGGCCACGGCCAGGAGAACGGAATGGGTCTGTTCCCGGAATTGCTCAAGCAGTCGGGCCTTGGGCGCCTCTCCCTGCATCAGCACCGGAAAAGGCAGGCGGGCGAGAAGCACCTCATGGGCGGCGCGCATGGCGCTGATGCTGGTGAAGAGCAGCAGGGTCCGGCCATTGGCGGCCATGATCAGCTCTTGCATTAGTTGCTGGCTGGCGGCAGGAAACTCCCGGGCCGCTGGCTCGGGAAAGCCCTTGCCCGGCACGAACAGCAGGGTGCGCTTTTCGTAATCAAAGGGGGTGGCCAGGGTCAGGGTGGGGGTGTCGGCAGGCAGGCCGAGGCGGCTGAAAAAATAGGTGAAGGTGTTGTCCGTGGTAAGGGTGGCCGAGGTGAAGATTACGTTCCTGGTCTGCTCGTAGAGAAAATCCTGCAACTCGCCGGCGATGTCGATGGGCGAGGCGGACAGGGCCACGGTTTTTTCCCGCCGCTCGTACCAGTAAACCGAGGATGGGCTTCGCGCCTCGGTGATGGCGGTGAAGGCAGCGAGCATCTCTTCCGCCCGCCGCTGCATGCCCAGCCAACTTTCCCCGCCCATGGCCGCCTTGGCCAGTTGATTGCAAAGCCCCTTGATTTGGTCGGCCAGACGCTGCCGCTCTTCTTCCCAGCCGGGGAACCGCTCGATGAATTGCAGCAGGGAAAACCGCCCCCGCTCCCGGGGGAACAGCTCGCTGAAGAGATCGACCTGCTTGGCCAGCGCCCTGGCGGTTTGCACCACCCCTTCCTTGGCGCGGCCCTTCAGATCGGTCTGGGCTGCGGTTTCCAGGTCTTTCACCAGATCGATTACTTGGTAATGGCTGAAGGAGGTGCCGAAATACTGGGTTGCCACCCCTTCCAGATGGTGGGCCTCGTCGAAGATCACCGATTCGTAGCGGGGCAGGACCTCGGCATGGCCGAAACGGCGCAGGGC
>Ga0172379_10010204_pt1 | contig 11421 bp, 8 predicted proteins | sample GrowelOW334metaG_FD_119756 | JGI IMG/M metagenome (GOLD analysis project Ga0172379, IMG submission 119756) | Groundwater microbial communities from an aquifer near a municipal landfill in Southern Ontario, Canada - Groundwater well OW334 metaG | ecosystem: Environmental > Aquatic > Deep... | reverse complement strand
TTTACATCGGTTTTGTTCCCGGTTTACGAATTGGCGGAATTGGTTTCGGCGGCGCAACAAATGAGTCAAAGATGTCAAACGGTTTCCGGCGCCAAGCAAAACTTACGTCTGCTTTCGGCGGTGTATCTATAGAATACACGCTTCCTTTCGTTCGCCGTGCCGGTGTTTCAATCGGTTTGATACTTGGCGGTGGAAACACAACACTTGAATTTTACAGATACAAAGATTCTTATTCATGGGATCAACTTTGGAGTGAGATAAAAGATTCCACTTCAACAACCAACTTCGGAAGAAAACTTTCTAACGATTATTTTGTAGTTGCCCCAACGTTAAACATTGATATCCCCTTTTACCGGTTGTTAGCTTTTAGATTCGGTGCAGCTTATGCGATTCATGTTGGCGATAACTGGAAACTGGATAACGAACAAGATGTTTATAACGTACCGACCGCAACTGCCAAGGGTCAACTTTATCTTAACGCGGGATTCTTTTTCGGATTTTTTTCTTTTTAATTGTAGTTAATAGCAAAAAAAATCTTAATCATACTCGTGTTCTTAATCGTACTCAATTCGCTGGTAATTTTTAGAGATTAAGAAAAGGATTAAGATTATGATTAAGAAATTAAATTTATCATTTTTAAATTAAGAATCATTAAAAAGGGTTTAAATGAAGAACATTTTAGTTACCGGTGGCGCCGGATTTATAGGGAGTAATTTTATCAATCATATTCTTAAAGAACGTGATGATTATTTTATAATTAATCTTGACAAACTTACGTATGCGGGAAATCTCGAAAACTTAGTTGAATCGGAGAATCACAAGAATTACCGTTTTGTAAAAGGAGATATCTGCAATGCCGAGTTGGTGAATTATCTTTTTGAAAAATATAAAATAAAACATGTCATTAATTTTGCGGCAGAATCTCATGTTGACCGAAGCATTCTCGGTTCATCGATTTTCTATCAGACGAATGTCATCGGCACAAATGTTCTGCTTGAAACTGCACGCCGAAACGACGTGGAAAAATTTCTTCAAGTTTCTACTGATGAAGTTTACGGCAGTCTTGGAGCAGAAGGACTATTCACAGAATCAACTCCACTTTCACCGAACAGTCCCTATTCATCCAGTAAAGCCGGAGCCGATATGATGGCTTTAGCCTTTTATCATACGTATGGAATGCCGGTTGTACTTACACGCTGTTCAAATAATTACGGACCGTTTCAATTTCCCGAAAAACTAATTCCGCTGATGATCATCAATTCGTTAAATAATAAAAAACTTCCCGTCTATGGAGATGGGATGAATGTTCGCGATTGGATTTATGTTATCGACCATAACCGTGCAATTGATTTGGTTTTTGAAAAGGGAAGAACCGGTGAAGTTTATAACATCGGGGCAAGCAACGAAATGCCGAACATAAAAATTATTCAGTTGATTTTGCAGCACTTGAAAAAGCCGGATAGTTTAATTGAATATGTGAAAGACCGACTTGGACACGATAGACGCTACGCGATCGATTCAACAAAAATACAAACCGAACTCGGTTGGAAACCAAAACACTCTTTTGAAGAAGCCATCCAATTTACAATTGATTGGTATCTTCAAAACGAACAATGGTGGAAAAGGATTATATCAGGCGATTATTTGAAATATTACGAGCAACAGTATTTGGGAAGATAGAAATCAAATAAATGAATATCAGATGATATTTGTGATTTGTCAGAAAGCAAAGTATGTGAAATTGTTCTTGTGTAGTTAAACAAAATATTTTAGGCACAATATGAAAAATAATATTATCGTCATCATTTATTGTATCGCATTGATTCTGATTACCGAACTTCCGACAATGTTAAAATCAGTTTTAGTTCACCCTACAGGTAAGCTTCTGATCATCGGCTATCAAATGGGAATAATTATGGCGATTTCTCTTTTACTCAGATGGAAAATAACTAAATGGGTTTTATACATTGCCTTAATACCTGCGATTATCTTTGATCTTTCTTTGTTGATAGAATCTGGTAAATATCTTTACTTAATGTTTTTGTTTTTGCACTTACTGTTGCTTCTATTTTTTATTTATTCAAAATCCATTAAAGAATATTTGCAGAAAGAAGTTGTCCTCGCTGATAAGGTGGATGCATAAACAACAGTATTTAGTATGATAGATATAAACTAAATGATCAATAGAAAACTATTCGCAGTTATAAATATTATAAAGTAATAATTGAGTAAAGCAAAAAAAATATTAGCGATAGACGACGACAGAGATATTTTAAAAACGCTGGTTCAGCTTTTAAAATTGATAGGTTATGTCGTTGTTTCAACCGATAATGGAGTGGAAGCTATCGAACTTGCAAAAAAGGAGCTTCCGGATTTAATCATTTGCGACATTGCCCTACCTGTAGTTGATGGGTATTCAATATTAAAGACTTTAGGTCAAAATGAGCAAACGGCTTCTATCCCTTTTATTTTTCTTACAGCCAAAACTGAGGTAAAAGATATTAGAAAAGGAATGGAAGCAGGCGCTGATGATTATATTTTAAAGCCGTTCACTATGGAAGAACTGATTACAAGCATCAATCTCCGATTTGATAAACTTGACAAAATAAAATCGAAATTTGAAGAAATAGCACAATACCAACATTCAAACAAAAAACTTAAAAGAGATTCTCACCTTATTTTAATTGTCAATAATCAACCCGAAACAGTGGTTGTAGAAAACATTAAAATTATTACCTCTTCAGATCAATATTCAACCGTTCAAACCATACACAACAAAAAGCTGTTAGTCAGAAAATCGTTAAGTGATTGGGAAGAATGTTTGCCTGAAGAACTTTTTTTACGCGTACATCGTTCGACAATTATCAACCTGAATTTTGTAGAAAAGTTTGAGAAGTGGTTTAACGGCGGCTTTTTAGTCTTTATGAAAGAAATAAAAGAACCGTTTGAAGTGAGTAGAAGATACGGGCAAAAAATAAAATCAATGTTTGACAGTTAGCTTATTCATTTTGTTTTTTTTGCATTGGGATTCTAACGATAAATTCAGTGCCTTTCCCGTTATGGCTATGCACATCTATAGTTCCGTTATGTAAATCTGCCGCTAATTTTACAACCACCAATCCCAATCCGGTTCCTTCAATATTTCCTACATTACCGCCGCGGCTAAAGGGTTGGAAAAGATATTTCATATCTTCTTCGGCAATGCCGACACCTTCATCTTTAACAACAAAAATAATTTCATTTTCATTTATTGAAGCGGAAAAATAAATATTGCTCCTGCCGGGTGAGTATTTAACGGCGTTAGAGAGTAAATTCTCTAGCATCTGCCTGATGAATTTTTCATCAAGAAAAACGGGTTGAGAAATATTATTGGATTCAAAAAATATTGTATGTTTTGATCCTTTGTTTACGAGATTTGTTACATTCGTTACAAGTTCAGAACAAATAGTTCCTAAATTTATTTCTTCGAGATTCAGCTTTAATTTTTTTGTCTCGTGCTTTCCGATAACCAGAATGTTATTCAATATTTTGTTCATGTGTTGAACATTCTTTTGGATTAACTTTATATTTTCAATTTTTTCTTCGGTGGAAAGTTTATCGTCAAATTTTTCAATAATTTCTGCTGCGGTATAAATTGAAGTTAAGGGAGTTTTAAATTCATGGGAAGTGATGCTAACGAACCGCGAACGCAGTTCGCTTAATTGTTTTTCATTCTCTAAAGATAATGTCAATTCTTCTTTGGCTTTTATTAAATCGGATGTCCTTTCCTCAACAGTACGCTCTAATTTGTCTTCCCGTTTTTTATACAATTTTACTCTATGTTGAAAACTTAGATAAAGAAGTGTGACAAGAAAAGAAAAAGCCAGGAAATAAAACCAGTTTGTTTTATAAAAAGGCGGCGTAAGAATTAGCTTTACTCTTTTAATGTTTTTACTCCAACTTCCGTTTTCATTTTGTGCTTTTATTTGAAAAGTATATTCTCCCGGATGGAGGTGCGAAAAAAATACCGAAGAAACATTGCCGGTGTAAATCCAATCTTTATCTAATCCTTCCATTAAGTAAGCGAAACGATGGGAAGAGGGACCCGCATAATTTAATAATGCAAAATCTAATGAAAATGACTCAACAGAAGGTGGCAGGGTTATTTCGTCAATCTTTGAGACATCTTTTTCTAAAAAATATTCTTTGTTATTTACAGTTAAAGAGGTAATTACCAAAGGGGAAAGGTTCTCCTCTTCTTTTTCTAATTCTTGCGGGAAGAATGAAAAAAAACCGTTATCGCTTGTGAATAATATTTCCCCGCTCATTAATTTAATGCCACTAAAAATGTACGCTGATAATCTCTCTTGATTCTTACCGAAGTTGGTGAAAGTTTTTGATTTGATATTAAACCGTGTAATTCCGTGGTTAGTTCCTATCCAGATATTACCAATATCGTCTTCAGTTATTCCATAAATTTCATTTCCACTAATTCCATCTTTTACCGAATAATTGAAAAACTTTTTTGAATCAATATTGTAAACATTCAACCCCTCGGTTGTTCCAATCCAGATGTTTCCCTTTTTATCTTTGCTTATAGCCAGAATATTATCCGAACACAAACTGGAAGAGGCATTAGCAGAACTGGTAATTCGAGAAACCTTTTTTGACTCTTCGTTAAAAACAAGGATTCCCCCATCCCATAAACCAAACCAAATATTCCCGTTATCATCTTCAACAAAAGAATTTATTGAGTTTTTAATTTTCATGGAATCATTTTCATCAATAAAAACTTTTTCAAAATTATCAAGTTGGCGGTTGTACTTATTCAATCCGCCTGAAGTTACAACCCAAACTTCTCCGTTTTTATTTTTTAAAAAACCTACAACAAAATTACTCCATAAAGAATTGGGGTTGTTCGGTTCGCTTTTGTATTCTTTAAAATAAGATGCTCCGTCATCAAACACATTAACACCGCCCCCGTAGCCGCCAATCCAAATTTCCCCGTGTTTATCTTTAAACAGAGAATTCACCTCACCTTTTAAAATTGAATTTTGATTATTCGACTGATGATAATAACTTTTTATTAGGCGTTTATTTCTGTCTAAAAGCTTTAAACCAAACCTCGTGGCTGCGTAAATTGTTCCGTCATTATTTTCACTGAATGCAAAGGTCGTTTTTGAAATGTAGTTTTGGCTGTCGGGATGAATTGTCTGCTCATAAAAAGAATGAAAAGAGATCGGTTTCTTTTTTAAATCATATTTTTTAATCCCGAAAAATGTTGCCGCCCATAAAACTTCATCATCGTCAATATAAACATTACTAACTGTAGTGTAGTGAACATTTTCTATGTGGCTCTTTCCAAAATTATATGAATGTTGTACATAAGTTCGTTTGTTTAATCTGATTAATCCGTTGCCGCTGTAAGATGAAAGCCAGAGGTTTTCATTCTTATCTTCAACAATGCCGGTAATTGTAAATAAAGGACTATTTGTTGTGGCGTTTTTTTCTAACGGAATTTTATCGAATATTTTATTTTTTGGTGAATATCTGTAGAGACCATCACCCGCTTTACCAATCCAAATATAGCCACCGTTATCCATATACAGAGATGCAAAATTATTTAATGACTTGCTTCCTTTGATAACAATAGTAGTAAAAGTTTCAGCATTGGGATCAAAAACACACAGACCATCCCAACAAGCCAGCCAAAGATTTCCTTTATTGTCTTTTAAAATATCCCGTATATAATTACTGCAAATAGAGTTTTGATTTTTAACGTTATGCTTGAAAGACCTGAATTCACCGGAAAGGGTATTAAGTTTATATAATCCGTTTTCCCGTGTTCCAATCCAAAGAATTCCCTTCTCATCCTCAAACAATGTAGAAATTTTATCGGAGTTTAAAGAAGTTGTATCTTTAAAGTTATAAACCGCAAAACGGATTTTATCCCTGTCAAATCTGCACAATCCCTTCATCGTGCCAACCCAGAGAGAACCGTCATGTGCTTCAAGTATGGTAAGGATTTCATTTGAAGGAAGTGACCAGTTAATGGATTTGTCCACCCGGTAGGTTGTAAATTTTCTCCCGTTATATTTACACAAACCGTTTGTTGTAGCAAACCAGACAAAACCCAACCGGTCTTGAAGGATATAATTTACCCCGTTGTTGCTTAACCCGTCGTCTTCCGTAATAGTCGAAAAATCGCTTTCGCTTACTTGTGGATAGAACTCCATCAAGCAAGAGAAAAAGAAAATAAACAAAACGATATGCCGCAATAAATATTTCACTTTGGATTAATAAAATTTTCCATGTCAAATTTAGTTTATTCTGATTGAAAAAACTTTCCGCTCACTCCACCATAAAACCACTTGCTCCAAAAATGTTTTCTCTTCGCTCATTTTAAGCGTTGTTTCAACCGAAAGAAAAATCATTTTCTAATTAGCAGAATACTGCAAAATGTTTATTGCGTAACGTGCGTTATTATTTAATACAGATAACAAAAACGAATAACTAAAAACTACAGGTCGCAACTGCCGTAATAGCAAATTTATTAAAAAACGTTGGTGAAATATTCTTTACCACACGTATCTAAAACTACATAATAGGAGCTACAAATGAAAATCTTAAAAATTTGCATTTTGTTTTTTATCATCACATCGGTGATCTATTCACAAAACATTACCAACACACTGGGCGCTGGTGGAGTGTTTTACATAAAAGACGCATCAACCAACTTTTTTACCTTAACCCAATCATCCGGGCTTTTATCCCTGAACAATAATCTATCCTTGCTTAATACAACCGGTTCGAGTGTAGGTGTAATTAATAAAGGGGCTGAAGGATTTATTCACAATTTTGCACCTTTGGGAGCGGAAGGAAATAATACTTTCGTAGGCATTAATTCCGGTAATTTCACAATCTCTTTTTCTTCTGGTCTTGATGCAAGTAATAACACAGGTATGGGTGTCTATACTCTTGGGAGCTTAACGACAGGTTACCGCAACACCGCGGTGGGTACTTATTCATTAAGTTCAAGCACCACCGCCCGCTATAATGTTGCTTTTGGCTCTTATTCATTACGCACCAACACGGAAGGTAACTATAACACGGCATCGGGTTGTTATTCATTATATACCAACTCGATAGGTATATATAACACTACTTCCGGTTATCAATCCTTATTCTCCAACTCGATAGGCTCTTATAACACCGCGGTGGGTTTTTATTCGTTATATGGTAGCATAGGTAGTTTTAACACAGCGTTAGGTTCTGGTTCAGGTTCCGGAATAACGTCAGGCAGTAATCTAACTTGTCTTGGTTCTAATGCACAGCCATCTGCCTCCAATGCAACAAATGAAATCACACTTGGAGATGGCAATGTTACTTCACTTCGCTGTGCTGTTATTACTATAACTTCATTATCCGATGCAAGAGATAAGAAAAATATTAAGGATCTGAATTTAGGAATTGATTTTTTGATGAAAATAAAACCTCGCCTTTTCTACTGGGATAAAAGAGAATGGTATGATAATAACATATCAGACGGGAGCAAAATGCTGAAGAAGCCCACAGCAGGATTTATCGCACAAGAACTAGATGAAGTGCAGACAACTACAAATAGCGAATGGTTGAAGCTTGTGTTAAAGGACAGTCCCCAAAGACTTGAAGCAACACCAGGGAACATGCTGCCGATAATGGTAAAAGCAATTCAAGATTTGAAAAAAGAAAATGAAGTGTTAAATGCCGACAATAATAAATTAATAACTACGATCACTGAGTTAAAAGATAAACTAATTAAGATTGAGCAGATACAAAATATGTTAGCAACTAAAATTGAAAAGCTCAATACAAATCGGGATGAAACTGCCAAAGTTAGTTTAGGTGAGAAATGAAAACAATAATTACTTTTCTATTAATGATAGTAACCTCATCATTGAATTACAGTCAGAGCAGTATTGTTTTTGATGCCGGTACCGACATTGAAGTAGGTACCGGTGCAGATGTATCTGCCGGTACAATTACCGTTAATGGTACGCATAGCGGCGGCGGTACATTTAACAATGGTCCTTTACCTGTTGAATTAGTATCCTTTAATGCAATAATAGTAAAAGATAAAGTAGAATTAAAGTGGCAAACTTCAACAGAAGTGAACAATTATGGATTTGAGGTGGAAAGAAAAGCCGGTAGTCTACAGTCCGCAGTTAGCAGTAATCCGGAAAGCTTTCGGAAAATAAGTAGCAATCAATTTGAGAAGATCGGGTTTGTTCATGGACAAGGAAACAGTAATTCCCCTAAAGAATATTCTTTTGTTGATGATGCAGTTTTTAGCGGAAAGTATTTTTACCGCTTAAAACAAATTGATAATGATGGGAAATATGAATATAGTGAGGCTATTGAAGCTGATTTAGGAACGCCAAAAGAATTTAATCTTTCTCAGAACTATCCCAACCCATTTAACCCGATGACAACAATTAAATTTGCATTACCGGAAGCAAGTAAAGTAAACCTCAAAGTTTATTCCGTTATGGGTGAAGAAGTTGTTGAATTAGTAAACGAGGAAAAACCAGCCGGTTTTCATCAAGTTGAATTTTCCGCCAGGGGCGGATCCGCCCCAGGTGGAAATGCGAGTAAACTCAGTTCGGGAATATATTTCTATGAAATTAATGCCGGTAAATTTAGAAGCATAAAGAAGATGTTGCTGATTAAATGATAGAATCGAATCTTTTAATCATTCCGATAAAACCGGGACAATCCAATCGAAGATTCTATCGAGATAAATTTACAAAAAAGTTGTAGTGCAGATTAATTAATCTGCACTACAGGATTAAAACTAAATAAAGGTGCTACAAATGAAAATTTCAAAATCATTTTTTCTGTTTTTTTTCATCACACTGGTGATACATTCGCAAAACAATATAACCAACACGCTTGGTACTGGTGGAGTATTTTACATCAAAGAAGCATCGAGCGCTTTTTTCATATTAAGCCAGGACAACGGACTTTTTATTCAGAACAATAGTTACATTAATAAGCCGCAACTTACGCTTGCTGAGACAGAAAATGATTTTGCCAGGCTTAATTTCTTAAACAATCAAACGTCAGATTACTGGTCAATTGCAGGTTATCTCAACTCAACTGCAGTCAATTCCCGGTTAAACTTTTATTCAAGCCAGCTTGGTGCAGATGCGATGAGTATAACAGGTTCGGGAAATGTTGGGATTGGGCAGCCAAATCCGCAATATAAACTGCACGTTGAGGGAACGGTAAACGCTGCAGAGTTTCGTGTAAACGGAACCCCAGTCAGTTCCAGTCAGTGGACGGGCAGTAATAATAACATAGGCTATGCTACAGGAAATGTCGGAGTTGGAACAACAACTCCTTCTTCAAAATTTGAAGTAGTAGATAACGCCAACGCAGCAAATATGAAAATAACCGGAAGCGGAACATGGGGGTCGCAGTTAGAATTGAATCCAACTGAAACTGGAAGTAAACGCTGGATGCTTTCGTCTGTGGGAACAGCAGGCGCAAGCAGACAAGGAAATCTTGAATTCACTAATAGTTCGGATGGTACAACTGCGCTGGCACTCAACCCCGGCGGTGCGGTAACAATCTATGGTGCGTTAAAACCAAACGGTGATGCAGGAACAACAGGGAAAGTGCTGCAATCCAGCGGTACAAACAGCGCACCAACCTGGGTTTCACCATCAAGTGTTCAATATAATAATATTATACAAGTATCAACGTCAGAGCAAAATATATTTCTTAGTAGTAGCTCGCAACCAATTCCCGGTATGCTTTATACGTTGAATATTGTTTCATACAGCAAGATATTAGTTGAAGTGAATGCCGTTGCTACTCCGCAAACTACGGGGTTATCCATAAGGGGAGATTTCACGCAGACTATAGCGCCCGCAGCAAATGTGAATAGTCCAATTTTCACGAAATCATTTTCTGTGGAAGGTACTTATTTTGATCAAAGTTCAGTACAATTTCTGTTTGAACTTGATGCCGGATCATATGTGTTTAATACTACTTTTGCAATAAGTCCTATTGTAACCAATGCAGTTTATGTTACTGATTGTAATATGATTATTCAAGTAATACCGCAATAACTACAGTAGGGAAAAATCTCAAACACAATAATGAGAGGCTCTGATTCCATAGCTTTATCAAGTCATTATCAAAAAATATATTTGGAACAGATAACATTTTTTCTTATATCGTTATTTTCTTTTACTTCGTAGCGCAAAAACATGCACAAGATGATTATGTCCTTCAAACTTAGGGGGAAATTATATAGTAGGATTACCTGCAGACAAAACAACTAATTCTAAGTGTTTCTACATCGGATTGAGGATTATTCTTTCTCTTAAAACAAGGAATAGTACGTGACGGAAAAAACTGAAAATCTTGCCCCTTGTTAGGTGAACTTCGAACTCTATTTCTTCTTAACCGGCGCTTCTACTTTTGCGGGAGTTAATTCGGTTGCAACTTGTTCGGGTAACAAATTATACATTGAACCGGTAAAGTAATCTATCGTCATTCCCGGAATAAATCCGTTCAAAACATTTCCCCAGAACCACAAAGACATTTTTCTTGTTAGCTGAGTCTCGTACGGTTCGTAACCATCCAATTCAAATTTAATAACATGATCACCACTCCGGTCAATGTTCACAACTTGGGGAGAGGTGCCGAATTTTTTTCCATCAACGGTAATCTTCGCATTAGGTGGATTTGATTTTAATTCGACTTCCTGCGTTGTCGTATTTATAATCGTTGAGCATCCGGTGAGCGAAAGCAATCCGATAATTATCATTATTAAAAGATAGAGTTTTTTCATAAGTCATTTTTCTTGTTACTCTAATTATCGTATAAATGTCTGTACAGTTTAGGAAGGGAGACTGATGGAAAGTTTTTAAAAATAAAAAACCTGTCCGTTTTTAGGAGACAGGTTTTAAGTTTTAAATTAAGGATTATTATTTGAGCAGCAACATTTTGTTCGTTTGAACAAAGCTTCCTGCTTTTAATTGATAGAAATAAATTCCGGAACCCAATTCTTTATCCTTCAATTTGAATGTTACGTTTTTAGTTCCGGCAGATTGAAGTTCATTTACCAAAGTTGCAACTTCATTTCCGAGAACATCGAACACTTTTAAGGTAACAAAACTGCTTTGCGGCAGTTGGTAACTTATAACCGTTGAAGGATTAAATGGATTCGGGTAGTTATTGAAAAGTGCATAAGTAGTCGGATTCAATTGTTCCGAATTTACCGCTGTTACGGAATCCGGCGCAAAGGCTAAACCAAAAACACCTCTGTAATTTGTGGTTCCAACAACAACAGCGTTTCCGGTAGTTTTATCAATCTTAATAAATGAACTAACAACATTTTCTTCGCCATAAGCTCCATAAAGATTCCCGTTGTCGTCAAACGCTAAGGCT
>Ga0172379_10010203_pt1 | contig 11423 bp, 11 predicted proteins | sample GrowelOW334metaG_FD_119756 | JGI IMG/M metagenome (GOLD analysis project Ga0172379, IMG submission 119756) | Groundwater microbial communities from an aquifer near a municipal landfill in Southern Ontario, Canada - Groundwater well OW334 metaG | ecosystem: Environmental > Aquatic > Deep... | reverse complement strand
GATAAGTTCGTTATACACCTTGCAAAATATCTTTATCCGCGATAATCAGCCAAATCCGTGTCGCCTAGAGGCGCCTACTTTTGGCATCCGTGTTCTATTTCTCAACTACCGAATAGTTACGACACTTTTTAAAAATCAGCTGAGTAATCTTTGGTTCTGCGGTATTATCACACACCATTTACATACCCTTAACTAAATTCAGGAAGCCTCATGACTCAAGATGAATTAAAACAAAAAGTGGCTCAAGCCGCGCTGCACTATATTAAAGATGTTGCCATTGTCGGCGTAGGCACCGGCTCTACGGTGAAACATTTCATCGATTATTTGGCCGATTTTAAGGCGGATATTGAAGGCGCGGTCTCCAGTTCCGAAATGAGCACCGCCCAGTTAAAAAAAGTCGGCATTCCTGTGCTGGATCTGAACTCAGTCGGCACCCTGGATATTTATGTCGATGGCGCTGATGAAGTGAGCCCGCATAAACATTTGGTTAAAGGCGGCGGCGGTGCATTGACCCGCGAGAAAATCATTGCCGCGGCCAGCAGAAAATTCGTCTGTATTGTCGATGAAACCAAATGCGTCGATGTGCTGGGCAAATTTCCTCTGCCGGTTGAAGTCATCCCGATGGCCAGAAGTTATGTCGCCAGAGAGCTGGTTAAATTGGGCGGCCAGCCGGAGTGGCGGGAAAACTTCATCACCGATAACCACAACGTGATTCTTGATGTGCACAATCTGGACATTATCGATCCGATCAAGCTGGAACAAATCATCAACAACATTACCGGTGTAGTCACGGTCGGCATTTTTGCTATGCGCCCTGCGGATGTGGTGCTGGTCGGCAAGGGTACCGAGGTTATTACGCTTTAAAATAGCTGGCAGTCGTTCGTGCTGAGCCTTCGACTGAGCTCAGCGCGACCGGAATTTTGGAATGTTCACAACTGCGGTTTCTAAGAAAATACGCAACCTTATTGCTGGAGCTCAAAAAGCAGGCGCTTTTAGGCGACATCTTGTCCATACCCGCTATGGTTTATCAGCTATTCCACGGCTGAACCTCCTGAATCAACGGCCTTGGTTTCGTAAATTCCGGTCAGTTTGCGCTTAAATTCATCCGTAACCAGCCTGGAATCCTGCTTGCTTTTTACCACGCGCGGCGTGATCAGGACAACCAGTTCGTTTTTGGTTTGAGTATAAGTTGTATTGCCAAATAATGGCCCGATCAACGGAAGATCGTGTAAAAAAGGAATCCCGCTTTTATTCTCAGAGTTATTGTCTTTAATTAAGCCGCCTAAGGCTATCGTTTCCCCATCTTGTACAGCCACGGAACTTTCAATCTCTTGTTTATTAATGGTTGCGGAGGTTGTAACACCGGTTGTTGTTGGCACTACAGCGCTGACAATTTGGTGGAGATCCAAAATAACCATGCCGTTGGCATTAACCCTGGGAGTAACTTCCAGGGTGACGCCGGTATCTTTATACTGTATCGAATTGCTTGTGAGCAAGCCGGTTGTCGTTCCAGAAGTAGTAGGGAGCTGTGAAGTCGCTGTTTGTATGGGTACTTGATCACCGACATTTATTTTCGCTTGCTGATTATTCAACACCATTAAAGACGGCGATGAAATGACATTAACGTTACCTTTATCGGCTTGTGCGGTTAAAATGGCTTTTACAGAACCCGAGTTCTGTACCACGCTAAGTCCACCGGTTGCAAAGGCAGCGGCCGTCCCAGATGCCAAATCTCCTAGAGTAACCCCGCTTAAACCGCTACCGATTGCAGTATTTCCTTGTCTTAGAAACCACTCTATGCCGTACTTTAAATTATCCGTCAACGTAACCGAGGCAACTGTCGCATCAATCAGCACTTGCAGAGGCAATATATCAAGCTGTTTGATAACCGGGAGTATCACTTCATATTCCTGAGGGGTGGCAACAATAACGACTGAATTATTGGCCGCATCAGAAATAATCCTTACCTCGCCCACATTGGCAACTTCCGCATCTCCGGCTGGTGTAGTACTGCCTGATGATTTTTTGGGCTCGCTTTGTTTTTCAGTCGGCTCTTTATTGGTTACTTCAGCCGCATTTTGACCTGGTGCAACTTTTGCTTTTTTTTCTTTCTTGGCCGCGCCAGTAAAAATCTCATTTAACGTTTCTGCCAATTCTTCAGCATTGACATTTTGAACCCTATAAACATTCACACCGCCGCCGGATGCCGTATTTGCCCGATCCAGGCGAAATATCCAGTTTTCAATATCCTTTAAATAGCCGGCCTGATGCGTAATCGCCATAACGGCATTCAATCTTTCAACGGGAATAAAGCGGAAAAACTCATTCTCGTCATCCTTGCCCTTGTTATAAAAAATCCCCTCCAACTCTTTGATGATAGTTTCCGGCTCAACATGTGCTAACGGAAACAGGCCAAAAGATCGCCCCTTCAGCACATCAATATCAAAAGCGCTGATCATGTCCATGACCCGCCCCAGCTCATCGGGGGTGCCGGAAGCGACCAGAATATTTCGCGCGCTATCGACATTGAGTATGGTCTTTTCCTGAACCAGCGGCTTGATTACTTCGACTATGTCTTGCACGGCGACATTTCTGATCGGGATAACTCTGACTTGATAGCCGACCCTACCGGCGGCAGTACCGGGGGCTGCAAAATTGGAACTGTACAGGGCTTCCGTAGCGGGTTCAATGTGGTAAATCCTGGCATCCTTGATCAACACGGCATTGTTCATGCGCAGCAGCATTTCAAGGGTCGGGATCAGCTCATCTTTACTTAAGGGGTCGGTTGTTTGCAAAGTGACCTTGCCTGCCACCTTGGGACTGAGCACATAGTTTTGCCCGAGGATGTCGCTTAAGATAACCTTGGCTACCTCCCCCAAATCGGCTTCGTCAAAATTAAGGCTGTATGCCCCCTCGCCACTGGCCTTGGTTTTTCTATGCTGCGTTGTTGTATCCGGCACAAACCTATTGGTGCCGGGAAATAACTCTGGTTTGGCCTGCGTTGTTGCAGTAGCGGGCGCTTTGTTTTGCAGTTGTTCAATAGCCACCTCGGCCTGCTCATTTTTCACCGGCGTCAACGGTAATTTTGCGACAGGCTGGGGCCCGAGTAACTCGCAACTTGACTGCATCAAACCCACGACCACCCAGCAGGAAGCTATTGTTATTTTTTTGATATTAGTCATTGGTTACTCTCCGGCGTATCTTCAGTAGTGTCTGCTGGTGGTGTCTCTGCGGGTGGTTCAGGAGCAGTTCTTGGAGCAGAAATAGGAGCAGGCGCTTCCGGTGCGCCGCTTTCCTCCGGCGGCAATGCTTTTAGTTTCGGTTTTCTAAGCAGCAGCTCCTTTTCGTTACCACCTTGTTTGAGCACAGCCCTGTCCTTATTTATTTCGGTCAGTTTCCAGCCGTCAAGATCATCGCCTACGGTTATTTTTCGGTGCATGTCTTTCGCAACCTTTGACTTAGACCGGCTGAACAATGCCGACACGGTTTTTTTGGTGCTGTAAACACCGGTCAGCTGCCAGTCAAAACTTGCCGATTTGGCGGCCGCTTGCTCTGCCTCGGGGCGCGGCTCATCTACCGGTCTTCTGCCTTTGATAAATAACGGCCTGGCAACCAGATCGGCATAACTTTCTTCCGGTTTTTTTGTCAGCTCGATTTCGGGCAGCTCATCTGCTTTATAGCCTTGCGGTTTTTCCGAGCTTATCGATGTCAGTAAACGATGCCGCATATAGCTCGCGTACAACCACTCCACAGCAATTGCCAAGCACAGGCTGATGCAGACGGATGCCAACAATTTTACGAGTTTGATATTCATTCCGGCTGCTTTCTCATAAAACTGACTGCTTGGAAATTAATATTTAATTCGTTACTGAGTTCGACCTGGTGTGTTGTCCTGTTCCTTATTCCGCGCATCGGCCTTATATCTATTTGGTCAATAACAATCAGCGGAGTTGATGTTTCTATCTTATGCAGCACCGCTCGCAGCACTTCGCTATTACCCGTCATCCTTACGCTAACGGTTATCCGGCTGAATTCATTTTTGATGCTCGACTGCTTGGATGCAGTGGATAAAGCACTGCCTGGAGTAACTGCCGAGACGGGAAGCGCCTGGGTACTGATCAATTGCCCACCTGCATCTACAATCGTTTTTTTAATAAACTCCTGAACCTCGGCCGACGCTAAAGCGCCGGTATCCTGGCTGTTCAAAAGCCCGCGTTGCTGATGCTGCTCTTTGATGGCTTTCATGCTTGCCATGACCGCGTCTTTTCTTGCCAGAATCCGCTCATATTGCTGTAGCCTGAAAACAAGATTATTTTTAGCCTCGTGCAGTTCCAGGCCTTTGTTAACCACCGGCATGATAATAACCAGACTAACAACCAGCATCGCCGCAACCAGCAGTCCGACTGCCAGCCATCGCTGCAATTTCTTATTGCGAGCCTCAGTCACTCGCACCTCCCGGTATCGCCAGCGATGATGTGGATGGAGCGGCCGGAATAACGTCAACGGTAATTTGAAAGTGCTCCTGCCCGCTGGTTTTATCCTGCGTGACCGGCGACACGAATCGGGCGTTGGCAAACATTTCAGAGTCTTCCAGGATGCCGAGTAACGCCGAAGCGGTGGGCGATTCGCCCTGTATTTGCAGATGCCCGTCCGAGTACTGTAAATAGCCCACCCAGGTATCGTCCTTCATTAACGTGCTTAAGGTATTGAGCATATCGGCTACCGTCGGGGCCGCACTTTTCTCTGCGATCAACAGTTTTGTTTCGTCTATCATCGCATCGATCTCCTGCTGCAAGACCTTGACTCCCTTGGCATCCTTTTCTATAGCATCGATTTTTTCCTGCAAGTCATTGACCGTCTGATATTCAAACCAGACCGGCAGCACCAGCACTGCGCCCAGCAGTAAACATGCTGTCGCAATCAGCGCCGTATAAATCAGCCGCGGCGCAGTTGCGGTTTTTTCCCTCATCTCCTCCGGCAATAAATTGTAGCCGTCATAGCGATGCTCAAGATCATTTGGCGTGGCTTCATAATCAACGAATAGCGGTGACATGCCCATCGCCGTGAGGTCTTCATACAGCGCATCCAGTATTTCCCTGGGCGTTAACACCAGCATGACTCTGATTTGTCCCGGCTCATGCTCACCCTCCAGCGGCTTAACCGCAAAATAAACCCGTTCCTCCTTGAACGGCGTATAGCGATCAAGCTCATAGGAGACAACCTGGGACAGGTTTTCTTTTGCGGCAGCCGGCAGGGCCAGCTCTTTTTGAATAGCCTCTTGCCCGGTCAGCCGGAGTATTAAATTCGCTTTAGCCAGTCGATCATCCTGGGCCAACAGAGTTTTATACTGGGCTATGCCCGATGCATTGCGCTCCAGTATTGCCAACGGTTCGACTTGTCCATCAGCCGCGCCAGTTCCCGACTGGCTTGCGGCATACCCACCTTCCCTGGCGATAACATAAGTCAGAGCTAAGCGGTTGCCTTCGGGGCGAACGATAATAAAACCCTGCTTCTCAAAAAACCACTGGCTAATTTTTTCAGGCACCAGAAATTCAAGTTCGCGCAGCCACCAGCGGAAGAACTTTTTAACATCAAAATCAATTGTTGAATTCAGGTTCGGCATACTGTCTCACGAGTAACTGATCTTTTTCATCGGTAAATAATGAAGCACCGACGACGGTACTGCGTTGCCATTTCAGCGTCTGGAACGGCGACGCGCCTATACCACCCGATTTTTTTATCAGCGCCTTGATCATGGCCGTTGTGCCGTCGCCCAACAGCGCTTCGGTAACAACCGTAATCGCACCTTTTTGTTCTGGGACTGTTACGGGCGTGCCACCAATTACCGCGCTTATAGGGGCGACCGGCCGGTCGCCCGCTTCGACATTCGCACCAAATGCCGGAGCGGGCAAGCCGTTTATCGCACTTTCCCGCCTCGCAGCAATATAGGCAGCAATATAATCGTCTATCAATCCCGCATCTATTCCCGGCAATACCTGCAAAACTTCTTTGGACGCCTGGGTCAAATCAACTACGGGCTGCCCCGAATAAACCGTGACCAGGCTTTCAAGCCAATTAAATACCTGTCCATTCATACCCAATACCAACTGCAATTCTTCGATCGATTGAAACGGCTTGTTGCTAGGCTGATAACTTAACCCCGCGTCTTTATATTCTTCTTTCTCCGCGCCCTCTAGGCGCACCAGATCATCCGCATCACGCCAGTCGAGAATCGCGTTGACCAACTTGGTTTGCAATTCCTCCGCCACAGGCGCGTGAAGCATAAGCTCTTGCAATAATGATTGATCCGCGCTGTTTACATCCACCTTGCCTGTTTCAGCCAACAACTGAACTCGGACTTTCGACTCCGGGTAATCTATTTGGTAGATGCTGCCGTCAGTGCGCCAGCGTTGCTGCTGGTCAGGAGTCATCATCATCAGCTCGGCAACGGCAAGTCCTGATTCCGCAACGGCCACAGCCTGGGCATTACTGCTGCTGCCGGCCACAATCGCCGCTTCCCGCCGCATACTGAGCGCAAAACTACCGGCCATTATGGTCAGCAGGCTCAACACCCACAAAACCAGAACCAGCGCGAAGCCTCCTGACTTGATCACAGACCTGATCATTTGCGATCCTCTACCGATTCGGTCGCATTTCCCATGTTTCCTTCAATCCCTACGCCTACAGCTTTTAGCTCTATAATCATTTCCGGCCAGAAAATGCCATTTTCAGTGCCGATGCTGATTTTGACCAATCGGGGCTGAGCGTCTTTTTCCAGCCATTCATCCTGCCAACGACTTTCACCCGTATCATCAGCGCCAAAATAAGCCAGCTCAAAATCGCTGACACGTCTTAACAGAACCACCTCTTCCTGGCGCCATTCTTCGCCCTCGGTCACCGGAAAAAACGGCGTTAAGATCACATTGATAACCTGCTCGCCATCTTGTTGCTGCGGCTGTATCGAAAACAACTGCATGCCTGATCTACCGGCGCTTGCAGGAAAAACAGAGACAAACTGCAAGGATTGTTTTTTGCCTTGAAAAGACAATATCCTGTCCTGGTTCCCGGTTTCCGCGTCATCTCTCCTATGCCGATCTCCGGCCTGCAGGCTATCCCCGCCGGCTCCCGGCTGGCTTGCCGCGCTCACCCTATCCCTGCCGGTAAAATCATTCCATAAAGGAATAGCCGAGGATAAATGCCGCTGGAAAAAGTTATAGACCACCGCGACCTCATTCACATCGGTTATCTTTCTTTCTCCCTGCTCCCAGCTTTGCGCGCAAATTCTCAGGCTGGCAAACAACAGAACCACCATCATGCTTAACAGGGTCATGGCGATCAAAACCTCAATCAGCGTAAAACCCGTCGCGGTTCTTAAGTCCGGTGTGGCATTGGAAAAATGGTGCGCGATGCGCACCCTACCGCCTTGAACCTTGATCCTTGAACCTTGCGCCTGAATTTTCCTCATAACACTTTGTTCGCCAGCTTTAAGCTGATTAGCTCAACCTGCCTGCCATCGGCCGCAACATTACCATCCCCCCAGTCTACGGTGACCTTGACCTTAAAAAGCACTGCCGGGATGGTCGTGACATCCAAGTTCTCAGCCGTAAATTGGAACGGACTGACAGCCACTTGCCACCGGTATTTTTCATTTTCCAAACCGGCAGTTTGGTTCGGCTGCAACGGCGCTTCCACGCCTGTTTGGGCCATTAAAGACTCGGCAATCTGCACGGCTGCGGTATATTCCTCGGCAACTCCGGCGGTATTTACGCCGGCGGAAAATATCTTCAGCAAAATCCCTAAGGAAAGCGCCAGGATTGAAAACGCAATCAGTATCTCCAGTAAAGAAAAGCCGCGCTGTCTATTTGCTTTCAAGTTCAATCTGCCCGGTTAACCAGTTTATGTCGATTTTCCATGCTGCATTGCCTCGCTCCAGCGTGATTCTTCCTCCGGTAGAAGAGCCGTCGGCAAAAAAGCGGATGCTCGCCGAGCCCTCCCCGGTCAATTCGGTTTGCGCCGTCACCACGGTAATATCAATAGTCTCGGGTATTTGATAATGCTTGTCCCGACCTGTGACCGTGTAGCTGTTGTCGCTAAGATTAACGGCAACCGTGGCATCCTGATGGGTCATTAAAGCCTGACCTCTGGCATAACGTAGCGCTGAAACAATGTCCCTTGCCGCCGCCTTGATTTGGGTGGAGTCGTTCCCTGATGACAGGTTAAGACCGATTACCGAGAAACCCAGCACCACGACAAAAAGCACTACGACCAGCTCCAGCAAAGTGAAACCTCGCTGCGATTTGCCTCTCAGCCCAGAGCTCTGAGACTGCATTCCCGCGTAGCGAGCTACCGTCATTAAGTTAAGTACAATGACACCGTAGGAACGGGCCATGCCCGCGACATTCCGGCAGTGCGATTGCAAAGTTGTAGTTCCTTCATCGCGGGCATGGCCCGCTCCTACAATGTTTAACTTAGTGGCAGCGAGACATCTTTCGCCTTTCGCCTTGCGCCTTTCGCCCTTCACCTCACGCCTCACTCCCAACTAACAATATCCTGATCTTCGCCCTCGCCGCCTTCCTTGCCATCCGCGCCCAAGGTGTACAAATCGAATTTTCCATGCTCTCCGGGAGATGCATAATGATATTCCTGCTGCCATGGATCGAGCGGCATTTTGGCTTTGCGCAAATAAGGGCCATTCCAGCGTTTCGCGCTGTCGGGGGATTCAATCAATGCCGTCAAACCTTGCTCGGAACTCGGATAATTGCCCAAATCCAGTTTGTACATATCCAAAGCAGCCGCCAGATCTTCAATTTGCACCTTTGCCGCTTTAGTCTTGGATTCGCCCATATGCTTCATAACCTGCGGCCCGACTATCCCAGCCAGCATCGCAATAATGCCCAGCACCACCAATAACTCAAGCAGGGTAAAACCACGAAGGCTCTTTTTCGCCTTTAGCCTTTCGCCTTGCGCCTTGAACCTTAATATCTGTTTCATGATGTTTTCCTATATTTAAAAAGCCAAATCGTTAACACTCAAAATAGCCAGCAGAATCGACACTATGATGCCCGCAATCATCACACCTAATGAAATGATCAGCGCCGGTTCCAGCAAAGCCAGCATCCGCTGTATCGCCACCCTAAGCTGCTTATCGTAAATCATCGCCACCCGCAGCAGCATTTCCTCCAGGCGTCCGGTCTCTTCGCCCATTTTTATCATCTGCATAGCCATTTTTGGGAAGATGCCTTTTTCCATCAAGGCATCCGACAGGTGTTTCCCCTGTTTTAACTGTTGTTCGGCATCCTGAATGGCCCCCGCCAAAACCAGGTTATCCACCGTTTCGCGAACAATAACCAGAGCCGTCAGTATCGAAACGCCGTTACCCAATAACGTGCCCAACGTGCGACTGATGTTGGCGGTTTCCTTGTTCAGAATAATCGTCCCGGCCAACGGCAGTTTCAAAAAACGACCGTCCCAAACCTTCTTTCTGGCCGGATCAGCCAGCTGAAGATTCATATAACCGGTGATCAAGACAACGCCCAAAACCAGCATCCACCAATAGCTTTGCAACCATTCCGCCAGCCCCACCACGATCTGGGTCGATACCGGCAGCGCCTTGCCCGCGCTTTCAAACATCTCGGAAAATTGCGGCACTACAAAAATCAGCATCACAAAAAGCGAGGCCAGCGACATGACCAACAAGATGCCAGGGTAGATCAATGCCGTGCTGACCGTTTCTTTTAATTCCCGAGAACGCTCCAGGTATTCGGACAAGCGCGTCAACACTTCGCCCAGGCTACCGCCAGCCTCACCTGCCCGTATCATGTTCAGGTAAAACTTGCTAAAAATGCCGGACTGCTTTTCCAGCGCATCGGCCAGGGTGGATCCGCCTTTTACTTTCTCCAGTACCCTGCCGATCAACTTGGCCACCCGTTCGTTATCTTCAGTCAGGTCGATCAATACCAGCAGGGATTTATCCAAAGGCAAACCGGATTCGAGCAAGGTTGCCAACTCGCCGGTGAACAAGGCTATGTCCTTTTGCGATAATTTGGACTGCTTGATGCCCAGCCGTAATCCCAGGAACGATTTTGCGCTGGCCGGTACCACACGGATAGGGATGTAGCCTTCCGTCTGCAAAATCGCAATCAACTGCTGTTCATCAACCGCGTCCCTGACGCCCTCTTCGGTTTCGCCAAGACTATTAACCGCTTTGTAGGCAAATAACATTAGATTGAGCTGTGAACTAATGTAAGCCATAAACGGAGCCGCGACTTCAGTCGCGCATGAGCGTTCATGCATAGGCGACGATAATAACTGCCATCACCGCGACTGAAGTCGCGGCTCCAAACGCCCTGAAATTTAAAGCCTCTACCGAATAACATTAGGCTTCCGAAGTGACCCGTAGTACTTCTTCAATGGTGGTAATCCCTTGCAGTGCTTTAACCAAACCGTTTTCATACATCGTGGTCATGCCTTCCTCAATGGCCAGCTTTTGAATGGCGCCGGCCTCTTCATGCGCCATAATGAGTTTGCGGAGCGGATCGGTCATTTGCAAAAATTCAATAATCGCCAGCCGTCCGCGGTAACCTAAGCCCCCGCATGACGGGCAGCCGACCGGTTTGTACAAGACAATATCGCCCGTGGGTGCAAACCGTCTTAGCCTCATGCCGTCAATGATGTCCTGGGTCGGCGTATAACGTTGCTTGCATTCAGGGCACAGCTTTCTTACCAGCCGTTGCGCCAAGATACCGTTGACGGTGGAGGTAAGCAGATATTCTTCAAGCCCCATGTCCAGCAACCGGGTGACACCGCCGGCCGCGTCATTAGTATGCAGCGTCGATAACACCAAATGCCCGGTTAACGCAGACTGCACGGCGATTCTTGCGGTCTCCAGATCGCGCATTTCGCCGATCATGATCACGTCGGGATCTTGCCGCACGATGGAACGCAACGCCGATGCAAAGGTCAGGCCGATTTGCGGCTTAGCTTGAATCTGATTGACCCCGTCCATCTGGTATTCGACCGGATCTTCAACGGTGATGATTTTTCGTTCGGAGGTGTTCAGCTGCTTTAACGCGGCATACATCGTGGTCGATTTTCCGCTACCGGTGGGGCCGGTAATCAGGATAATGCCGTGCGGCTGAGACAGCACCTCGATAAACTGCTCTAAATGCTTGCCGGAAAAACCCAGTGCGGCAAAGTCCAGCACCGTACTTTCCTTGTCCAGCAAACGGATCACCACGCTTTCGCCGTACATCGTCGGAATCGTCGAGACCCGCAAATCCAGCTCCTTGCCCAGCATTTGCACTTTGATGCGGCCATCCTGCGGCAGACGGCGTTCGGCGATATTCAGTTTAGCCATGATCTTGATACGGGAAATCACCGCTGCGGTGGATTTAACCGACGGCGCATCGATTTCTTTCAAAACG
>Ga0172379_10010202_pt1 | contig 11423 bp, 7 predicted proteins | sample GrowelOW334metaG_FD_119756 | JGI IMG/M metagenome (GOLD analysis project Ga0172379, IMG submission 119756) | Groundwater microbial communities from an aquifer near a municipal landfill in Southern Ontario, Canada - Groundwater well OW334 metaG | ecosystem: Environmental > Aquatic > Deep... | reverse complement strand
GTCGAGGACGACTGGAGCAGAGGGGCGCGAGCTACATTAGATTTTTATTGATGTATATCTGCGAGCGACCCCTTGACAGGGTATAGGCGGAAAAATGCTACAATGGAGAAGCTGGGAGAAGGGGAAAGGACGCCTTCTTACTGATTATCTTCGTATATCTTTTGCAAGAAATGAATCCCTCGACGGCCATAGGTATTACAAATCTCATCAGCGTGCCCCTTTAATTCAGGATATTTGTCTTTTAATTTGTAAAGCCTTTCAACGATAAGTTGAATATCTTCCTGCCTAAAGGTCGGGGTGGCCCCTTTAAGCACCTCTAGATATATTTTGCCAATTCGTTTGAGGCTCTCATCATCTTCATAACTGGCCAAATAATCAATGAAAAATGTCACATTATGTCGCTTTTCAATATAAGGAGCCGAGAGCATTAACCACTTTTCTGAAGTATCATCAATTTTATCCAAAAACAGAGTTAATTCGGCTATACTGCCCAAGAAGTCGGAATAAATAGCGTCAAGCTTTAATTTTATGGCCCCTTCTTCTTTTACGGTCCATGACCAAAATTCCAATATTTTCGATCTTGTATCAGCCGTAATTTCTTCTTTTTTATTCTGATCATTTTTCCCAACATTCCCCGAAATCCGCCAAAAGAAATCTACAACCGCCAGCCATCTTTTTTTCTTTTCTGGCACACTCGTATCATCCAGTAATTTATAGAACAAGCTATCAACCCCATCATCATTTATTTTATTTAATGATTCAAAACCACGCAAATAACCAAGGGCGATATGCTGGACAAGCCTTTCATCAATTTTTTCTTCAAATACATTATTCTCAATTGCTTTAATATAATGCTGTCGCATCAAGCCATAAATGTCATCATAAACATATGCGCCAAATAAGTACCCTTCCATAAATTGTCGCCACTTAGTATCGTCTGGCGCCAGCTTGGAAAGTTCTGTTATCTTCCCTTCACTTGCCTTGTCCCCTTTAACATATTTTTCATCCAAATACTTAATATTCGGTAAATAACGCCCTAACCAGGTATATGCTTCTATCCCTTTTTTCAACAATGGTTCATATTTATTTGTCCCCCAGTTGGCTCCCCTATTGCCGGTGACACGAGCAACCCGCAGAGAGAAATCGATGTAAGATTCAATTACTCTCCCCAACGTCGTATTCATCGCGTAAGTTATCGCATCATGATCAATCTTGGGGGTAAGCTCTCCTTGAACATATTTCAAGGATATTTCAAATATCTCATCGACCAAAACAAATTGATCAGGTTCTATAATCAATCGATCGTTTCGGTTACTCTCCTTAATCAGATCAACTATCGCGTCAATCACCCAAACATATTTACCCCTAAAGTCGCCTCTATCCTCCCCTTGCGCCTCAAAGGCCTCATCGATGAACCAAGCCTGGCCGAGGTACTCCTTTGAGAACCCCAAGATCTTATCCCAAGGCAAAGACTGCTCGCTTCTTAACGCTTCCCAAAATCCTCGGAGAATAGCGTTAACATAGAGATACAAGCCTTGTTTTATAAACAAATCAAGACTATCAGTAAATTTCTTCGCATTTTCTTTCGCGGCGGACCGCAACATTTCTGCTAGGCCTTCTTTATCCGGTTTCCCTTCATGCATGCCGCCCCATCTACCGGCAGGACCATTAAATTTAACAAGAAATTCAACCAATTCATCTATTGGCATACTTAATATCTCTTGCATAGTTAAAGGAGATTTATGTCCTCCCCAGCTCACAACAGTTGAACGTTGAACTTCATATGGCTTATCTTCTTTGATCTCTGCTTGCTGTTTAGCTTTATTATAAGAAGAAGCAAATTCATCATTAACCTCTCTTAAAGGGGACAACCATTTATACTTCCAATAAGCCACATACTTTTCACCTTGTTCCAGATAATATCGCGGAACATTTTCTATAAGCTCTTTGATTTTCTCTAATAATTCACGATCAAACTTCTTGCTGTGTGTCCGCAAAACATCTTGCATTTCAACTTCCCAAACCGGATTGCTTAACGCGTCAGGACAAGAACAAATAAAGGATTTAAACAAAGCATTGTATTCTTCCCACTTACTGTTTACACAAAAAAGAACAATCCGTTTAAATATTGGGAATTTGTATATATCAGACAAAAAAGATTCCAATATTTTCCAGTCACTTCCCTTTTTTAGATCACAGCGGGCCAATACCACATTTTTTAAAATATTAGTTAAGACCTCTGGCGCGTCACGTCGAGCATTGACAATGTCCTGATCCAGCAATTTATACCAAATATAAGAATAATCACTATATAAATTATCAAACAATTCGGCTATTTTCAGGTCCAAGTCAGGCACTTTCCCCCATTCAATTCCCAAAGGAAGTTTCTCTTTTATCTTAGCGATAAATTCTTCCCTATTTTCTGCTTTAAAAATAAACTCTTGGCCAATTACTTTTTCCGGCTTAATATTATATGTATTCCAAATATCAAGTTTCTTCTCAACCTTCTCCTTCTCTTCGGGTGAATATTGCAAGGCTGAACAGTCAAACATTGATTGCTGATAACCGATTTCCTTAGGTTTCAAACCTTCCAAAGGAACCCTTGACACTTTTAACTGATAAAGATTGATTCCTTCACTAATATTTATCCAAGTATCATAATGTTCATATTCTAAGGCCAATTTCAATTTATCAGCCAAGTGAAAAATAGTACTATCCGAACACTTTGCAGCAATTTGGGCAAGATTCTCCTTAAAGGTCTTTAATAGCCGATAAGAATCCCATGTCAACTGCGCATCATCTTTGCTTAAAAACGCCAACTCTCTCTTTCCAGCTTCAATACCAGTTATTGCATCAATAATAGATTCCGCAAAAGGGAGGGTATTATCATCGTTTAAGAATTTGGGGAGAAGTTTTCTGCCAATATCATCTATTATTTGATTTTGAATGCTTGACCGATTGGTCCACTCATTAAGCCAAGCGTTAAATGTTTCCAGGGAAAGAACTTTTTTTACTATTTCATTTGGAATGTTATTAAGAATTTTGACGCAATACCACCAGATATAGTAATTGTTAATCTTTTTCTGTTCGCGTGAATATTTAATGACGCTGCCTATAATATCAATCAATTCATTGCCACATTCAGGGTGTGTGATAGTTTTTAACGACACTTTTTCTAAATAATCAAGGACAGACCAAAAAAGAGCGTTGCCATTTTCATCAAATATTATTTTTTCGGGCATAAAATAATGCTCTTCTTTAAGTGGCACAAGCCAGTCGACGGATACCGCTGACGCAAAGAAATATTTCTCATAATCATTGTCAGACTTAATCAATACTAGAATTTGTTGTTTTTCTACGCTAAGTCGACTCATTTATTTCCCTCAATTAGTTTGGTAAATTTATAAAATTCGTCTTGGTCATTTGGCGTTACTAATTGAATTTTCCAGTTTTCAATTAAATCATAAATTTGCTCATACCCTTTCCCGTCAATGGCATATGGAATTACACTGGTTTGCAATAGGTCAAAATAATGATTTTCATGCTTTAGCAATTCGGCTTCCCTCCTGAAAACTGGCATTAATATGTAATTTTTATTAATTTGTTTTTTTGCTGCTCCGCTATATTTCTCTACCAAATAATCGATGAGCTCCATTTCGTCAACACTATATCCCATAAAAAGCACAACATAATCTTCCTCAAAGAAGATGCGCTCTAATAACTTCTTCTGCCTTTCGTTTTGATATCGCTTCACATATTCTTCGATAGTCATAACTAGGCTGTCTGTCTTGCTAACTAATCCGTGCAAATGAAAACAGTTTTTTGGCCTAAATTTATCAATGGCGAAGCTATCCACATCCACATGCACATTCCCTTTATCCAAAAGACTTGATAGATAGTCATCAATATTTGTTGTGACAAATATTGCATTTAAGGCGACTAGATTTTCAAACAATCTCGGATATTTATCTTTTTTTACAGGTGAACACTCAATGCATTTCTTCAGCCTATCAATGTATAAAGGACCAAGCATGCTTTTAGCAAAAGTGATTAGTTTGCGCGGATTGTTTCGATATTTATCTATAAGTACTTTTCTTTTCCAATAATCAATTTCGCCAATATCATAACAATCATCGATTAGGCGCACGGCCATTTCTTGCCATCGCTTACATCCCCATATAGCGGAGACCCCTGCTCCTACAAAAACAACCAAATTGCCACCTTTATGGGCGAGGGAGAGATGGGGATATCCTTTTATTTCTGGGACATCATCTATGCGCTCTGTATTCATCCAAACCCCCTCTGCATCAACGCCAGAAATTGCGATTCAAACTCATCGGATTGAGTTAAGCACTTTCCACAATTATCGGCCATAATATTTCAGGATTCTGCCCCTATCTTCGTTTTCTTTATCGCCTTTGAAATACATCTCAATAAAAACAATTTTTTGTTCTGCCACATGAAAAGCATAAATGACTCTGATCCCGCTGTTTGCCCCCCGTCCTTTGAGGGCCTTGCAAGCGAATTTTTTGACCTTGATAATTTCTTGCCGAGCAGGAAGGTGGTTGATGGGGAAGCTAATCGGCGGCGAGGCGGCTGGAGAAACCGCTAATACCTTTTTAAATACTTCCAGGTCTTCGGGCAAACTGCGAAACCGCTTTTTTGAGAGCCGCTCTAAATCTTTTTCAAATTCAGGCAGATATTCACATTCCATGGCTATCTTCTTCTGGATAGCTCCGTACAGAATAAGCGGGTCCGCGATAAAAGACTAATTCATAGTCTATTTTGTCTTTATCCTTGGTTGCTTTCCACGGAATATCTTCATGCGAATATTTACTTATTTCGTCAGCAGTCTTATCGGATAGCTGATTAATTACTTGGTCAATCGTCTCTTTTTCACTTGCCTTCAGTTTTGTTAAATCGGCTTTTTTTAAAGGGAGATATCGTTTCTGTGGATAATTATAATACTTATCCATAATCACCTTTATTTCGCCGTCGCTTTTCATTTGCTCAATAATTTTAATCAATTGCACTGGGGTAGGCCCAAATTTATTCTTAATATATGACGCGCCGGTCAGCTGTTCCTCATATGCTTCATAATAATTAAAATCAATGAAGTAAAGCAATTTATTTAAAACAGTCTCACCAATATTGGGCTTGCCGGCGCACCGCTCAAGCAAATATAACAATACCTGCTTAAATTTATCGAGATTAACCTGGGGAACCGATACGCGCATCTCCTGTTTAGGAGTCTGGCTTTTTTCTTTTGGCAAGACAATTTCAGGACTAACCTCGAGCCCCAGGATATAATCCGTTGACACCTCAAACACCTTGGAAAGAGTAGCTAACTCCAGGCCGGAAACGCCTCTTTCGTTGTTTTCTATTTGGGAGACGGCAGATCGCGATATATTAAGCATGTCGGCAACTTCCTCTTGAGACAGCCCCTTCTTCTCCCTTAATTCCTTTATGCGAGAAGAAATCTCTTTTTGTCCAGCTTTAACCATCTTTATCACGCCTCCCCATATGCACTAAAAACCATAATAGCACCTGTTCGATATCCTGTCAATATATATATCGATTTTCGAACGCTTATTCTTGCGGCCTCACCTAAACTCCCTCTGCATCAACGCCTGGAATTGAGTTTCCAGTTCTTCTGATTGAGCAAGCATGTATTGTTTGATTGATTCAGCTTTTTCACATATTAGGGCGAAGTGGTTTTGCATTTCTACTGGAGGCAATTGGATATTTATCGACTTAATATCATTAAAGTTTAACCCTGCTTTTGCCGCGCCCTTATTCATTCTATTTATTTGCAGTTGCCCACCATCAGAGCTAATATAATATGATATGTAGGTTGGGTTATTCCCGTCTTTTAGCCGAAGTATCGCAAGATGCTGATTTATATAAGCAGCTCGAGCTAACTTCGGCACAACAGCTGTTCTTCCAAGATCCGCAGTAATCGACAAAAGAACGTCACCCTCACGAACTTTCGTTCGTTTTGCTTCCGCGTTATTGGGGGGATTAACATAAGTAATATCTTTAAAAATAAGTTGATTTCCCCGACCAACATTTTTTATTGTCAAAAAGATATCCCCATCATCCGCAAAATATTTTGACCATCCTCTCGACCCACTCGTCATTGATGTCAATAAAACATCAAGGCCTGTTTCTTTCCACCTCTTCGGATTCCTCACCGGATCCCCAAACATCTCCAAAAACATCGACTTCAAATAATCATCCAAAAGCGCAATCGCTTGTTTTCGTTTTTGGCGGAGAGCATCGGCCTCGTCAAGGATTTTTACGATGCGTTTTTGTTTTTCTAGAGGTGGGAACGGGATTTCTATTTTTTCAAGCTGCGCCTTATTTAGCGTTTTCCCCATTACTGCCTTATTAGACCCTATAGAATAGTCCACACTTTTCATCACATAAAATAGATATTTCGTGTCTATTTTTAAATGATCTTTAATGATAAAGGCTGCTATCGCTTCATTTGTGTACATTGGGATTTTTGTAATTCCAACTTTTCCAATAGACAACTTGAAGCTAAATAAAACCGTGTTTTTAGGGACGATTTTACAATTACATTCCTTGATTGCTTTCTCTGTGATTGTTTCTCTTGTGCTTTCAAGAACAGGGCCCTGATTCATGTCAGCAATAGAAAGCCATAATGCGCCATCTCCCCAATATAAAGGATTTGATCTTGAAGGTGTTTTCCCAACCTGAATTTCGCATATATTTGTAATATTAACCTTTTTCATAATTGCTGATTTTTTAAATCACTAAGACCAGCAACGATTTCTTTTTCCAGCACTTCAATCTTCTTCAGAATCACCTTGGGATTTTCATATTGCACTTCTTCATAATCCGTTACTTTATAGCGATTGATACTTAAGTCAAAATCACTTTTTTCGATCTCTTTCTTATCGACATAGAAAAATTTACTATTTCGCTTGTTTTTTGTTTGATCTTTTCTTGTTTTCCATTTTTCAACAATATCCGGCAAATCACCGCCACCGTTGATCTTGGTTCGCTTGTCATCCAGCGTGTAGCCATCTGATTGCATATCATAAAACCAGACTTTTTCCGTCTCTCCACCCTTCACAAATACTAAGATCGCAGTGCTTACTCCCGCGTAAGGCTTAAACACGCCGCTGGGCATAGAAACAACCCCTTGAAGTTCGCACTCGTTAAGAAGCATCTTGCGGGCTTGCTTGTGCGCGTTGCTTGAGCCAAAAAGGACCCCATCCGGCACAATCACCCCAGCGCGGCCGCCAATCCGAAGCGACTTGATAATTCGATTGATAAACAAAAGCTCGGTCTTGGTCGTTGGCAGTGATAGCGATTCGTTGATGTCACCCTTATCAATACTTCCCTTAAATGGGGGATTGGCCATAATCACATCATAGCGATTATCCTCATTGAACTTTTTAGAAAGGGTGTCTTTTTGATCAATATTGGGGCTCGAAATACCGTGCATCATTAAGTTCATAAGCCCAATCCGAACCATGCTCTCATCCATGTCATAGCCGTAAAATGTTTTCTCTTTGAGATGGGTCCATTGCCGAGCATCGGTTAGCTTGTCCCCCAACAATCCGCGCGTCAACCCATTTTCATCTATCTGCTGATTAGCTTTACTGGTGTGGGCGGTAAGAATATGCTGATAAGCGCCAAGCAAAAAGCCGCCAGTACCACAAGCCGGGTCGCAAATGGTGTCGCCAAGCTTAGGATTAACCAATTCGGAAATAAGCTGGATAATATGGCGCGGGGTGCGGAATTGCCCCAGCTTGCCAGCGCTGGTAATTTCGGAGAGGAGATATTCATAAATATCCCCTTGGGTGTCCTGAAACCCCTGCCCGGCTGATTCTTGTTTTAATATCTCGTCAAAGATTTCATCAATAATATTGACCGCTTCCACTAATAGCGAAGGTTTGGAAATGATAAAAACGGCGTTCCCCATGTGCTTGGCAAAAGAGCTTTCTTCTTTTCCAAGTGTTTTTAAGAATGGAAAAACCTTAGTTTGGATATGATTGAGCATTTCGCCCCCCTCCAGATGGCGAAATTGGCTCCAACGAAGCGTCTTTTTTTCACCTACATACAGAGATTTATAAGCCTCTCCAGTAAAATCGGCGTCCCGTTTCTTTTTGATATCCAACTCATCGAGCCGCTTCATAAAAAGGAGATATGATATCTGTTCGATAGCGGTAAGCGGGTTAGAAATCCCGCCGCTCCAAAACTTGTCCCAAAGGCGATCAATTGATGATTTAAGCGTGGCGTTAAGCATCTTGCAATATTCTTCCCGCGAATTGGAGGATCTCTTGCTGCATTTTCGCGTCAAAAAGACCCAGGAAGCCTTTTTCATGCAGCCTGGTAAACGGCTCATTCACAAGATCCCGCTTGGTTAACTCGCCATTTTCAATGATAAAGGTTTGCAGGGTCGATAAGAATTGAATTTGTTTGGCAGTTAGCCTATTATGCTCCGCTATAAACTCGGCAAAAGCTTCGGAGACTTTTTCCGAGAAGGTTACTAGCCCGCCTATCCCCATAATATACCTGATCAAATCAAGAAAACTCACCTTACGGGCGTCATAAGCTTTTTGCAAATTCTCTTCGGTCGGATAGGGATCGTATTTTTCCAGCGTGTCCGCAAGCTCTTCAACTTCATCCTTCGTTATACTTTCACGTCGTTTTATTTTCCGTAATACTTCATTTTCCTCTTCCAGCTTTTTAACCAGCGCCTCGACTTTTTCACGATATTTTTGCATGGTAACCCGTTCATGCCCCGGACCAAATGTAATATATTCCTTCTCGGCGGTAAGATCACGTAAATTTAAGGAGTCTTGATCGGGCTTGATCCCCTCTTCTCGGTATTTCATAAGCGGCGCGATTTTCTCTGTTAAACAATCCAACTCGTCTTCATTTGCTTTTGCCAAATAGCCATTATTTAAAACGTCTTCAATAAGCTCTTTTTCTTTGGCAACCACATTGACTGAAAGGGGCAAGTCGGAAACCATTTCAATAATAATCTCTTCGAGCGTTTGTATTTTTTTATCTCGATTTTTATCTTTCCCCAGCTTTGTTATTGAGTAATTTAGCACCTTTAATTCAAAGCTCATCGCCTTAAAGTCTTCTCCCGTGCGCGTCCGCATAAGAGGAGCAATTTCTTTTTGCAAATAGATCGTTTTTTCTTTGGTTATTTTTTGCCAGAAAGAGTCGCCGACCTTGTCTATTTTGGTTTTTGAATCTAAGACAACAACATTATTTGGCGGGAGCTTGGCAATGTCTTCTTTTAGGCTTTGGCACATCTTTTCAACAATTCGCTTATTGCCCTGTGAGTCAGCAATCGCTAGCTTTTCCATTTTTGCTTCAAAAAGCCTGACCGGAATCGGTTTAGACTGTTTATCAACTTTCCCCTTTGGGTTCATCTGAAAATATTCAAAGTTTTCCCAGCAATCAATAATTAAGAACTTATCCTTCTGCTTACACCAAGGTTTGATCTTTTTCGGCTCAAGCAACCTTGTGCCTCGGCCAATCATCTGCCAAAATTTGGTGTACGAAAAAACCGGCTTAGCAAAAACGAGGTTTACCAGCTCTCGCACGTCAATGCCGGTATCGAGCATATCCACGCTGATCGCTATACGCGGAAAATCCTTATTAACAAACTGATCGAGCAAGCCCCCTTTTCCATAAACACGAGGATCATCAGAGACTATAACTTTAGCCAAGTTCCCTTTGTGTTCGGGATAAAGATCGTCAAAGACTTCCTGCAGTCTTCGGGCATGTTTCATGGTCATAGCAAAAAAGATTGTTTTACCAGGCAAGGTCCCACTTTCATCTTTAATGCACTCTTCCATAAACTCTTGGACTATGAGGGCATTGGTCCCCTTATTAGTAACTTTTTTCTCAAGATCCGTTCCTTCGTAGTTTAATTGCTCCGGCTCCTTGCCATCGGCCAATAGTTTTTGCTGTTCAGCCAGTGAAATATTTTGCTTACGAATCCCTTCTTTTTGAAACTTGGTGCGGACTTTTAAGGCCTCAAAATCACAGAGATAAGGAGGCTTATGGCCAATCGCCTCTTCGTATGAATAAGCATAGGTTGGAATACCGTCTTCACAATCAAAAAGGCCAAAGGTATTGTGCTCCACCGCATCTTTTGGCGTGGCGGTCAGACCGAGCTGAATCGAATCAAAATAGTCAAAAATATTCTTATAAACGTTGTAAATTGACCGGTGGCTTTCATCGGCCACGATCATGTCAAAGAAATGCGGACTTAAAGGACAATCCTTGTCTTCTATAATATTGAGCATAGTCGGGTAAGTGGCTGCATAAACACGCCTATTTGTGACTATTTCCTTCTCGCCAATTTTTGGCCAAACAGGAGCGTTGGGGAGAAATTCTTTAAAGGCGTCTAAGGCTTGATTTCTAAGCGCGATTCTATCCACTAAAAACAAGACTCTCTGCACGCGATTTGTCCTCATTAGCACATCTAGCATTGAGACACAGGTCCTGGTTTTCCCTGTCCCTGTTGCCATTACGAGCAGGGACTTCCTTTCTCCCCTATCCAGATTTTCAAAAACGGATCGAATCGCTTCAATTTGATAAGGTCGATCTGAAATATTGCGGTTAATCAGCTCTTGGGAAACAGGTTTTTCGTTTTTTCTTAAAAAGAGCATCCGCTCGAGATCTTTTCTTGTTGGAAAACCATAAATCTTTCGAGGCGGATATTTCTCCGTATCCCAAAAATAGATATCATTGCCATTGGTATAAAAAACAAAAGGCATATCCTTGCCAGAATTCTTTTGAATATTCTTCGCGTATTGCCTAGCCTGTTCCTGTCCTATCCGAGCATCTTTTGAGGTCTTTTTGGCTTCAACAATCGCAAGGGGATAACCATCATCGCCAAGTAAGGCATAATCAGCAAATTGAAAACCTTGATATTCATGTTCTGGCTTTTCTTGGCCTTCGGGTAAACCGACCCAAATATCAAGTTCGGCAGTGACTTGAGCAGGATTTCGCACATTCCAACCAGCTCTTGCAAGACGCTTATCAATAATTTGTTGACGTGTTTGAGCTTCACTTTCTGGGGTCATTGCGTAATATTATAACACGCATTAGTGCCTAATTATGGCAAATACCGAGAGAAAACAGTAGTTCTACTTATTCAACGTCGCATATATCCCGACAGCAACCGCCGCCCCTGTAAGCACCTTATACCAATTATCTTCCCAGAAATCAGGTTTGCTACCCATCGTAATCTTATAAACGTTGCCGTGCTCAATCGTTAAAGTCGGATCGAGATCGGCATAAGCCTTCGCCTCATCAATTGAGCCAGCCCTCTTAACTTCCCAGGTATCCTTCTTCAAGTCATATTGTACAACATAAATCGGCTTTGGAGTCAGGCCGATCACAACCTGCGGCTTATCAAG
>Ga0172379_10010201_pt1 | contig 11424 bp, 5 predicted proteins | sample GrowelOW334metaG_FD_119756 | JGI IMG/M metagenome (GOLD analysis project Ga0172379, IMG submission 119756) | Groundwater microbial communities from an aquifer near a municipal landfill in Southern Ontario, Canada - Groundwater well OW334 metaG | ecosystem: Environmental > Aquatic > Deep... | reverse complement strand
CCTACGTGTTACTAGAAAATATTGATCAAGGATCTGATGCTTCTGATGCGTTGGAAGCAGCAATATCATCGTTGCAGAAACTCCAGATTCATGAAGACTCTCGAACATTGGTAGAACAAGAGCTTACAAAAATAATGGCTGCAGACAGCGTTTCTCAATCCGTTATTTTTACTGGAACAACTCCCGATAAAGAATCCTATGACTACACACAATTCACTCCAAGAAGCTATTACAACAAGAATAATGTATTGCGAAGTTATTTCCGCGCGATGATGTGGTATGGAAGAACTGGATTCAATCTCTCACATAAAGGATTAACTAGAGACGCGTTAAACATTACACGAATTATGGCTTCTGATGACCTACTGAATATGTGGCAGGCTATCTATGTTCCAACTTCCTTTTTAGTTGGAGTCAGTGACGATTTATCGTTTAATGATTATTTACCCTACATAAAAGAGCAAGAAATCAATGACGAATTAATATCACTTGTTCAGTCGAAAGCTAAGGAATTTACAAAGCCACAAATATTCAGCGATATTGTTGTTAAGGACAAGGTATTTGATCAGACAGAAGAAGAGTTGCTACAAGAATCATTAGGGTTTCGTTTCATGGGTCAACGTTTTACTCCAGATGCGTTTATTCTTAATAGCTTAACGCAAGGCAATACGCTCCCTGATCCCGAAACAGGAGAAAGACTTCCTTCTTCGCCAACTGCTCTTATGGTTGCTTCATCTTTAGGAAGTAAAACTGCTGAAAGCTATTTAGAAAAATGGACAGATGAACATGCTCCAAACTCAAAACAAGTCCTCAATAAGAAACTTGGAGAAATGAAGAACACATTTACTGCATTGGGCAATGAAGACTGGACACAAAATGCTTATTTTTCCTGGATGTTCTTATATAAAACCCTCATCCAGGATGATAAAGACTGGAAGGGATATCCAAGGTTTATGAGCTTTGACTTTTGGAGAACAAAAGACCTTAACGCATTTCTTGGAAGTTGGACAGAGTTAAAGCACGACACGCTTTTATATGCCAAACAAAGCTATGCAGAAAAAGGTGGCGGGGGACTTGAGTGCGAGATTTTGCCAGTTCCTAAAGGATATGTGGAGCCGAACATTGAGTTTTTTGATCGGCTGGAGGCATTGGTGACCATGTCGAGTGAAAACTTTAAAAAACTCGAAGTCCTTAACTCTGAAATCGAGACAAGAATAGATCAATTTCTGGAAAGTCTTCGATTTTTCCGATCAATTGCAGTTAAAGAGCTGTCTAATGAAGTTATTAGTGATGAGGATTTTGAAGAGTTGCGTATGAAGGCTGGTAGAATGACCTATCTTGCGCAGGTTCTAAGCGGAGAGGTTCAGACTGAGCGAGAAGCAAGAAGTGCATTGATAGCAGACATTCACACAGATGCTGTTACAGAGCAAATTGTATATGAGGCAACCGGAATCCCACGATATATTTATGTTGCTGTTAGTGATGCGAACGGAGCAAGGTTGGTTAAAGGCTTAGTTTTCTCTCATTATGAATTTTCAGCCCCACTAAATCAGCAGAGACTGAATGATGAATCTTGGTGGACAAAAGTATATGACAAACAATCAGAAATGCCCGTATCGCCTCCCTGGTCTCATTAAATGCTTGCTAATTGTAGGCTCTGTTACTCTGCTTGCTGCAATATATGTGAGTAGACATCAACCCCGGTCTATAACAGAAATGCTAGATGTTCGCGGTATTCAACGTGAAGCCAAGCTGTTTCAAGAATCAGTCACTCATGTGTCTCAGGATAATAAAATGACCTGCAACGTGGCTGTGATTCCTCATCATTTGCTGGCAAGCTCAATTATTTCTAGAGCCTTTAATAGTATTGATAGCCGTGGAATAAAACAAGTTATTATTATCTCGCCAGATCATTATAATCAGAAACTTTCTATGAATTCACATGGTTTTACAACGATGTCCACTTGGAAAACACCTTTTGGTGATTTGCTTTCTGTTCAGAAACCAGAACTAATTGATGGACAAGGGCTTTTCGCCACACACGACAAAGTATTCCACGTGGAGCATGGCATATTTAACATCATTCCGTATGTTAAGTATTTTTTTCCTCACGCTCGGGTTTTACCAATAATCCTTTCTTCTCGTTCCTCAAGAGAAGATATTGAACATGTTGTTGCTGTAGTGAAATTAGAACTGAAAAATGAGGTGGAAACCTTGGTTATTCTTAGTACGGATTTTGTCCATAATGCTCTTTTAGAAGATGTTGTGGCAAAGGATGAGAAAAATAAACAGCTCTTATCATCACTCAATGAACAAAATTTCTCTCAAATTGAAAATGACTGTAAGCAATGTTGGATGTTTGCATTAACTTGGCTAGATTCTCAACATTCTTTCAAAATATTTGAGAATAAAAACTCCCATGATTTTGGTGGTCCTGAAAAAAATATCACGAGCTATATTTCAGGTTGTTTTGTTGAAGAAACCAACGAAAAATATTGAACAATCAACACGTTTTCGTCATTGATTAATATGTGAACGAATAGTGTTGAAGAATCAATCGTCTTCGCTTGATTAGAAAGGAGCGAATGATGTTGAACAATCAATCGTCTTCGCTTGATTGTGAAACATCATGAGCGACTATGTGCTCCCAGAAGGAATCGAACCTTCATCTCAAGTTCCGGAAACTCACGGTCTATCCATTAGCCTATGGGAGCATTCCTTAAAGGAAATCTTCAAGCATTATATCTCAACCAGAGAAGTTTTCCAGGCTTGCTATGCTTCTGTTTTATATAGGGTATAATGGAAAAAGGAGGCAAGAATGATTGGAATTCTTTTTCTGTTTCTAGTGCTGTATGTTGGTTGGTACGTGTTTTTTAGAAATCGTTCAGTTGTAGCTTCTGAGCAAAATGAAACCCCAACGCAATTTGTTGACTTTCCGAATTACCTTGTGTTAGCACTTGCACTTATTGTGCTTGGTTTTAATGTTTTCCTGTATGCTACAGAAACCGGGGAAAGTTTCCCTGCTGTAGGATTTGCTGGATTCAATCTTGCTTGGGTGATAGCAACGCTTCTAGCTTTTCGTAAAAAATATTCCCCGCTAACCCTCATTCTAGCTTTAATTAGCATTTTGGCTGGGGCAAATTTAATATTTCGCGCTAATGGATTTGTACAAACCGTTAATCTTATAACGATGAGTGTTTCTAACGCTCTTCTGCTTTTTTTACATGTTTTCGAACATGTGCAGTGGGAGGTGCTTTGGTTAGTGAAGCAGAAGATAAAAATGATTGCGCGTTCCTTCAAACAGATTATGCTGCTATTTAAACAGCCTCAAAATGAAAAAGAAGGAAAGAAATGGAGTGTGATTCGATTTATAAAGACGTTTGCAATTACGTTTGTTCTTTTACTTTTTTTTACAGGTCTTCTTTCATCTGCAGATCCAATTTTTGAAAAGCTTATTGCTGATGTACGCGACCAGGCTCTTGGTAGATCATTTGCGTCTTTGATATTAGTTTTTTTCGCAACATTGTTTTTTAGTATGAAAGTGAAAGCAGACCAAGATGATCGATACTCTCTGAAACTGTTCTCATTTAGCGATATCTTCTTTCCTTTGTTGAGCATTATTGTCTTGTTCGGAGTATTTTTAGGCGTGCAAGCGAACTATCTTTTTGGATCGCATCAGGATCTTGCGTCTTTTGGATTGACATACAGTGAATATGTGCGAAAAGGATTCACAGAACTTCTATTCACAGCGTTTGTGGGAGGACTCATAGCCTTGGTTGCAATCATTAAGTCCAGACTTCTTGAAGAAAAGAAAAAAGCGTTGCAAATAACTGTGCTAAACAGTGTGTTGGTGGTTGAGTTGTTTTTCATGCTCGCATCTGCGTTCAAACGTGATCTTATGTATGTTGATGTGTATGGTTTAACACGCGTTCGTATTGCAGGAGGTATGTTCTTGTTCTGGCTCGCATCACTTCTGGTGTTGCTGTTTATTATGAACCTGCTCAAAAAAATGCAGGAGAAATCGCTCTTTATAGGAATGGGTGTTGCTTCACTCATTGTTGTGGGTGCTTTGAATGTCCTTAATATGGATGCAATGATTGTGAAAGGCGCTCCTTCACATCATGCCTACAAAGACTATTTCTATATTAATAATCTTTCCCCAGATGGCTTTGAGGGGTGGAAGGAATCTTTGGACGTGCTTCATGGGCGCATTCAGTCGATGCTTGCAAAAACTGAGTTGACGGATATCGATAAATCCCAGCTTGCGGGTGACAAACTTGCGCTTATTTCCTTACAGGAAAAGCGCGTAAAGCTCTTTAAGAAATATGCAGAGGAGCAATGGGTACTTGGATACTGCAAGGAAAAATACTGTCTTGATACTTCTGAGCAGTATAAAAACAGGAGCTATCCGAATTATTCGGGTGAAGGTTTAGATGAATCTGTTCAAACAGCGCCAAAACTGCAAGCCTCTGTGAAGAATGCGCGAAAATGGCAGCATTTCAACTGGTCACAGTACAAGGCATATCAAGAAATTTCCAGCAATCGAGAAAGGTATTTTGACCAGGTTGATGCGGATATCGAGCGCATAAGAGAATTTCAAACGCAGCATAATGTTGATCTGTACAAACAGGAATACCGATTGCTAAAAGAGTTTACGTATCCTTTTATTTCTATTCAGTTGAGTTATTATCCTGAGCGGTTACAGAGCTATTCATATCCAACTGCGATAGGAGGTAGTTTTACCCAACCTCAAGTTGATCTCATGCGGATGTCTCAAAAGAAAGTCATTAGCATTTCTCGATCCCAATGCGGCTCTGATCAATCTGAACTATCTGTGACTGGTATGATAAAAGTGGCTCCTGCTGATTCGACAAATATTTCACAGCTAGGTGGAGTGAGAAAATATCAAGTTTGGGATGATTCAAGTTATAGTGAAGCAGGATCACTTATTGCTATAGCTCATGTTGCATCATCTATTGATACTGCTTTGCAAACATGCGGGACATCATGCGGCGCCCGTTTTGGACAGATGAAACTTAAACCGTCTTCCGTTAATGATGGTGATACATGTATCCCACTCTATGAAATTATTGAGTGGAATGAATTTAAACAACTGAATTAAAGAAGAAATACTGGGAGAGTAATCATGAACATTTTGGATGTTGAGGCGCAAGAGATCCTTGATTCTCGCGGAAATCCTACGGTTGAAGCAGAAGTGATATTGGACAATGGCATTCGAGCAACTGCATCAGTTCCTTCTGGAGCCTCCACTGGTTCGCACGAAGCATTGGAACTTCGGGACAAGGATGAGCGGTATGGGGGAAAAGGGGTTCAAAAAGCAGTCAACCATGTGAATGAAGTTATAGCATTTGCACTTCGAGGAAAAGATATTCTCAATCAAAAAGACATTGATGCTATTTTGTTGGAAACCGACAATAGTGACAACAAAGAACACTTGGGAGCCAACGCGATTTTGGCTGTCTCTATGGCTGTCGTGAAAGCAGCTTCTGCATCGTTGCAGTTACCGCTTTATCGCTATGTTGCTCGTCTATTTGGAAATGGTGAAGATACTTTCACAATGCCTGTTCCCATGATGAATGTATTGAATGGTGGGAAACATGCAGTGAACTCTGCTGATATTCAAGAATTTATGCTTGTTCCTGTGGGTGCTCCAAGTATTCAAGAGGCTGTGCGCTGGGGATCAGAAATATTTCATACACTTGGGAAGATGTTGGAGAAACAAGGTTTTCAGACAACGGTTGGGGATGAAGGAGGGTATGCGCCTTCTTTAGGTTCCAATGAAAAACCCTTAGAGTTGATTGTTGAGGCAATTCAAACTGCTGGATATTTACCCGGTCAACAAGTTGCTATTGCGCTAGACCCCGCAGCTTCGTCTTTTTATTCCAATGGAAATTATGTTCTAAAAGCTGAAAATAAAACATTGTCTTCTGAACAGCTCATTGAACGCTACGAGCAGTGGTGTTCTACGTATCCAATTGTTTCCATAGAAGATGGACTTATGGAAGATGATTGGCAAGGTTTTTCTACACTCACCGCACGTTTGGGGAAACGCATTCAAATTGTTGGCGATGATCTTTTTGTAACAAATCCATTGCGATTACAAAAAGGTATTCAGGAAAAAGCAGCAAATGCTATTTTAATTAAGTTAAATCAAATTGGAACTGTAAGTGAAACAATAGAAGCAATGCAACTTGCGAAACACGCTGGGATGTCCGCTATTGTTTCGCATAGGAGTGGTGAAACAGAAGATACGTTTATTGCTGATTTTGTCGTTGGCGCTGGAACAGGACAGATTAAAACAGGATCACTTTCTCGCTCGGAGCGCGTTGCTAAATACAATCGCCTCATGGAAATCGAACGAGAGTTGGGTGAAAAAGCGACATACGGAAAGGTCGGACTTCACTTTGAATTGTAATAAATTCATCTTTTTCGTAACCTGAAGAGAAAAGAAAAACATCTCCGATATATCAGCGTAAATTAATGTTTTAAATACGTCGGTTTTCAAAACAACGGTTACTTTATTGTGAGATAAAAGATCCATGCATTGTACAGATAGCCAAAAAATCTTCGATGATGTTTGCTGCAACAAGAATCCTTGCCGTTTCGCAATCGTCCTGATTACCAAGATTTTGAGTGGGGGTTTAGAAGGAGCGAAGATTGTGCAGTTGTCTCATGACTGTTTTTTTTGTTGATAGGCGTGAGTTTTTACCGCAGCCGTTCGAGTTTGCTGGTGAGAATGTACATCCTGATACTTTCATTGATGGAGAAAACTTGTGGGTGATTTACCAGGAACGCTTGGGTGAAAACGAGCCGTGGAAATTGCGATACGCGAAGTACGAAATATAAAAAATATAAGAATATATACAGAGCAAAATATCTCTTTCCCTATGCTAGAATGATTGGTATGAGTGATGAAAATTGGGGACCTTCACAGGATCAGCAAGTTCTTGATAAGCAAGCAAATCGATTAGAATTGGAGAAAAGAATTGCTGCGGTTGTTAACGATGAAATGCTAAATCAATTGATTAATGATTCTGACCCATATGTCAGAGTGGGATTAATAAGAGGCGCTTCTTTAAAAGAATGGACCGTAGCTCAACAGAGATTTTATAGAATCAATCATGTTGATATTTTTGCGTCGTTAAATACTCCTGATGCAACTCCAGAACAAAAAGTTTTATTTGCGAGACTAGAAGAAATTAATAAGCGCATGAGTGAGGCGTTTGCCTCAATTCTTGTTGATATTAATAACAGGGAAAATGGGCAAGAGACGGAGAGAGATGCTAATAAATATCTTCAGGAAACAGACGGAAAATTGGAGTCATTGCTGAAATTAACTAAGAAATTTAGCATTAAATCAATCGTTGCTGAAATAGCGTGGACAAGTAAATGGAAAAATCAAGGGAAAGATATAGATAAAAATCCAAGAATTAATCAGCTATATGATGACCTGCGTGTTATTGTTCCTTTGGTTCCTCTCGAAGATAAGGAACAAATCGATGGGTCAGCAAAACAGATCCTCAATCAACTGAAAGATCCAAACGTAAATGCGGCGGTGCAACATTATTTCAATCTAGCTTTGCCAACAACCATTGTAAATGAAGAAGAAAGGCAGCGAGAAAAAGAGAAAGTGAAATCAGAAGAAAGAGAAAGACAATATGCTCGTGAAATGCAGGATTTTGAAAAACATTTAAACTCACATTTTAAAATGTATGGCGACTTTGATCAAATTTCTGCATATTTTAGGGATACCTTGCACTGGTACAATTCTCCAGTTATTCGGGAAAGAATAACAACACTCATACAGAATGTAGATGGGTTTGCATCTCGATTAAAGGGGATGAGCTATAGTGAGCTTCTGAAGAGTGAACTTGACGCAGATATCAGTGCAGTATTTTTAAATTTTCCTTACCCAGAAACTGTGAAGTTATTTAAGAAAGCTGCTGTAGAGTATAAAAATAAACTCTTAATTCAAAAAGCATATGCTGAATCGGAGGAAAAAATAGGTCGGTCGAGTTCTCTTGAAGAATTACTGGATAGCTGTAAAGAATATCGGAGACACATCTTTAACTTAAGTCGAATGGTGGATGAAATGCAAGATAATATGCAAGCATTTCTTGAATATGAAGCACTACCTCCATTAGAGAGAAGAAAGAAATGGATGAGATATAACAATTCTGAGTCACAATATGCAAAGAAAGCAGAGGATCTATTTAATAAATGGATGGAAAATGAAAGAAATAAGGAATTGCAAGAAAGACCTGCACATGCTGCAGAACTTAAGCAGTGGATGATTACACATATTGAAGACAGTTTAAGAAAACGATTAGAAGACCTCACAAAAAAAGGAAGCTATGTAGATTCCATCTTGCAAGACGATGCTCTGGCGTTGATAGAGAGAGTGGTACCTCCACTTATACAAGATCTGGAAACATTTATTGATACAAATCTCTTTCTTGAACTTCATTCCAAGAATATTCAAGTTTTAGAGGAACAATTAGGAGAAAGTCGATATTATAACTATGAAAAGCAGTTTGATTCCAAGCCAACAGTTGTCTCTGGGATACCAGAACTAGAGCAATTTTTCAAAACACTTAATCAAAAAATTAATAGTATAACGAGAGCAATGGAAAACTTGAACGATTTTGGTTCAGAGTTGCAGAAAGAACAAGAAGGCAAAGAACACCTATTAGCAGTTCCTCGACATCCTCGAATCTCTTCAAACCTTGAAAGAGACATGCCGCGTTTTTGGTTTGATCAAATTATACTCGTGTTGACACAAAAATTACGCAAAGATGATGCTCATCCTACTTATTTAGAAAGAGTATTTGGTTTGGACAAAGAATACTTAGAACGGGGTCTCGTAGAAGCAAAGGGGTATTTAACAAAAATCATGGGTTATAGTGAAGAGCAAGTTGATAAGGCTGCAGCTGAAATGTTTTTGTCTCCAATTGATAACGCTTGGAAGAAAATAACTCCTTTCTTTCATACAGAAAGTGGCGAACCGAAATTCTTTGATTTTGATAATTATGGATTGTCTGACTTATCGCAATACAGCATTAAAAGCGGTGAAGGACATTCTATGGGAGAAGAAAATAGTTGGAAAGATAAAGATCTCAAGGTTCGTATACAGACACTTGATAATTGGCTCGATCATGCAACAGTATCTATAGATCTAGTTCGTGACTATAGTAGAAGACCAGACACAGAAGAGGTACTCCAGGCACTTCTGATTGGGAAACAGAATTCAGTTGAGAACCACATACTTGTTCCATTAAGACAATTGTTGTCTGCTGATCAGATTGACGAGTTAAAACGAGAGTTTCCAAAAATTGATTCCCCCTATTGGCTAAGGATGAAAGTTGCGGGTATGATATCTCGGGGTAATGAAAAAGACGGTTTGCTAAAAGACGTCTATGCTTATACTGAAAAAGTAACGGCTGATAAAGATAAGATTGCAAAAATACTCACTGAATTGCAGATTGATGCAGAGAAACTCATTCTTCATGATTGGACGAATATTATCTATAATATCATTAAAGCGCGGTTTAATTCTCGGAAAGAAACTGCTTATATGTTTTCTGCAAAAAGTCAATTCTATCCTCTAGAAAATGCTCTCACACCTGAGCAACTTGATCAAATTGTTCAGAAATACCAAGCAAGCTAATCCTTTTTCCCCTCCAGCCTCTTAAACAACTCTAACGCATTTTTGAATGCTTCGTCGATGTTGAAGTATTTGTAGTTTGCCAACCGTCCAACAAAATGAATGTCTTCTAGTTTATCTGCTTCGCGTTTATACTGTTCGTAAATCGCTTGACTGTTTGGTCGGGGAACAGGATAGTATGGTTCTTGCTTCTAGCTCGGAGCGCGTTGCTAAGTACAATCGCCTCATGGAAATCGAACGAGAGCTTGGGGGCAGGGCATTCTATGGGAAGGTCGGATCTCACTCTGAATTGTAATAAATTCTTTCTTGTTGAATCCTGAAGAAAAACGATAAACCTCTACGATATATCCATGCAATTTAATGATTGTATATTTATGTGGATGTTGTAAAACTCGCGCAAGCCTTATGGAAAACGTTCTGCCCAATTTAGCTAGTTCTGCTCCATTATCCTCTGATTCATCTATTCAGATAAGTGGGGACATTGAGCAGCAGTTTCATGTTCCCCTTGAACCGTTATCGCAAGGACCTTTGGAAATACAACGACTTTCGACACACCACCTTTTTCACAACGAGATTAAAGATCCAAGTGTTGTTCAAGTTGCGGATCATTTATATATGATGTTTGCTTCAGTTGGAAATTCTATACATCAACAATGGATTGTGGGGAGATTTCGGGCTCTTTCATTGCAAGGACCTTGGGAAGAAATAGAGCCAGTTAAATTTAAGGATTTGCGCGGTGCGCAGCTGTGCGCTCCTGCTGTGACATACGAAGCTGATGATAAAGAAGCACCTTGGAAAATGTACATTCAAGACGCCTGTTTTGTTCCTGGAAGTGTGATTGCGTACGCGACTTCAAAAGATGGAAGAGTGTTTACAGGACAGCCTCATCCTTTAGCAACGAAAGATAGCGTTGATGCTCGTCCTAATGATGTTATTGGGGTGTACGATGCTGGAATATCTGAAATAAAATCTGGTAAAGAAGAGTTGCTGTGTCTTCTCTATTCTGGATATAGGAAAATTGGTTGTGGTGATCTGTATGTCTCAACAAAGAACAAACGAGACTTGGCTGCAAAATGGTCGCGCGGTTCCTGTCTATTACAACAAGAGCAGGTTCCTTTTCACAATCGTCCTGATTCTGAATATTTTGAATGGGGTTTAGAGGGTGCAAAAATTGTGCAGCTTTCTCATGATTGCTTCTTGTTGATTGGTGTAAGCTTTTTGCCGCAACCCAACGAATTTGCCGGAAAACGACAACGCGTATTTTGGGCAGGTGCTCGAGATTTACAGGGTCCGTATGTTCCCATAGGATTGCCGCTCTATCCTTCTGGACTAGATCGCGCCGGTGAAAATGGACATTCAGATACGTTCATTGATGGAGATTATCTGTGGTTGATTTATCAGGAGCGATTGGGAGCAAGTGAACCGTGGGGGTTAAGGTATGCGAAGTATGAGATCGGGATTGTGGAACAGATGCTAAGAGAAAAACTAGTCTAAACTTTTTCCTTCCAACCTCTCGAACAACTCCAGCGCATTTATAAATGCTTCATCCATGTTGAAATATTTGTAATTTGCCAACCTTCCAACAAAGTGAATGTTCTCGAACTTGTCTGCTTCTCTTTTGTACTGTTCATAAATTGCTTGATTGTCTGGTCGCGGTACCGGGTAATACGGTTCTTGCTCTTCGCTTACAACGTCAACAGAGAACTCTTTTGATATTGTTGTTTTGGGATGCTTTTGTT
>Ga0172379_10010200_pt1 | contig 11424 bp, 14 predicted proteins | sample GrowelOW334metaG_FD_119756 | JGI IMG/M metagenome (GOLD analysis project Ga0172379, IMG submission 119756) | Groundwater microbial communities from an aquifer near a municipal landfill in Southern Ontario, Canada - Groundwater well OW334 metaG | ecosystem: Environmental > Aquatic > Deep... | reverse complement strand
GGCCAGCATGGGGGCATTCTGTCCCACTTGAGAGCCGATCACATTGGCGGCATAACTCCAGGCGGACTTACGATCCGAGTCAGACAACTGAGGGTTGTGTTCAAGGAAATAGTCAGCCCAGTTTTCAAGGTCCTTGGCGCCCACCGTATTGGCCACACCTTCAACAAACCGAACCCCACCTTGCAGCAATCCCTTGGCTCCTTCCTTCAATGGCCCCTCGTCCCTGGCGGCAACGTAATTCAATCGCTCGCCCACCGGGCTGGACATCACGTTGGCATACAGAGGGTTCATGGTGCCGTCGGTATCGAACTTCGGCGTGGGCTCAACGACGCGCTCGCCTTCAGGGGCGGGATCGTTGCGGAAGGCAGCCTCCATCGTGGAGATAGGATCAACGCTCGCCTGCTGCTTCCGCACCACTTCCGCCTGGACAGGCGAAGCGCCTACCGGAGCGGGGTCGTTATTGAACGCCGTCTCCATAGTGGCGATGGAGTCAAGAATTGAAGGTGAAGGCATTATCGTACCCCCGCTTGCGAAGGAACAAGAGCCTTGCTCCTGGCTTCTTTAAGTTCAGCGTCGGTAGGAGAAAACCCTTCTGGGTTAAAACTCCTCGCTATTCTTTCCTCAAAAGGCGACACCCCCAGTTTGTCGTTGATGGTGGCAATAATCTCGTTAGCCGATCTTTCGTAACCATCGAGAGTCTTGGATTGAACGAACCCGCCGAAGATCAACTTCTGCCTGGCACGATCACCCTTGGACTTGCTCGCAGTCTTTGACTGCAACTCATACTGGTCCTTCAGTTCGATCAACTGGGCGCTGGTGAACTCGTCGTTATAAACCATCCGCCTGATCCTGGCATTCAATTTCGCAGATGTTTTAACCTTGCCGAACATCGAAGTTCCGGCCTCTGCGGTAGGATCACCCTCGCTGGCAAGACGAATCTTCTCGATAATTTCAGGAGAAGACTTCAGGGCCAGGTTCCTTCGTATCTCACCAACCCCCGCGTCAATGACTGCGCTTTCCATTGCCCGGTACTGCTCTGTAGCCATCACGTCTGCCAGGTCAATCAGCTTGCCGGATGTATCTTCACGAGAAGCCCGTCTCAAAGCACCGAGATCACGGAGCGCCTTCAGCTTGGGGTCATTCGCATAAACATCTTCGAGACCCTTTTGATAAACGAACTTCGTCGTCTTAACATCCTTGCCACCCTGTCTGACCTTATCGGCCGCAGTCTCGTTAGCTATGTCAGCAACACTCTTTTCGGCAGCCCACTCACGGCTATACAAGGAGTCCTTGCCTTCGGTCAGGTCCTGAGTTCTTCCCGACATCGCAGATACGATGCCGCGCCGGGTATTCATGTCATTGTTCCAGCCGATGAAACCATCTCTCTTGCCGATGGTGTTGTTGAATGCGGCAAGCCCCTCGTCATCGAGAGAGTCAGCCAAAACCTTCATGCTCTCCGTGGCGTACCAATACTTATTTCCGCTTCTCTCCAAGAGGTTGGCGGTTGGGTTACGCAAGTTGACCTGCGGCGTTCCTTCGGATATAAACTTCTGATTCCTGGATTCCGCGGGAAGCTGGGTAACATCCAAGGCGCTGGTCTTGAGAACGCTGGCGATGGAATCAGGAATTGTCCGCCATTCCTCAGCAACCTTCTTGCCCGTCTTGATGGCTGACTCCGCCATGCCACCGGATATTTGACCAACAAGCGACGAAAAGGTATCAAAGAGTTGTTGCGTCTGCTCGCGGTTGCCGGCGTTCTTGAAGCTACCATCAGCCAACTGCTTGGCAATCCCGATGATGCCGGCGCCATACTTCTTGACCATCCAGGCGGCCGCGTATTCTTCGGGCCTGTCGATGATCTTGTTGCCGTTGATGTCCAACTGCTGAATGAAATCCTTGCTGACCTGCGAGCCATCGCTCAGCAGGTTGGCGGTGGAGGCAAACTCAAACTCAGCCTTGTCCGGCGTCCACTTGTTTATCACCACAGAATCATCAACGAACGATGACACCATCGGCAATATCTTGTTGACCTGTAATTCATTGTCCGCGCGCGCTGAGGTCTCTTTCCATTGATCTCCGAGCCGCTGATTGACAGAGTTAGCCAGTTCCGTAACAACCTGCTTGCCGTTCTCCTCGCTGAATACATCTATCCGTTTGCTGTTACTCTTCAGCACCCTGGCTATCGAATTCTCGATAGCAACCTTCATCTGGGCCGGAGACATCGACTTGTCCTTGTTAATCGTCGCCTGAAGATCAACAATGACCTGCCCCGTCATCTCTGTGATTCCATTTCCGGGGTAATACTTAATAAGATCAGCCTCGCCTTCTTTCTCGATCCTCTTGGCATCCACTATGCCGGTGCGAGGCAACAAGGCGTCTACATCAATCTTCAACCCTTGAATCATGGGAGCATAGGACTGCACTATATTGCCTTCGCCTATCCTGGCCTTGACCTCTTGGAACGCCATGTCTCTGACCTTTTTGGACTCGCCATCCTGCTGGACGATGCCTGCCACAGACTGCATGGCCCCGCTGTCGATCATCCTCTTGGTGTCGTTCAGCTTGGTCTTCACGGAGTCCAAGGCTGCATTGGCATCCACGATGGCTTGAGCCCTGACGGCCCCCCTGGCCTCCCTGGACATCCCTGAAGACGCCACGATAGCCTGCTGCGCCTTATTGATGGCGGCCCCCACCGTGGTGGCGGCGCCTGTCTTGGGGTCGGTAAATGAAACGTTCTCCTGATCCTTGCTGATCTTGAGCGACAGCACATCCCGGATTTCCGGGTTCAAGGGTAACGCCATGCCGCCGGCCCCGGCGATCTCGCCAACCTCTAAGCCGAACCTGGCCTTGAGTTCCGGCGTCTCCATCACCTTCCTTGAAAGGTCAGCGTTGGACACATCCTTCGCCGGTTCAACCTGAGTCCTGTACCAGCCAGCCAATACATCCTCGTTCTTGGCTTCCACGAGTTTTTGGTCGGATACCTGCACTCCAAGGCGCGGGTTAAGCTGGGTCAGATACTTGGGGGCGGCTTCCTTCAAAGCAGCCACAGTTTCTGGGGCGCTCCCGGCAGAGAGGCGTTGAATCAGGTCGTCGTACTCCTGCTTGGTGCTCATGCCAGCCAGTTCCGTGGCAGATGAGCGTAGTTGACCCACAAACGCGGGCGCCTGGGCTTCGGATGGCCCACCTGTGGCAGCTAAGACATCAGCCGGTACGGGTTGACCAATGGATTCAAGGTGACTTCGCATCTCGGCCGGTGTAGGGGCAGGCGCAGTCTCAGTCAACGGATGCTGGTCAATGTACTGCTGGCGGTCCCTGGCGCTCAACCGTGAGGGCAAGGGATTCACAAGCGCTCGCCCTTGTTGAGCCTGTTGTTGGCGGTTCATGGTCTGGTCAGCCATGCGTTCAGCCAAGATGCGGTTGTATTCCTTGCCAACAACCTGGTTATCCGCACCTTGGGGAAACCCACCAAAGAAATCCTCGCGACGGTTGGCATCCATAGCCGCCAAACGTTCCTCATAGTTTGGCCCCACTTCGCCGGCTGATTGCGGCACAGTACCTGCGATTCGCATGGGATTACGGAAGCCGCCCGCTGTCCATTCGGGTTGTCCTGTCTGCGGGTTAATGGTATTACCTGACCGCTGGAACACGCCGCGTTGCTGCAAAGCTAAGCGTTGCTCGCGCGTCAGCATGGAGGTATCTATATTTTCTGGAAGTATTCTTGCCATTTGTGTATTCCTTTTATATTAAACGTGAAGGCCGCATCCCTCCGCCCGCTCCGCCAATGTTGATTAGGGTTGGCATGTTGTATTTCCTTTATTGTGGCGTCCATATTGCCTTTCCGTAGATAATCGGCATAGTCGGATCGTGAATACGTCCGCGCCCCACCCGCCGCCCGGTCTTCATCTGTTAAATTTGTTGGCATAATGTTTTCTTTCCGTTAATTCTGATTGATAAAATTCCATTTGAATAACCATCGTGCGTTATCAACAGAACAAGATCGTGATTCATAAGGACCTATCGGACAGTTCCAATTAACGTTGAATAATGTTCTCGGATTAGCCGTTATATTCCCTACGAAATCTGAAAGATAAGAATCGTTAATAGATTCTCCCCAACTTTGAAAATGAATCAGTTCTCCCTGCACATAATCTAAGTCATCCATATCTAAAAAAGAACCAGAGTACCATGCAAACCATGCGTTGTGATAATCAGTTCTGATTACATAAGTCGGGACTAGGTACAGATCAACGGCTCGTGGGATTGCGCTGTTGAGTGGAGGAATCATAGCCAAAGCTTTTGCTCGTTGTCTGCGCAACCCATATTTATAATCTATAAAAGTACCAGTATCTTCCATTCGTCTAAAAATACCAACATAAGCACCCCCTCCCATGCCAGAACCGTCTCCAGAATCAATATGCCAACCTGCTGCAACAAAATCGTTCCAGGCTGCATCAAGTAGCGATGTCAGGGTTTCACAATTATATTCTAAACGCGGCCCCAACCAATCACCATACGCCCACATGCCTTCTCTATTGGCTAATCCTCCGCTATACGCAGTCCACCTCAGCACACTTAACCCCTTCTGCAAATCCTCAAAGCACCATGAACCGATAACGTATCCTCTCTCGTTATATCCATAACTATCCGCATCGGATGGATTTTTCCTTCTTCTGAAACTTTCCCCCGCAACCGCACTCACATTTAATCCCGCCGCCGCCTGCCAAGTCGCTAAAGTAAAATAGAGAAAATCTGTCCCCGCCGGATTCAACGGTCCATTTACGTAATCAATGAAAGACTCGCAACTCGATTCGCACCAATCCTGCATTTCAAAGATGAATGCTGCATCCGATATATTTACCCCAAATGTTATCGGCAAACCGGGACCTTCTGCTAAAACTTCCCTGCGCTCATAATATGCCAAATAAATTTCATCCAAAATGGTCTTATTCGCCAATGCCTGCATCTGGGCAATCGTCATGCTGGTCAGGAATTTCGTGGATTGCAAATCACTGCCACGATTGATTGTTGTGAAAGCTGCGCTCATGGTGTTATATCAGTCGCCCCCCTCATCCAATCCCACGTAGCCTTCAAACTATGCCCCGCTGCCGTTAGTGCCGCCTCATACAATGCTTGTGTTGCATAGTCAGCCGGATTGATGTCACTCCCCGCCGCCACGATCACCCCCGCCGCGTCATACTCCCGCAGGAATACGCCCTTGTAGAGAACCTTGTCGCCTTTTGCTGAAAGACCGGATACTACCGTCCCAAAATATACCGAATCATTACCACTTGCCCCGCCTGGCGCCAACAATAATTGATTCCCAGTTCGTTGTACAACAGCGGCATCTATGTTGCGAATGGTCTGCGGCACGGCCTCCCTGGCAATCTGTTTTGCGCGATCTCCTGTAACGTAATCCTGATTACTTACACCCCGCAGAACAGCATCAATCTTTTCTTTGACATCTTTTTCCTGCGCTAAAAATCTTTTCCCAACTCCTTGCGCAAGACCCCGAAGGGCTGCATCAACCTCCGGCCTCGTTGGAACCCCGTCCAAACTTTTCTGCATCACTTCCGCAACCTTAGCGTCAATATCCGCCATCTTCCCCACGAGCCACTGATCCAACGTAGCCATGAGTTCTTTCTGTTTAGCTTCCAGCTCGGCGCGGCTTCTCTCCGCAGAAACACCACTTTCTCCTGTTCCCTGCGGGACGGTTCCTGTTATAAGCACTGGATGTTGGGTGTCAGGCATATTAAGATATTGGCTCCAGATAAGTATAAGTCGTTATGAGCACTTTCGTTTTTATTACTCTATCGGCAAAATACTCAAAATCACCCGTATGAGAAACACGACTGCCATTATTATTTTCCCACACCCCACCATCAATATAAGCATTAGCCAGCACTCTGGAAGTAAAATACTTTTCGTTATGAGTCCAATGAACCCTGTAAACCAAAGTCTGATTGTTCCAATAACGACCCAATGTTTCTGAATAAATCTGCGTAGTTACATATTCAAAATCCCCGTATTCGTCCCACACGCTTTCGCCTTCAAATGGGAACTTTTTGATTGTCCTGGATTTTTTGTAACTATGTGTCAAATAGTCATCGTAATTGTGCGACAATATCGCAATGGTTGTAAGATTGCCTGACCCCGGCAAATACGGGTTGCCTTCCGAAAGCGGATTCCCGTTTGCATCTAAAGTAATATCTCGCTCAACCCCGTTTTGGTCCTTATAGACCATTACATCAGGAGCGTCAGTGTCGTGCAATTCTTCAGAAATATACGAGATAGTCCCCTCGCCGCGATGGGACACGAACTCCGGCACGGATACGTGCTGCGCCTCCTCAACAATACGTCGCGTCTTGGTCTTGCCGGGAAACTCTGTCCGTTGATTTTCTACCCCAATCTTCTGCCCTTGCACGGGAATCTCGGAAGGCAGGTCAACAGCGGCGGCCGAATGATCTTCAATAGTCCGTCTTACCAGGCCGTCGTTATCGTGCGAAGTCTTGAAAATATCGGTTACAACATACCTGTTGGTGACAACATCCTTGGAACAATCATCGCGGACCTCGGCGCGTTGCTCCTTGGTCTGTCCGTCAACCTCTGTCATAGCCTCCGGGGTTTGCGTAGTGAGCCCCAGTTGCTGCCGAGTTTCTGTCACAAGGCCAGCCTGTACGCGAGACACCTGAAATGGAATGTCCCGGTATTGAACCGTCCGTGTAATAATCAGAATATCCCAAGACCCATCGCCGTTGTCCCGGAGTTGACGGTCATACGACACGCCGTTGGCCGGCGGCGTAATCAACGGATACGATTCAGGGTTCGATACGCCAAAGTGATAATCAATGGAGGTCTTGTACCGGCAGTCCCAAGACGACGTGGCGCTTGTGACATCCAACTGATCGTAGTCTCGCTCACGCAATATGAGGTCAATGAGTCCTTCTTCTTTGCGGTACGAAACCGTGGCGCCTTTACCCTTTCCTTTCCAAGCATCTATGACCGCCTGAGCCTCGTCCTTGCCCCAACCGAACAGATAAATGAGCTTCTCGGTACGATGAGTCAGCCAAGTGATGTAGGAGTCCAGCCGGAAGTGGGAGATCGCCAGAGACATGGTAATGACACCGCTACCATCGTCAGATTTGGATGTAGTGACGCCCAGGTTGCGCCACGTGCCTGTACGAACCTCGTTCTCAATGACAGGGTTCACGTACTCCCGCTCGTTCAGGCTGGCTACCATCGCATCCAGCTTTAAGAGCGAGCAATTCGGCCAGGAGATTTCGATGTAACGCTCGTAATCGGAGGCGTTGGCGCCCGTGGGCTGGTCTTGCAGGAAGCGGGCAACACGCACGCGGCCCTCATCCCAAGAGATCGTCTCGGCCCAGCCGCGCCGTAGGACCTGCACGAGTTTCGTGACCTCACCCTGCATCACGCGGCGGATGAACGCCTGGCGCCAACGGCCTTCGTAAACCTCACCGTTCGCCATGGGGCTGTCGACATATTTGCAAGGAACCGTATTCTTAACACTCGTGCAGAGATTCAAATAATCAATGGCATCCGGGATAACATCCGGCGAGAGTTCCGGCCAATGGCGAGGAAGCTCGGCATCTCCAAGCAGAGACACATAGGTGGCTTGGAGTTGCTCAAAAAGCTGAGCGTCGATCTCAGCCAGCGGCTCCTTGAACTGAGTCGCCCATTTTGTCAGTTTTTCGGTGGCGCTCATTGGCTGTCCCTGTCCGTATAAATTTCCTTTGCAAACGAGAACACGTCGTTAGTAACATCCCTGGCATCCGTCGGCTTATTAGGACGAGGATTGAGTTTAATCAACTCGTTCATGGCCGACTCTATTTCCCTGTCATTAGAAGCCGCAGTCAAGGCTCGCTTTCCAATAACAACCATCGCCTCGCGCATCACCATGAGCTCAAGCGCGCGCGTAGAAGCCAGTAAGGGCGTATCCGTGTCGCGGTACAATGGCGTCGGATATTCCCAGTAATCCACATACACCGACCTATCAGTAACCTCCTCGTTAGCGCTGTCAATACATACCAGCTTCCTGGTTTCTTCGGGTCGGACTACATAATCTACACCCTCCAAATTATCGCCTTTGTAAGTCGGAGAGAAAGTCTTAATAGCCGAAAGCAGATAGAACCCCAGCTCTCCCCCAAACTTGACGTACTGCCCGGTATGGTCCGCCGTCAGAGATGTCGCCTCGAATGTCGTTCCGCCCTTTTTTACCTTGGCGTCGTATCCAATAGCCGCGGCACCACCCGAAGGCACGTAATCATAATAGCGATATTTCGGATCGCTTAAATTAACGGCAGCACGATCACGGTGTACGTACTCAAACCCATCATCCACGTCAAGAATCTGCAAGATATCGGCCAAGTTGGATTTCAACCACATGCCCGATGAATACGAGCTGGACGATAGATCGACCGTGATACGACGGCCAAGTTCTTTGATATAGACCGCTCGGCAGATTGAAAAGTAAAATTTATTGACAAACCGCTTGATGGTCGTCTTGTCACCTTCTTCGTTGGTCCTGCGGAGAGCACGCAACGGGGTTTCGTACAACTCCTTAAACGTAATCATTTATTTCCTTCCTTCCTTAATAACTGCCACCACATTCGTAAACACCCGTTTCCAGTTATTTTTGTGCCCCACCGTAAAATGACACTGGCGACATAAAACCACCATGTTATTTGTGTCCATCGCCAAGTCTGGTCTGACATGCTGGGGCTGAATATGGTGGACTTCCAACCTGCGTTCAGACCCGCACCACTGGCAAGGAACTATTCTGACGCCCCAACTCGACCGCTCCCCCACCGGCAGCCCTATGGCGACACAGACGCAAACCGCCAATGCCGCCAGTAGGACTGTGAATCTTATACTCATATCGGCCCCGATGCGTTAAAAACACCCTCCAAATCGCCCCTGTAGCGCGTCAAAACTTGCCAACCCATACTACGCCGACTTCCGCGCCGCCAGCCATTTCTTGACCGCAGTCCACAACGCCGGGACGAGGATCAGTAGCGCGGCCACGGCTATCTCGATGAACCGCTCCACGTCGCCGGAAGTTGCGATACCCTTTTCGGTCAGGTACGCGATATAGACAGCACCCACACCGAACACCACTTTGCGGATGATTGAGGCCAATAATGATTTCACCATTTCGTTCATTTTTCTACCCTCCTGTTTTTGTGGCCGGTGAAATGTCACCCGCCTTGGTTTGCTTTCGCTGTTCATTCTTAAAGTCCTTGACCAGTTCGATGATCTTCCCAAGCGTTTCTTTTGAAAGCGTATTGAGCAAAGGGCCAGAAAGCCAAATCAGAGCAACGAAGATGGACCATTCCGGCACGGTCCGGCCGATCAGAGACAGGACCACTACCATGCCGAAATTCGCCAGCATCGCCAGCGAGAAGGCATTCTGGGCGAGCCACGAGGTAGCCCCTTTGCCAGCAACCGTGGTAAGGATTTCCAACTTGATTTGATTGGCGGCATCCTTATCAACTACAAGCTGATCCACGGTGCTGAATATGCCCTTAACAAAATCCGGCAATATGTTGATTATTTTATCCCACATGGTTTCCCCCTATTTGTATCTGCCCGCGCCCAAAAACGTGAACCCGTTTGACAGCAGTTGGTCTGTCATCCACTTGACATCATCCGGGTTTGAGGCCCACCACTCCCCTGGCACCACGCGCCCTTTGCCAAACCTGTTAGCCAGACTTTTCAGGGTGGATAGATAAGCCGGGAACGTAGAACGGGTCAGTGGAGCGTTGACCGGATGCCCGGCCTGTTCCAGCCAGAGCAGGACTTTAGGGTTGGTGTTTCCGACGGCCATCAGGAAATTCGCGTTGGCCGAACCGACAATTACCGGACTGTTGGGCGCGTATTTCTGAATCCACCCAATCCGAGCGGCCACGGCGTTCGGGTCCGGCATGATCTCATCTGTTTCAAGGCACACGCCGAATGCCATGTTTTCCATGCCAAGTCTGCAGCCAGCGTAGGATGCAACCGCCTCGGCTACGATGTTTTCGGTAAATGGCACGGAGGTGTTGTCGTTCCAAATAAAACAAACGTGCCGATCAATCCCAAACTCGCCCTTAGCCCACATCGCCCAGTCAACCTCGCCGTTACTCGCGGTGGGCGCCTTGACCGGTAAATAGTGGCCATCGCCGGGATGCTTCATACCGTTCAACGCCATGTCCAGCACAGGGTTGCCACGGCAGAACTCACCGCGAATATAGACCAGTGTGTTGCCACCCCAGTTTTTAACGCACTGGAGCATGTCAATTCTTACGGTATTTTCATTTGGTTTGGAATGACAGCCACGGCAATCCAGTTGGCTTGACACGCCTCGGTTGTTGGGCATCCCCGGTGTGGCCGGGACAAACATGCACCCGCGCCAGTCGGGGGTGGCAGATGGGGTGAACGGGTTAAGGTTGCACCCAAGCAACATCAAACTTAAAACTAAACCAGAAAAACTTTTTAACCAGTCCATACGCACCTCCTATTTAAACAAGCTCACTTCCTGAATTTCCGACACAAGCCCCGTCCACTCTACGCCTGCATCTGTTCTGATCGTCACAACCTTCCAATCGTCGGAATGTCTGACGAGCACGCCGCGCTCCGGGTGATCAGAATAAACAAATTGCACCATGACTTCGTCACCGGGTTTCATACCGCTCCCGATGGTCCGGATGAAAACTGACTCGCGTTATGTGCTGCGTGAATATCCTGCTCAATCATCAACCGCATCCCCGCACATAACAAATCCTTAGCCTTGTGTTCCAGCGCGAGCCGGTCCTTGTCATCGGAGACCGATCGGGACGCGATCATGGCCTCCATGTGTTCCCGGCACACGCACTGGCCGGACAGGCAGAAATCAGTATGGAATAGTTGCGCCATCAATCGTTCTCCGGTTTGCGTATGCACGGCCTTTGCGCGAGTTGGGCCACAAGATCGCGGAGTGCGTCCGTAACCCGGTCCTGGCTCTGCCGCGCCTTGTCCATAGCGCGAAACGCCATCCAGACCGATGCCGCCGCCAGGGCAATCAGCGCGATTGTTACCGGCCATTTCCCCGCCGCCTCGATGCCGTCAACCGGGATTTGAATTTGCCCGATCACTCCAGCTCCAACGGTTGCTCCGACGCCAACGATTTCTAATAAATTCATAGATTTATCCGCCCTTCATTGTCATCCACCTGTAAGCGCAACTCGCCGCCGCCCAAACGATGCAGACCAATCCTGCGGCTATTGCGCCGCCAACCAAGATGACCAAACTTGACCGCCAGAACGCCGACCATTTGGTTTCGGGATTCATTCCACGTACCCCTAACATTGAACTCCTCAACTAATATTTAATAATAAAAATTACGCCTAAAGATTGCGGTTCGGTGGATGCTCCGGTGCGGGGAGTGCCGTT
>Ga0172379_10010199_pt1 | contig 11425 bp, 12 predicted proteins | sample GrowelOW334metaG_FD_119756 | JGI IMG/M metagenome (GOLD analysis project Ga0172379, IMG submission 119756) | Groundwater microbial communities from an aquifer near a municipal landfill in Southern Ontario, Canada - Groundwater well OW334 metaG | ecosystem: Environmental > Aquatic > Deep... | reverse complement strand
GCGCCGTGACCAATTTCGCGGCGGCCGGGACGTCCGGTACGACCGGTTTGACCGGTGGAAAATGGGGCAGCTGAATAATAGTGAATATAGCGCTTGGTGGTTTCACCACTGCTGTCTTGCAAATGTTGTTCTTCGGACAGGGGGCCGAGAGTAGTGATAGTTAGAGCCTGGGTCAATCCCCTTTCAAATAATGCCGATCCATGGGTACATGGCAAAACGTCTAACTCAACATTAAGAGGTCGAATGTCGGTCATTCCACGTTTGTCATAACGTTGGCCTGACAGTGTCGAGGTACGAATATATTTTCGAATAACTATGTCAACGGCTTCCATTAATTTGGCTGCTGCTATTTCGCCAGACTCGATTTCATTGGTAAAACTTGCTAATACCGCTTCTTTGACTTTTTCCTCTCCGGCCATGTGGGCACCATCAGCTCCAGTAGAAATAAAATCTTGCAATTCTGTTTTGACTGCCTTTTCGACCTTATCTTGTAATTCAACTGACGGAGACAAATCGACATATTCCATCTTAGGTTTACCAAACTCTTTGGCAAACTCCAAAAGTTTTGCATTAATTTTGTCACCTTCGGAAAAACCCAGTTCAATAGCTTTTAATACAATTTCGTTATCAACAATTTTGGCATCAGCTTCGATCATATTGATACCTTCGCCATCTTTACAAATCAACAGGTCCATATCAGAAGTAAGTTGCTCAGTTAAAGTGGGGAAGAGACTAATTTCACCTTTATTTAGACCTAAACGCACCGCTGACACAGGACCTTTAAAGGGCAGACCTGAAATCATAAGGGCAGCACTGACGGCAGTAAAAGCGGTGACAACGACATCATTGTCTTTGTCATTGCTGAGCACGGTAGCCATAACTTGAACTTCATTTTTGAAACTCATGGGGAAAAGGGGACGGATAGACCGGTCGATAATTCGGCCAAAAAGAACGGCTGTGTCACTAGGGCCACCGTCGCGTTTCATCCATTTGCCACCCTTAATGACGCCTCCGGCATAAAATTTGTCGACAAATTCGACAGATAAGGGGAAATAATCTTTGGTTAAATCCAAATTACCTTTAACAACAGTAGCTAAAACTACAGTTTTGCCCATTTGGGCGAGAACAGCACCAGAAGCCTGAGGGGCTAATTTACCAGTTGATAGGGTGATAGTTTTACCACCAAGAGAGATATCCATAAAAATTTTCTAAAATAATAATAAACAATTATACCGTTATTTTTTGAGGTTAAGAGATTTGATCAATTGACCGTAGCGGTCTTCATTGTGAAGTGAGAGATAACGAAGCAAACGGCGACGTTTAGCGATTTTGGATAGCAATCCTCTTTTTGCGGGAGAATCGTGTTTGTTATCACCAAGGTGTCCTTGAAGCTTGTCGATTTGAGCCGATAAAATAGCGACCTGAATTTCGGGGGAACCAGTATCACCCTTGACTTGAGCAAATTTGGTAACGAGAGCAGTTTTTTCGTCTTTGGTTAATGCCATAGATAATAGTGCTAATAATAGTGAAAATATAAAATTTCAGAATGGCTACTGAAAAACTAAAATTAGTACAAAGGGATTATAACACGAAAAACAATATTAGATTTATTAAATTTACAAAAAAAGTTTAGAAATTTGATCTACTCGTTGTCTGTCAGAAGTTGTCGCATCAATTGTTGCAAAACAAACACGAAAACTACTACCTTGGCGGGTTATATGCCAACGAAATATTTGTCTTTGGTCTTCAGCACTCTCTATTGTTACAGCCATTTCTGCTGTATCTTTTTTTTGCTTTAGCAGAGCAATTAATTGTTCGCCCTCATTTCCAATTGGAAGATCTTCATCGGAGAGAGGATTTAAATAATAGTCTGCCGGCTCTCTAGTTTCTAACAATGATTCAGGAGCTAATAAATGTATTGCCATTGTTTATTAAACGGTAGGGGTGAAGGTGGGATTGGGTGTAACGGAAGTTGAATTAAAGGAAGGTTGAGGAGACGGACGTTCGATGTTTTCGATAGGAGTGGCATCAACTACTGGGGCTGATTTTGGTGTTTCGGGTTGGGTGGCACGAAGACAAATGGCACCAGCTTCGAAGGATTCAGGAGAGACGTTAACTGAGAATGATTGGGTAGCTACACGAAGTCCAATTAAAATGTCTTTACCTGACTCGGTATCCAAAGATAATCCAAGCATGGGTAATAAAAAGGTAAAGATTTCGGAAAATGGAGCATCAGGGTCAATTAATGTAGCCTTGGCCCAAGATTTGGCAACATTGGTAGGAGAAATAAAAATCCAATTGCCAGAATTGACCATGGAAGCTTTTTCACCCAAAGGTGATTCATCACCCAACATAAAACACAAATCGGCACCACTGGAAGAATTGTTAATAGCGATTTGGTTGGTTTCGATTTTGGCGGCGCCACTTTTGGTTTTGACCACTAAATTTAGCTTGCCACCATCGTCATTGTAAGAAACTTGATCAATTTGATCGAGGGGATAGGAAATAGTGACCATTAGGTCGGCGGGGTTATAAGAATCAGTTATAAGTTCGAGACCACTTAATTTTGAATAATTTTGATCGGGTTTAGTAAGAGATAACACCTTGGCACTTTTGCCAGCTTTGATAAGAGATAAGGCTAAACCTAAGGCAGAACCAATAGAATCAACCGACATAGTAGGGACAACAATGAGCGCAGACTTACAACTATCAACTAAAGTTTTGATTTCAGTGACATTATAGTTTTTCATGTGTTATTAAACCTTATAGGCTATTATAACATCATTTATTTTAAAATCAACATAGGGACGAAAAGTAATTCCAAATTGATGGGCTGCTTTGGCTTGATCCACACTCTCTTTGCCCTGCCTGATCCCTTCAATTTTGGTATTTTTGATAATAATGTCGTCACGTTTTAAATGAATGTTGTCACCTTTGGTTAATAAACCTTTGGTAACTTCGATTCCGGCGATACGGACTTTTTCAATTTTAAACTCAGCAATGATTTTGGCCTCACCCACATTTGTTTCTTCAATGGTGGGATCGAGCATTAACAATACTTGCTTTTGAATATTCTCGAGAATTTCGTAAATGATTTTTGATTCAAAGATGGGGACTTTTTCGTTATCGGCTAAATTTTTTATAAAACGAGGAACGGGAACATTGTAGGCAAAAACTTGACCATGGGCCGATGAAGCCATATTGATATCGTTGTCGGTGATTGTGCCAACTCCTGAGGCGAGTAAGAAGACATCGTCGGAAAGTGAACTTAGTAAGGCCTCGAGCGTACCTTGGACGTCAGCTTTGATAACAATAGGCAAGCGAGGCGAACCATCGGTTTTGGTTTGAGACAATCGGGTGGGGTCAACAGTCGAGGTTGATTCAACTTTGGATGAACCTACGGGAGTACCAACGAGAGGAACTTGTTCAAAACCTAATATTTCGACGGCAGATGAAGGAGTGGCTAAGGGAATGGACATGGCTTTGACCTTACAGGGAATATTTTGGGCAAAAATGATGTCTCCTATCTTGATTTGGCCTTTTTTGACGATTAGAGTGGCAATCGGACCACGACTTTTGTCTAGGAGTGACTCAATAACCACAGCTTCTAGTGGGCTTGCTGAATCGTCTCGTAGTTCCATTATTTCAGCATGAAGAAAAATACTGTCCAAGAGGGCGTCAATTCCTTGACCGGTTTTACCCGAGACCGGAAAAAGAGCGACTTGACCGCCATATTCTTCGGGGGTTAGTTCTAACTCAACTAATTGACCTTTAACTTTTTCGGGGGAGCTTTCGGGCATATCAACCTTGGTCATTGCAATAATGACAGGAGAACCAGTTTTTTTAATTTCTTTGATGCATTCTTTGGTTTGAGCCATGACGCCATCAACGGCCGAAATAACCAAAACAATTATGTCAGTAGCTTGAGCCCCGCGAGAGCGCATTTGACAAAAAGCAGCATGACCAGGAGTATCGATAAACGTAATTTTGCCTGACTTTCCGGATTTTGTTTTGACATCGACAGAGTAAGCAGAAATATGTTGGGTGATACCACCAGCCTCACGGGCAGCGACACTTGAACCTCGAATTTTGTCCAAAAGAGTAGTCTTGCCATGATCGACATGACCCATTATCGTTACTATTGGTGGTCTAAATTTATTCATTTATATATTTTTAATAATAACGATTCTCCCCCGCCCTACGGGCGGGGAGAGAGTTATGATTTACTTCCTTGGACTTTGATCTCAAGCCCAGTCAGGATACCGGCGAGGCGGACATTTTCCCCACCTGAACCGATGGCTAGGGCGAGATCAGATTCGGGAACTGAAACTACAGCTAGCCCATTTGCGATTGACAAAACCTTGACATTTTGAGCTGGTGAAAGGGCATTGGCGATAAATTGTTTTTTATCCTTAGAATAGGAAATAACATCAACCTTTTCAGATTGAGGTAATTCATTGAGAATAGCTTGGATGCGAATACCTTTTTGACCAATACATGAGCCAACAGGATCAACACCGGGTTGGGTTGAAGAAACAGCCACCTTGGCCCGAGAACCAGCATCACGAGCAATCGTTTCAATGGTTACAGCCCGATTACCGACTTCGGGTACTTCGCGAATAAAGAGTTGTTTGATAAATTCTGGGTCGGAACGAGATAAAATGATATCTTTACGACCTGTTTCGGCATCAGTGTGAATTGATTTGATTAAAAATTGTTTCTTGCTGCCAAGAGGAAGGATTTCTCCACGAATTTGCTCATCTTTGGGACAAATCCCCTCGGTTTTACCAATACCGACGGTCATTTTGTAGGAGTCGTTTCGTAAAATGTAGCCTTGGACTAAAGTGCCAATCTTATGGACATATTCAGCCATAATGGTGTCTTTTTCGGCTTCGTGTATACGTTGATCAATAACGTTTTTGGCGGTAACTGCGGCGATACGACCAAACCCTGGAGGAGTAACGTCGATGCGCTTTTTGCCAGATACCTCAAAAATGGCAAACGAGCCAGTCTCAGGGGCAATAACGACTTCGAATACGGCTTCATCGGCAACAATAACTCCGTGCTCTTTTTGATCACGCTTATAGGCGGAAATTAATCCAGCTTCAATTGAATCAAGAATTTCTTGAACTTCGATATGTTTTTCACCAGCAATTTGGGCTACGGCTGAGGCAAATTCGGTTTTTGGTAGTTTTTTGATATCCATATTTTTATTGTTTGCAAAAAAAAAGGCGTTTTACCGCCCCATTCCTAGCATACTATGTAACTTGATTATTATAGCACTAAAATGGGAAATACGTCACAACCCCAATTCTTTGATCAATTCTTTTTGACGAGAGGTGAGATGGGTGGGAATGGCTAGATTGAGGCGAATGTATAGATCGCCTTTTCCATAACCCTGAACATCGGCAATACCGTGACCACGAAGACGAATAAGGGTGCCGGGCTGAGTACCGGGCTTGATCCGAATTTTTAAGGGATTATCGAGGGTGGGGACAGAAATTTCGTCGCCTAAAATGGCCTGAACTAGGGTAATATCTTGATTGACAAAAAGATTGTTGCCTTCACGAGTAAAAATTTTGTCAGGTAAAACGTCGATATATAAAATAAAGTCGCCAAATTTAATTCGTTGGCCATCATCGACACCGGCAGGAATTGTCACTTTGCGACGCTGTCCCTCTAAAACGACTTCTTTTTTACAGCCGTTAGACGCTTCAATAAAAGATAATTGAATTTTATAGGTGGGAACTTGGCGAGATTGAGACCGGCCCATGCCTCCGGCACCCTGTCCGAAGAATTGTTCAAAGATATCAAAAGGGTTACTAAATCCACCAAAATCAAAATCATCGTTGCCACCTCCCTGGCTACTTTGCCAGGTAAAGTTAAAGGGACCATTTTGTTGGGTATGAGTGTGACCTCCAAAATTGCTACCAGCCGAAGATGGGTCAAAAGCGGCGTGACCAAATTGGTCATAGGCTGATTTTTTTTGAGGGTTACTTAAAACTTCGTAGGCACCATTGATTTCTTTGAATTTTTCCTCAGCATCAGGGGCTTTGTTACGGTCAGGGTGAAATTCCATGGCTTTTTTGCGATAAGCCGATTTGATATCCGCCGCCGACGCGCCCTTGCTGAGCCCTAGTGTTTCATAAAAATCTGGTTTCATAGATTTCTTAAACTTGGCAGTTCATAATATGAACAACTTCGCGCGTCTTCAAAAAACTCCGAAAATCGTGCGCGAACAACCAACAATTGACCTATACGACCATCAGACGCCGTAATTGGTACTGAAAAAAGTGGGTATGCTTTAACACCAGCATATAAATTTGTTTGGTAAAATATTCCACTTTCAATTTGAGCGATTTCTTCTTGGGATGCTGTTGGAAAGAAAATTCCCTGACCCAATAATGATTCACTAGGCAAAATAGATGAATCATATTGGGTTAATTGAGCTACCATCATTGACTCGAGTTGTTTTTTTGTTTCTCCATCTAGCGGGTAAATTTCGGATGTAATCATATTGTATTAATTTGTATTATTATTTATCTCATGTTTCGTAATAATCCGGTTTCATAAATTATCTTTTTGAAAAGCTTGCTTAAAAATACCAACTACTTGTTGATGTGTTGGACGATTTCCTGGAGGTGTTCCTTGGTCGACAGCAAACCAAAATGCAAATGGGAAACCTGTTTTTTCCTCTGTAGATTCATCATTGCTTAAAAAAGGCAAGATTAACCTTGTTCCATCTTCTGCAAGTGGATTGGAAGCAACCACAATAGCATCGATAATTCGTTGGTAAGTTGCAGCAGTATCCTTAGGAATGACTAATATTGGTGAAATAACAGAAAAACCAATATTTTCATCAGTGGTGTGATGGTGTTGGGCTCGAGAATCGGCCTGAAGTATTGCCCTCATTCTATCATCGGGCATAACTGCATATGCTTTGAGGCCGGACTGTGAGGTCTCGATTTCATATTTTGTTTCTTTACCGTGTTTTACCATATTTTTTCACGCCCGGCCATGCCGGGCGTGGGGTAGCTTTTATTTAACAATCTCTCCTTCCTCTGCATCCTTAGGAGGTTCTTTACCATCAGATTTCGGTGCTTCACCATCTGTTTGTGGTTGACCCTCACCCTGAGGAGGTTGTTGATTGGCATAGACGGTTTGGCCGATAACCTGGAGAATTTGATTTAACTCCTCGGTAAACTTGTCCATTTCGTCTTTGTTAACCTCGGTTTTGGCCAAAATCTCTTTACCTTCTTTGATTTTTGCCTCGATTTTTTCCTTATCTTCGGGCTTGACTTTATCGGCAAAATCTTTGATGGTTTTTTCACCTTGAAAAATAGCGCCATCCAACTTGTTTCGCGATTCGGCCAGGGTCTTTTTGGTTTCATCCTCCATGGCATGCGCCTCGGCATCCTTTTTCATTTGCTCGACTTCGGCGTCGGTCAAATTGGTAGCATTTTGAATAGTAATTTTTTGCTCTTTATTGGTCCCCTTGTCTTTGGCAGAGACAGATAAAATACAACTACTATCAATATCAAAAGTTACCTCAATTTGGGGCATACCTCGAGGGGCTGGGGCGATACCGTCAAGAACAAATTTCCCAAGAGTTTTGTTATCAGTCGCCATGGGACGCTCGCCTTGCAAAACATTGATTTCGACTTGAGGTTGATTGTCGGAATAGGTGGTAAAGGTCTGTGATTTTTTGGTAGGGACGGTAGTATTGCGCTCAATAAGTGGAGTGCGGACGCCACCAGCAGTTTCGATACCAAGAGTTAATGGAGTAACATCGAGCAAAACGATGTCTTTGACTTCACCAGTCAACACCGCACCTTGGACGGCCGCACCAATAGCCACAACTTCATCGGGGTTGACCGTGGTATTGGGTTCTTTACCAAAAAAGTCTTTGACAACTTGCAGCACTTTGGGCATACGAGTCATACCACCAACCATAACAATATCGGTAATATCCGATTTGGAAATTTTGGCATCTTTGAGACATTTTTCAACTGGAGGCAGTGTCTTTTGGATCAAATCATCGACTAATTTCTCCATTTCCGAGCGAGTCATTTTGACGGTTAAGTGTAAAGCAGACCCATCTTTTTGAGTAATGAAAGGGAGGTTAATTTCGGTTTCGGCAGATGAAGATAATTCGATTTTAGCTTTTTCGGCGGCTTCACGAATACGCTGAAGGGCCTGAGGATCTTTGGATAGATCAACACCGTGTTCTTTTTTGAAACCGTCTAATAGAAAATCGGTTAAACGGTGGTCAAAATCATCTCCTCCCAAGAAAGTATCACCATTGGTGGCTTTGACTTCAAAAACACCATCACCAATTTCCAAAATTGAAATATCAAAAGTACCACCACCTAAATCGTAAACGGCAACGAGACCTTTTTTCTTCTTGTCCAAGCCGTAGGCCAGGGCAGAAGCAGTTGGTTCGTTAACAATTCTTTCTACCTTAAGACCGGCAATTTCACCGGCTTGCTTGGTAGCTTGGCGTTGAGAGTCGTCAAAATAGGCAGGAACGGTAATGACAGCCCGATCGATTTTTTCTCCCAAATATTTTTCGGCATCGGTTTTGCATTTTTGCAAAATCATACTGGAGATTTCTTGAGGTGAATACACTTTGCCACCAATATCGATTGCAGCCATGCCATCTTTGCCAGAAACGATTTTGTAGGCAACAATTTTTTGGGTTTTTTTGACTTCTTCGTCGGTAAAGCGTCGACCCATAAGCCGTTTGACGGATGAAACGGTGTTGGCGGGATCAAGGACCATTTGACGTTTGGCTAAATCGCCGACTAGTTTTTTAACGACCTGAACGATTGAAGGAATAGTGTTGCGTCCTTCGGCGCTAAGAATAACTTTGGGAGTACCGCCTTCCATAACTGATACGCAGGAGTTGGTGGTACCTAAATCAATTCCGATTATTTTTGTAGTTGACATATTGTTTTTAATTAATAAATAAATTTACAATTTCCAAATCGACAATTTCCAAAATTTAATTTGAATCTTATGATTTGTTATTTGTTTTTTGTAATTTGTAACTTGTTTGGAGCTTGTTAATTTGTAACTTGTTGGTTAGTTTCATTGTTAAGATTCTTTTTTCCAACGGCGACGGTGGCAGGGCGGAGGCATTGACCATTGAACATATAACCAGTTTTGGAAACATACATAACTTGATCATCTTCACCTTCGACGACAACTTGACACTCCATAATACTGGGGTCGAATTTTTGATTTTCTGCTTTAATTTCGGTTAATCCGTAATTTTGCAAAGTGGTTAAAAACTTTTTGTTGGCCATATTTAGACCATCATCTTTTAAATGAGAGGCGACCAACTGATAATCGTCTAAAACCTCTAAAAATCGCAAAATAATTGATACCAATGTCAAAGAGGCAAAAGCCTCTTTTTCGCGTTCAACACGTTTTTGAAAATTTGAATAGTCGGCAAGAGATCGATTTAATTTGTCTTGCAGGTCAGTGATTTGGGGATCAATTTTGGTTATTTTTTTCATGAGAAATTTAACGAGTAATAGTAGATAAAAGCTGGGCAAAATAGCCCACGATTGGGACAATTGATTGATAGTGGGTACGAGCGGGACCAACGACACCAACAATACCGCGGTGGGGACCGGCTTCATAAGTTTGGTAAATAAACCCACACGAGTCAAGATGCTCCATTCCCAAGTCTTCACCAACCAGGAGATGGATAATCTCGGTGTCATTGATATCACCATGAACGACACCTGCCTTAGCGATAATGTCAAACCAAAAAGCGGGGTTATCTAAAAGCCCCAAAACCGTTTTGGTAACGTCGATGTTGTAAAATTCGGGCTCTTCGAGTAAATTAGAAGCTCCAAAACTGTAAATAGCACCATGATCGGTGGTACAAACAGCCAGGGAGCGGGTGCGATTGGCAAGTTCGTGAGTCGTTTCTTTTAATAATCTTTCGAATTCGTTTCGGTAGTCCCAAACTTTTTCTTTGACACCAATTTCCTCACCAACCGACATATTTTTGGGAGTCATGAGGTGGCGGACATAATATTTTAAGCCCATCGAGGTGGGGCTACGACCGGCGGAAAGATGACCTTTTTTAAGATAGCCAAGTTGGGTTAGGGATCCCATTTCGTTTCGAATAGTAGCGGAAGATATGCCTAAATTATATTTGCGCTCCAAATTTTCGGAACCGACAGGAGCGGCGGTTTCTATAAATTCTTCAGCGATACATTTAAGAATCTTGATTTGTCGTTGGGTTAAATCAGCCATATTAGCAATATACTACAGTGAGTGCTAACAGGTGTCAAGAGGGAAAATTATTCAAGCGATTTTAGCGGGGAACTATCTTCGATATTGATTTTATCAATCACTTTTTGGAGTTTTTTGGTGCGGGCCTGCGCCACTTCATCGTATTGTTTGTGAAGTGAATCGATACGATCGCCAATTTTAACAAACTCTTCGTTATATTTTTCAAATTCAGTGCCAAAGATTTTGATTTGGGTAATAATCCCCTGAACGTTTTTTTGGAATCGAAAATTTTCGTAGGCCTGTTTGACCATGCGTAAAATAGCGGTAAAAGAGAATGGACCAGTCATAACCACTTTGCGATTTAAGGCATCTTGCCAAACGTCGGGGAAACTTTCATAAATAAAACTAAAAATCATTTCGTTGGGGATAAACAAAATAACAAAGTCGACAGTATTGTCCTCGGGGTTTATATAATTTCGACTGGTCACATCATTAATCTTTTTCTTGATATCTTGTTCAAATAGTTTTTTAAAATGATTTTTTTGATCAGCATCAGTAGCTTCACTCATATTGACGATGTTGGCATAAGGGAATTTGGAATCGATATTGATTTTGGTTTTGTCAGGAAGATAGAGAGTAAAATCGGGGCGAGCGTCTCCTGTCGTTTCTTGGCGAGTATAGTCAGTACCAATGACGAAACCTGACATTTTGAGCAAATCTTCGGCGACTTTTTCACCAAATGCGCCACGTTGTTGATTGTTACTTAAAACTCGTTTTAAACCCTCGGTGGTGACCGATAATTCTTTAGTCAATTTAACATTGTTTTCAATGGCGTCACGGAGATTGGTAAAACTGCCAACACGTTCCTTTTCGACTTTGGTGAGATTTTCACTGATATCTTTGACCATTTTTTCGATGGCGTCTTTTTTGTTGGTAAGATCAATTGAAATTTGTTTGCTTTTGTCATCTAACTTTTCGTTGCTCAGTTTGACCAAAGTGTCAATGGCTTTGGACAAATCTGGTTCAACAGCCTTAGTTTGTTTTTGGAGATAAACAAAATAGGCTAGGGTACCAAGAATTAGGATAAGGAGAATGTAGACGATGGTCATAGATTATGTTACTATATTTGCTAGAAGACTGGTAAGTGAGCCCAACGGCCGCTAGCCAGTTTTTT
>Ga0172379_10010198_pt1 | contig 11425 bp, 10 predicted proteins | sample GrowelOW334metaG_FD_119756 | JGI IMG/M metagenome (GOLD analysis project Ga0172379, IMG submission 119756) | Groundwater microbial communities from an aquifer near a municipal landfill in Southern Ontario, Canada - Groundwater well OW334 metaG | ecosystem: Environmental > Aquatic > Deep... | reverse complement strand
CTGGCGCGGGTGCTGTGGCACCTGCTCAAGTTCAAGGAGCCGTTCAAGCCCGAGGTGTTCGCCCGGGAGGCGGAGAGGATGCAGCGCAAGAGGCTGGCCCGCCTCCACAACCTGGCCACCGCACTTAACTAGCACCTTGTTCCCAACCGATGACTTGCGCGTCTAGTTTCTCAGGAGCTGGCGCATTCGGAAGTTGCGGTCAAGAAGGTTCATCGTCTCTGAGTATCTCCCATCGGAGAAACTCTGCGATCGCAGCGGGAGTCGGACTCGCTGCTGCGGAACGTGGCGCCTCGCGCTCCCACTCTCGATCTCGGGAGAGCTGTTTGTGCAGCCTCTCGAACTCGTAGAAGATCGTGTCGTCGGAGAGGTCGCGACGGATGTGCGTGATGTAAGGTCGCAAGGCGTGCCAGTAGTTGCAGACATCGATGGAAAAGGTGGCGAGAACGAGACTCGGCTCGATGTAGCCGCGCCGGGTGAGGTGCCCGAGCGTCTCGAAGAACACGAGAACGGTGTCGTCGAGGTGACGCGTGTTGGGATCGGCGAGCAGCGTCCGAGCGAGTTTGGCGCGCTTGCGGTGCATGCCCGCTGACTCGTATTGGGCGGTCAACTGGAGGAAAAGCTGAGAACTGGTTAGCTGCCGGGAGGCGCGAATCTGCCACCAGACTGCGAACAGCGCACAGCCGACGGCAGCCCAAGCGCCCCAAGCGGTAAATGCTACGTAGAAAGCGTCTGTCATAATGGCTTCAGAGAGAACACGGGAAGCGGCCTAGACCCAAGCTCAACGACTCGGCCCACGGGACGCGCCGACTGCAACCGCAGTGCGATGCCGCCGTTAGATACGGCACCCTTGTTAGGCCACCGGCTTCTGCTGTTCAGGTCTCGCATATCGTGACAAGTAGAGTATCGCACCACCTCCGATAAAGCACGCGGAAGTGTCGCCGTAAAATGGAAATGGTGGGAGTGAAAGACGTAATCCGTGAACCAACAGGATGACGCCTTCCACCAACATCAATCCGCCAAACCAAGGAATCGCAGCATGAAATCTCTGTGGCCAGATCATGAGCACGAAATACCAGCAGCCAATCAGTGCGAATGCGCCCGCTGCCATGCGCAACCAGTAATCAAGCATCCGGTCGTAAGGAATCGGGTGAGCGCCTAAACCCTGCAACGCGTCCGCAGCGGCTGACCAACTGAGGAAAACTCCAACCAACGAAATCCCCCATGCGAAGGCGGCAAAGCCGAGAAACAATCGCAAGAGTCGAAGGTGCATAGTGGCCTAATATTGTGATTGAGCGACTGGATTGTCGTTCATCAGGGTCATCGGGGAGGAGGCTAAATCTTGGTCAACGCCTTGTCCAGCAGGCTGCTTGTGCTTCAGCCGGAACGATGCAGTTCAATGCAGCGTTCCGCTCAACGCAAAGGCGCAGAGGACGCGGAGAAACGCAAAGATCGCGCGGCCGGGCTCGATTCACCTTTCAGTGCTCCAACTCTTCTCTTCTCCGCGAACCTCTGCGTCCTCTGCGCCTTTGCGTTGGACAGACATCGGTCGTTATCAACGGCATCGTTCCGGCTCAGAGCTTCCGGTGGTTCGCCGCGCCGACGGGGATGTCCTTCGGCGCCTCGACCAGCAGGCGCTTCACATCGGCCACGAACTCGCGCACGTCCGTCTCCGTCGTGTCCCATGCGCACATGAGGCGGCAGCCGCCCTGGCCGATGAACGTGTAAAACTTCCAGCCCGCCGCCCGCAGCGCGATGATGAGCCACGGCGGCATCTCGATGAAGACGGCGTTGGCCTGGCGCGGGAACATGAGGCGCAGCCCGGGCAGCTTCACCAGCTCGTCGTGCAGCAGCGCGGCCATGGCGTTCGCGTGGCCGGCGTGCCGCAGCCACGCGCCGTCCTTGAGCATCCCGACCCACGGCGCGGAGAGGAAACGCATCTTCGACGCGAGCTGGCCGGCCTGTTTGCAGCGGTAGTCGAACTCGTGCGCCAGCTCGCGGTTGAAGAAGACGACGGCGTCGCCCACGAGCGTGCCGTTCTTCGTGCCGCCGAAGCACAGCACGTCCACGCCCGCCTCCCACGTCACCTCGCGCGGCTTGCAGCCGAGCGACGCGACGGCGTTGGCGAAACGCGCGCCGTCCATGTGCAGCTTGAGGCCGAGCTGCTTGGTCCGCGCCCAGATGGCCTTCAGCTCGGCGACGGAATAGACCGTGCCCAGCTCGGTGGATTGCGTGACGCTCACGGCGCGGGGCTTGGGGTAATGCACGTCCGTCCGTTTCTTCACGAGCCGCTCGATGCCGGCGGGATCAATCTTCCCGTTCTCGCCTGCCAGCGTGAGCACCTTCATGCCGTTGGAAAAAAACTCCGGCGCGCCGCATTCGTCCGTCTCCACATGGGCGGTCTCGTGGCAGAGCACGCTGTGGTAGGACTGGCCGAGGGACGCGAGCGAGAGGGAATTGGCGGCGGTGCCGTTGAAGACGAAGAACACCTCGCACTCCATCTCGAAGGTCTCGCGCAGCATGTCGGCGGCCTGGGCGGTCCACGGGTCGTCGCCGTAGCTGGGCGCGTGGCCGCGGTTGGATTCTTCGAGTGCCTGCCAGGCTTCCGGGCAGACCCCGGCGTAGTTGTCGCTGGCGAAGTGGCGTCGCGCGGCTTGCATGGTGCCGGATGATGGGCGGGCGGCTTGAGCCTTGGCAAGACCGCCGGGGCGCATCTTGGCACTGCCGCCGAAGCGGAGCTGGCGCGGACGCCACGCAGCGCCGGCCACATGCCGGCCATCGGCACGCGGACGGTGGATGAGTCGGGGGTTCGTTTGTTGCGTGACTGGATTGCACAAGTGGCTTCACCAGGAGCTGCGGGTGCCGGGTTCGGTGTCCCGCCTTCAGGCGGTCCCTCGCCCGAACCGCCTGAAGGCGGGACACCAAGCGCAGCGCTCGCGTTGGCGCTTGGTTGGGAGAAGCTGGATTCAGCAGCGCGCGCCGGCACGCACGGCGAAAGCCGGGACTTCGGGCCTGATCTCACCGACATCCGGCGCAAATACGACCGCGCCGCGCTGCTCACCCACATCGCCCGGCCGAACCTCGTCGTCGCGCCGGAACACCGGACGCATTCGGTTCTTTTCCGGGATGACACCGAGCTGACCGGCTTCCTCTGGAAGCGCACGGCCACGGAGTTTTGAGGCGGGAGAATTGGGGATGGTCCGGGCGGCGGCTGCAGAAGCAATCCCGGCATCTCTGTTCGGATTGAATCGCCCGGCCTCGTCAGCCATCTATCTTCTGCATCCATGAACTGCCTGCGTCCAGCTTTGCTCGGCCCACTCGCCCTCGCCGTGTGGTGCGGTCTCGTCGGCACGACGGCAGAACCCAAGGCCCCGGCGAAAAAATCCGGCCCGCCGCCCACTCCCTGGTCCTTCCTGCCGCTCCGTGAAACGCCCGTGCCCAAGGTCCGCAATGCCAGGTGGCCGCAAACCCCGGCAGACCGCTTCCTCCTCGCGAAGATGGACAAGGCCGGCGTGAAGCCCGCCGCTCCGGCCGACCCGCGCACGTTGACCCGCCGCCTTTCCTTCGACCTCACAGGACTCCCGCCCACTCCGGAGGAAGTCGAGGCCTTCGTCCGCGAGTGTTCCCCAATCGGCAATCGGCAATCGGCAATCGCCAATGCCGTTGACCGCCTCCTCGCCTCCCCTCATTACGGTGAACGCTGGGCCCGCTACTGGCTCGATCTCGCGCGCTACGTGGATGAGACCGCCTCGTGGCTGGAGAAGACCGGCGGCGCGCACCTCTACCGCGACTGGGTCATCAAGGCCTTCAACGACGACATGCCCTACGACCAGTTCGTGATGCGGCAAATCGCAGCCGACCGGCTCATCGAAGAAGCCGGGTCCAAAGCCCAAAGTTCAAAGCCCAAAGCCGACGCTGCTCCGGAGAAGTCGCCCGCCTCTCAACTTTCAACCTTCAACTCTCAACCGTCGCGCAGCGACATCGTCGCGCTCGCCTTCCTCGGCCTCGCGCCGACTTACTGGAAGGAACTCCAGCTCCCGCCCGAACTCATCAAGGGCACCGTCGCCGACGAATGGGAGGAGCATGTGGACACCCTCAGCCGCACCTTCCTCGGCCTCACGCTCGCCTGCGCGCGCTGCCACGATCACAAGTCCGACCCCATCACCGCCGCCGACTACTACGGCATCGCCGGCGTCTTCGCGAGCGTGCGCCACGCCGAGGTGCCCACGATGGGCGACCAGTTCTGGCTGCCGGTGAAGAAGGCCCGCGAGTCCGTCGCCGCGCTTGAAAAACAACGCGACGATTTGAAAAAGAAAAAGCCCGCGCCCGCCGACCTCACCAACCAGGTTGCCGTCATCGAGCAGAAAATCACCGGCCTCAAGTCCGCCACGCCGCACTACAACATGGCGATGGCCACGGCCGTCGAGGACGCCGCGCTCTTCGTCGTCGCCGCCGACAACAAGAAGGGCACCAAGCTCGACTTCCAGCCCGGCAAGGCCCGCGACCTTGAGTTGATGAAGCGCGGCGATCCGAACAACACCGGCGACGTCGTCCCGCGCCGCTTCCTCTCCGCCTTCCCCGCGAAGGACGGCCAGCCCCGCCGCTTCACCACCGGCAGCGGACGCCTTGAGCTTGCCCAGGCCATCGTGCAGGAAGCCGCGCCGCTCACCGCGCGCGTCATTGTGAACCGCGTTTGGAAATACCACTTCGGGCGCGGCATCGTGGACACGCCGAGCGAGTTTGGCCTGAGCGGCGAAGCGCCGTCGCATCCCGAGTTGCTCGACGACCTCACCGCGCGCTTCATCAAGCACGGCTGGTCCATCAAGTGGCTGCACCGCGAAATCCTCCTCTCTGCCGCGTGGCAGCAAAGCTCCCTCGCGCCCGACTCCGAGAAGCGCGACCCGGAGAACAAGCTCTTCGCCCGGATGCCGCGCCATCGCCTGGACTTCGAAGCGTGGCGCGACACCACGCTCGCCGTTGCCGGCACGCTCGACCGCAGCTTCGGCGGTGTCGCCACGCCGCTCACGTCCGAGAAAAACCTCCGCCGCACGCTCTACGGCACCGTCAACCGCCACGAGCTGGAGCCGATGCTGCGCATCCACGACTTCCCCGACCCCGCCGCGCATAGCGCGTCCCGCACCGAGACTGCCACCGCGCTGCAAATGCTCTTCTCGCTGAACAGCCCCTTCCTCCTCGCCCAGGCCGACGCCTTCGCCGCGCGCCTGGAGAAGGAAGCCGGCCCGACCGTGGACGACCGCGTCACCCGCGCCCACGCCGTCCTCTTCCAACGCCCCCCGACCGCGAAGGAAATCGCCATGGCCACCCGCTTCCTCGCCGGCCGCGAGACGGACAAGAAAGCGTGGTCCGAATACGCCCAAGCCCTGCTCGCCAGCAACGAAACGCAGTTTGTGGATTGAGGGATGAACGCGCCCCACTACCAGCCGCTCCCGTCTCCGGCCAATGGCTTCCGACCTCTGCCGGGTGGAACGGGCCACCGGCCCGTTGCGGCGGGCGACCCGCCCGCCGCCCGTGCGTGCGCCGGGAGCGCTGCAAGGAGTTCGAAAGTTTTCTGTGCCGAAACTCGGCGGCAAGTTGCCGCCGAGAACGGCCAAGTTGGCCGTTCCACCGGGGCAGAGTTCGACCGCTCTCGTTCCGTTCGGGGAATCGCTACGGCAGTGCCGGCAGCTTGCAGCCGCCGTCCGTCGGCCACGGAAGGGAAGGAGTTGCTATTGAGTGCGACACGGGCGCACGCATCCAGCCACGGCGGAGCCGTGCCAGCTATTAGCCGGGGGGTGAGCGACAGCGACACCCCCGGACTCGCGGCAAAACACCAAGCACCCCTGAGGGGTGCCAGATTGACCGCACGCGACGGACGGAAGCTAGCACCCCTCCGGGGTGCTCTCCCAATCGCGCGCCATACCGGGGGTGTCGTCGCTGCGCTCCTCAACCCCCGGCTACTGGCTGGCAGCCTTTCAGGCTGCTTTGCGGCGGGGAGCACGCTCGGCCTGCCAACGGCGTGTGCCGTTTGCGAGCCTTCTCCCTTCGCGGAGCGAGGGGAGAAGGTGGCCGGAGGCCGGATGAGGGGTTTCCTCCCCGTAGGAGACGACGTGAGGAGTCTCACTTCAAATGCCGACTGCCGGATGCGGAATGCGGAACCCAGTCAGAGCCTCCTCACGTCGGCTCCTACCAGCCAAGGCAACCCCTCACCCCGGCCCTCTCCCCTTGCTCCGCAAAGGGAGAGGGAGGGGACATTCGGCTCCATCAGTGCGGAGAACTGCGGGACCGTTTCGTGTGCAAGGAAGCCCTCGTGTTCGGCGCGAGGGCGCGCCGAACAGCAGCCGGGGCGGCTGCGGTCCACAATGCACCTTCTTGACGGAAATAGCAGCGTGATCACAAGAAAGCGTGGTCTGAATGCGCCCACGCCTTGCTGGCCAGCAACGAAACGCAGTTTTGTGGGTCGAGAAGCCTTGTTGCCACCGCCGTCAGACTAAAATAGAATTTCTTGAGTCCGTGAAAAGCCATCAAAAGCTCAACTTTGGCCACATTTTCATTCTTTTGTGGCTGCTATTTTGCATATGGCTGATTTGGTTGAAGCCGTCGCCAAGCGACGGGCCTTCCTTGGAGCAACAAACGCTTGTCGACAAGGCGTTCAAGAAGATTCCCGAGTGTAAAGCGCTTGGTGACAAAGCAATTTTCAGAACCGGAAAAGTCCTCGCTTGGAATCTTGATGATGGTTCCTTTCATCGTGTCAAGAATCTGCTTGATGGTGCTGTCTGGCATTCCAAAGGCTCAGGGCCAATTACAGTATTTTTAGTAACTACGGCGAATCGGGAGGAACTGGGCACATACTCTCAGTCTCGGAAAGCAGCCTATCGTGAGTGGGTAGATGTCTTTGTGATAGCGTTTCCAAACGTCACGGACAGTGGAACGGCGGTAGGTGTTTATCAGCTAAAAAGCGACCCTCCTAAATCACGCTTAGTTAGTTACAGGCCAGAATACGGTGGTTCAGCAGAGCCGATTGCCAAATGGATCAACGCCTTGCCAGCAAAATAGAATTTTGCTCTGGCGACTTACCAACCACTCACCACTCCATGAACCCTCCCCTCTCCCGCCGCGACGCCATCGCCCGCTTCGGCGGCGGTCTGGGCACGCTGGGCTTGCTGGCGTCGCTGCCGGGCGTGGCGTCGGCGTTGCCGAATGCCGCGTCGCCCATGCGCGCCTTGCCGCACTTCCGGCCGCGTGCCAAGCGGGTCATCCACCTGTTCATGAACGGCGGGCCGTTCGGCCCGGACTTCTTCGACCCCAAGCCGGACCTGACCAAGTTCGCCGGGCAGCGGCCCGAGGGCGCGGACTTGCGCACGGAGCGGCCCACGGGCGGCCTGCTGCCGGTGCCGTTCAAGTTTTCGAACCACGGCAAGTCCGGCCTGCCGGTCAGCGACCTGCTCCCCCTCACCGCGCAGTTCGCCGACGACCTCTGCGTGCTGCGCAGCGTATACACGGACAACCCGAACCACGGCCCCGCGCTGCTCCTGATGAACAACGGCACGATGACGCCGCGCGTCCCCGCGATGGGCGCGTGGTGCAGCTACGGCCTCGGCACGGAGAACCAAAACCTCCCGAGCTACGTTGTGCTGTGCCCCGGCCGGCCCGTGCGGTTTTCCATCCTGTGGACGAGCGCGTTCCTGCCGTCGCAGCACGGCGGCAGCTACATCAACCACTCGAACCTCGACCCCAAGGCGATGATTCCGTGGCTGCACAATCCGCGCACGCCGGCGGACGCGCAGCGCAAGCAGCTCGACTTGCTGGCCGAGATGAACCGCGAACACCTCGCGGCGCGCGGCGGCGCGGACGCGGCCTTGCAGGGACGCATCGAGGCGATGGAGACGGCCTATCGGATGCAGTTCGCGGCGACGGACGCCTTCGACATCACGCGCGAGCCGGCGGCGGTCCGCGAGACTTACGGCAAGGGGCACTTCGCAAACGGCTGCCTCATGGCGCGCCGCCTCGCCGAGCGCGGCGTGCGGTTCGTCCAGGTCTATTACGGCGACGGCCAGCCCTGGGACACGCACTCCAACCACGACAATTCAACACGCAAGCTCGGCACGGACATCGACCGGCCCATCGCCGCGCTGCTCGGCGACTTGAAGCAACGCGGTCTGCTCGAAGACACGCTGGTCGTGTGGGGCGGCGAGTTCGGGCGCACGCCGGTGAGCGAGAACGGCAACGGCCGCGACCACAATCCGCACGGCTTCTGCATGTTTTTCGCGGGCGGCGGCGCGCGGGGCGGCATGAGCTACGGCGAGACGGACAACTTCGGTTTCAAGGCGGCGGAGAAGCGCATGCACATCCACGACGTGCATGCGACGCTGCTGCACCTGCTGGGCGTGGATCACGAGCGGCTGACGTTCCGCTACGCCGGCCGGGACTTCCGCCTGACGGATGTGCATGGGCAGGTGGCGCGGGAGATTCTGGCCTGACGCTGATCGAACGCCGGTCTCCGACCCGGCGTGAACATCGGATGCATGAGCGCGCCGGGTCGGAGACCGGCGCTCCGCAGACGAATGCCGGACCGGAAAAGACTTTGAACCAAGCCTGCCTTCAGTTTCTCTCTCTTCGCGTTTGCGCGAACCATGCCCGCCATCGAAGTCCACGGCCTGACGAAGGCCTTCCGCACCTACAAGAAGCAGCCCGGTTTCCGGGGTGCGGTGCGCGGGCTGTTCAAGCGCGAGTATGAGCAGACGCTCGCGGCGCGCGAGGTGAGCTTCAAGGTCGAGGAGGGCGAACTGGTCGGCTTTCTCGGGCCCAACGGCGCGGGCAAGACCACTACGCTCAAGATGCTCGCGGGCCTTTTGTATCCCACCAGCGGCACGGCGAATGTGCTCGGCTACGTGCCCTGGGAACGCGCGGACGGCTACCGGCGGCAGTTCGCGCTGCTGCTCGGGCAGAAGAACCAGTTGTGGTGGGACCTGCCGGCGCGTGAGTCGCTGGAGCTGAACGCGAAGATCTACGGCATCGAGCGCGACGTGTTTGAGCGCACGGTCGGCGAGTTGACCGAGCTGCTTGATGTCAAAGACAAGCTCAACGTGATGGTGCGCGAGTTGTCGCTCGGCGAACGGATGAAGATGGAGCTGACGGCGGCGCTGCTGCACCAGCCCAAGGTGCTTTATCTCGACGAACCGACCATCGGCCTCGACGTGGTGTCGCAGAAGAAGGTCCGCGAGTTTCTCCGCCACCACAACGCCACGCGCAAGACGACCATCCTGCTCACGAGCCATTACATGACGGACATCCAGGAGCTGTGCCAGCGCGTCATCATCATCGACAAGGGCACGATCTTCTTCGATGGCCGGCTGAGCGAAGTGATTGATCGTTTTGCGGATTTCAAGCTCGTGACCATCGAGTGCGAGCCGGGGCCGGCGCGTTCGGCGGAGTCGCTCGCGCAGTATGGCGAGCTGATCGGGAGCGTTCCCGGCACGGTGAAGCTCAAGGTGAAGCGCGACCGCATGGTGCCGGTGTGCAAGGCGCTCTTTGACGCGCTGCCCGTGCGGGACATCGACATCCAGGAGGTGCCCATCGAGGACATCATCCGCGAGCTGTTCGCGAGGAAGGGTGGTTGAGGGCCGTTCGGACGGGGGCGGATGCGACAAATGACGATGCCCGGATTTTTTCCGATTGCGCGGGCGGGTTGCAGGACTAGATTGCCCGGCGTGAACGGCCTCCGGGAATTCTTCCAGTTGCGCGGCAGCAGCGACGGAACCGGAGTTGTCCTGGGAGGTGATTACGTCGCGCTCTTCATGCTCGCGCTGCTTTTCCTGATCCTTGCAGTCGGAGCCTTGTTCGTCTGGATGGCGACGCGTCATGCCCGCGAGAGGCAGGCATGGGCCGCCGCCGGTCAGCCTCCGCGTCCGCACCGCCGCTGGCCGGAGGCCGCCGCCTTCCACCCGGAATTCTTCGATTCGCCCTGCCGCTGGATAGCCATCCGCACCACCGAACCGCGCGCGGTGCAGAAGGCCCTCAGGCTGGCCAATCCCACGATCTGCACCTGGGCGGAGGGCATGGCCGAGGCGCGTGACCGCCGGCTCTTCATCACCCCGCCGATAGGCGAGTGGGTGCTCGTCGTCGGGCCCGGCCTGCCAGATCCGGGTGATGACGTGGACGAGTGCTACCATTTGCTGGTCGGTCTCAGCCGCAAGCTCGGCCTCGTGCAGTTCTTCAGCCTCAACCGCGCGCTCGGCCACCATGCCTGGGCGCGGCTCGATTCCGGCGAGGTCCTGCGCGCCTATGCGTGGGCCGGCCACGTCGCGTGGAACCAGGGCCCGCCCAGCCCGGCCGAACTGGGCCTTGGCATGTGCTGCTACGAGTATTTCGAGCCCGTCGAAAAGGCGTGGGGCGAGACGCACGACCCGGTCTTGCAAAACCTGGAGCGGCTTCCCATGCTGGCCGCGCGCTGGAGCGTGGACCCGGCCGCGCTCGACGAACGGCATTTTGCCACCGGGCGCGGGATTGTCGGGGAAATGACCTGATGCCGCCGGACCGGCGGTCAACGAAAGGCAGCCTATGTCACTCGAATCCGCACTCGACGAATATCCCAGGGAACTGAAGGTGCGCGACGGCATGACGTGCCGCCTGCGTCCGCTGGAACCGGATGACCACGTTGCGTTCCACCGCTTCTTCACCTCGCTGAATCCCCCGGAGCTGCTCTACATCAAGCACCGCGTCACCGAGCCGGAAGTCGTGCGCGCATGGTGCGAGTCCATTGACCTGGGCCGCAACCTCCCGCTTCTCGCGTGGGATGGCGACACGGTCATCGGCGTCTGCACGCTCCACCAGTCGCTTGGCGGCTGGAAGCGGCACATCGGGCGCGTCAGCATCCATGTGCATCCGCAGTTTCGCGGGCACGGCCTGGCACAGGCGCTTGTGAACGAGATGGTTGAAATCGCCCGCGCATGCAGCCTCGAAAAGCTGGAGGCGGAATTCATCGGCAAACAGGAAAATGCGATGAAGATGTTCGGCCTCCTTGGCTTCGGTGAACTCGTCCGCCTGCCCGACTACGTGAAGGACATGCAGGCCATCACCCACGACTACGTGCTCATGGGCCTCGACCTGCTCACGGATGACGAATACGCCGGGGTGGGCTGAGGGGCTGTCTGCGCCCCGGGCGACTCGCAGGGGGTCGCGCCGGCAAGGGTGCTTGGTCTGAACGCGGGTTTCGCGATCAGGGCGGCGCGAGCCGATTGCTCACTTCCCGTTTGACGCGCCGCCGGGTTCTGAAAGCATCCCCGGATGAAGCCGCTCATCCGCTCCGCCCGGGCTGTTGCCCTCATCGTCCTCTTCGCCGCGTCCTTCGCCCGCGCCGAGGTGAACGTCGTCGAGAAAGTCGCCGCCGATGTTTATTTCCACGAGGGCGACATCGGACGCCACGGCCATT
>Ga0172379_10010197_pt1 | contig 11427 bp, 6 predicted proteins | sample GrowelOW334metaG_FD_119756 | JGI IMG/M metagenome (GOLD analysis project Ga0172379, IMG submission 119756) | Groundwater microbial communities from an aquifer near a municipal landfill in Southern Ontario, Canada - Groundwater well OW334 metaG | ecosystem: Environmental > Aquatic > Deep... | reverse complement strand
TATTTCTTTTTGGGGTCTCTCGCAGGCTGACGAGCCGAGAGGGAGCGCTCCGAAAGCATTCGGAGACAGCGACCCCACAAAAGAATTATTTACTCCAGCGTTTAGTTTTTGATGCTCTCTCAAGCTTCTTTCTGCCCATCTGTGAGTGCGCTCCAACGCCTCTTCTTGATATTTTAAATCCTCAGCCGGACTAGTACATTCATCAAAAGCAAAAATTATATCCGCGCCCAAATTATGCTGAATCTGGATTGATTTCTCCGGAGTGATGTAATGAATAGAACCATCCAAGTGTGATTTAAAAGAAACACCGTCCTGCCCTATTTTCGCCAGCCTGGGGGCATCAGTATCATCAAATCTTTCGGGAATTAAAAGAGAGGGATCAGTAATTTTTGCAAGATGAATAAGCTTGGAAATATCTTTACCGTAAGCTGAGCCCAGAGAGAAAACCTGAAAGCCTCCAGAGTCTGTCATCGTAGGGCCCTGCCAATTCATAAATTTACCTATGCCCCCCGCACCTCGCACTATCTCGTCCCCAGGCTGTAAATATAAATGATAAGTATTACCGAGTACCACCTGCGTACCAATATCACGCACCTGCTCAGGATTTAAAGATTTTATAGTAGCCTTCGTTCCTACTGCCACGAAAGCTGGAGTCAAAATATCTCCATGGGCAGTTTTTAAAACACCTGCCCTCCCCAAACTTCCTTCCAATTTTTTCTCAATTCGAAAAATCATAATTTATATTATTATATAAACATAGAAATAGTTTAAAAGCTATTTTTTATTATGGAGTTACTGGAGTGGGTTCGGAAGCAGGAGTTGGTTCTGGGTTACCACCTCCCTCGCTTGGAGCGAGCACTCCTCCTTCAGAAGGAGGAGAAGAGATTGCGTCCCCTCCTTGGTCAAGGAGGGGTGCCGGCTCTGCCGGTGGGGTGGTAATTTGCTCTGGTGTTGGCTCAGGGACAGGCTCTGGTGTCGAAGTAGGATCTGGCACCGGTGTTGGATCTGGTACTGGCGTTGGAGCAGGTTCTGGTGTAGGCATAGGGCCAAGAGAAGGATGCGCGAGCAAGAGTAGCGCCCTTACATCATCCTTTGTCAAACATTCTCCATCAACACAAATCTTTTCTTTTGCATTAAATACGTTTGCAAATACATCACCTATGCCATTTGTAGTATCTGCTAGCCAAGTAGTAACTTTTGCAAAAAGATTATCAAAGAAAGCAGTCACGAAAGATTCTGTAGCGGGAGTAATAGTTTGCCCTGAGCTTGTCGAAAGAGTACCCGAGATTCCTTCTAGATTTAGGTTGAGTTCTCTGACGGCTTGAGCTACTACTGGCACCAAGGAAACATAAGATACTCCGAGGTAGCCTTTTTCTGGATCAATAATAGAAGTAGCTCCGGGGAAAAGACTTGCTACATCTTGAGCAAGAAAACCAACTTCGGGTTTCGGATCACCTATCATGTTGTAATTTTTTGCTTGAAGTGAAGAGATGATCTCTAGTGCTCCAGTAAAATCAGAAATGTTTTCTTTCAATCTTTTATCTGAGACGTCTGTAATTGTGCCTGTATATTCTATGTCTCCAGTGACATCAAGGGCAACAGAAGGATTGGTCATCCCGATACCTATATGGCCATTTGACGCTATAAATTGCGCAAGGGGGCTTCCTATTGTCCCCAAGGCAAGACCAGTACCTACGGCATTTGCTTTGACCATACCAGCAATGACACCCGTCCCGTTAGCATAGTATCCAATATCTACTCCTCCAATTTCTGAAGCTGCTCCGTTATTTTTTTGGATTCTAGCTATTTCATGCACTCCCGCGCTAAGACCAAGGTCACTGATAACATTAAATGGAAAGCCGGGTGTTGTCGTCCCGATGCCGACTTTGCCTTCTACTATTAATCCAGAGATAGGAGCTGCAACTGCGCCATAAGTACCACCCACTGAAAGATTTCCTAGTATACCCAATTTTGAAGCAGGCGCTGCTGTACCAATACCAACATTTCCACCAATTTCAGACAAAAGAATATTTGCTGATGTGGTTACGTTGGTGGTTAAAAAAGATTGTATATGAAGATCCCCAAAATTATCAACATTAAATTCTGCATCAGTTGGTCCGTTTAGATTTCTACCGTAAGTTAAATTAAATTTATTAGAAGTACCAAAAACTTCAAGTTGTGCTTCTGGCGTCGTCGTCCCAATGCCGACATTGCCTGCTGAATTTACGTAAAAGATTGCCACATCACCCGAATCTCGAATGCCAAATGATTGTGCTCCAGCATTATCGCTAAGTTTTAACCACGAAGATGTCCCAACAGAAAATCTGTCTCCCCCAGCAGAGTCTCGCAAAATTATGGCATCAGCAAGGCCACTCTGCATGTAAACAACATCGTTATTTGCTTGATATATACCGCCACCTGTTGCAGTTACTGAGGTATCTGTCGTATTCCTAAATTGTATGCCCCCTGGAGTACCAAAATCTCCGTTATTAAGAATTAATTGCCCTCCTGCTATGTCGAGTTTGCCAGCAGGGCTAGGTGTACCGATGCCCACATTCCCCGCAGCATCAATTCTAAAACTTTCAGAATTATTTGTGCCAAAAACCAATGCCGCATTTTGTCTATTGAAAATTTTTGCCACAGAAGCCTCACCAGTAAATTGATCGGAATTGACAGATAAGGTCAGAGCATCTGCGCCGAGATTATTTCCGATACGCAATTCATTTGAAGCACTTGATCCAGTAGAGTCATTAAGCAAAGCAAGGGAAACTTTAGCCCCAATATCAGTACCAGTAATAGATAAAGTTTTATTCGTATCATTCCATAAAAAATTAGATGAAGCACCAAAAGAACCCGCATTGTTGTATTGAATCTCTGTATCTGCTCCAGCTGCCGAAGCCGTACCAGCACAAGCGCCCCAAACAGGCAAACCACCAGCAACAACGAGACATTGACCAGCAGTACCAATTGCCAAACTAGAAGGTGTGGAGGGAGCACCAGTATCTGAAGCATAAATAATATCTCCAGTATTAGTCATTGGGTTAGCCATACCAGTAGCAGAGTTGGCAGACCATGATAAAATCCCCGCCCCATCGGTTTGAAGAATCTGGCCGACAGTACCGTCTGCATCTGGCAAAGTAAAGGTCACAGAAGTGGTCACTGCATCTGGAGCTTTCAAGCCAATATACTCAGTACCATTGACTGAACCTTCACGAAATTGAAAACTAGCAGCAGTTGTAGCATCTGTGGGTCCAAAAATAAAATTCCCTCCGGTTAAGTGAAGTTTGCTTTCCGGCGCCGTCGTACCGATGCCGACGTTGCCACTAACAATTAAATTACCAAAACCGGGATTAGTTGCATCCCCCACAGAGACACCTCCGTTATTCCATGCATTTAATGCTTCGTTTGCATACCCAAGGTGCATTAATCCATCTGAATCAATTTGGAAAAAAGTTCCATCACCTGAATCTCGAATACCAAATGATTGAAATCCACCGCCAAGCTTTACCCAGGAGGATCCTGAAATAGAAAGTCTGTCTCCCCCGATTGAGTCTCGCAAAATTATGGCATCAGCAAGGCCACTCTGCATATAAACAACATCATTGTTCGCCTGATAAATACCGCCACCGGTTGCAGTCGTTGTATCTGTAGTATTTCTAAACTGCATCCCCCTTGGAGTACTAAAATCTCCGTTATCAAGAACTAACTGTCCTCCCACCACATCTAGCCTACCAGCAGGGCTCGTCGTCCCGATACCGACGTTGCCCTCTTTTAAATATAAAGTGTCAGCAACTGCTCCAAGTTCAATAGAGGTAAAAGAGGCAACTGCGTTTTGAGTTAAGGTAAAATCAGCTCCCGGTACAATGTTCGCAATAATTGGAGAAGTTAAAGTAAGAGTTGTACCATTTGTGGTAGCACCCGTAATACCTCCGAAGGATCCAGCATTATTAAATTGAACTTCTGTATCAAGACCCCCCGGGGTGCCACCTCCACCACCAGTTGTCCAACTCAAAACTCCAAAGCCATCTGTAGTTAATACTTGATTTAAGGTTCCGGCATCTGTGGGAAGAGTTAAAGTATAAGTCCCCGTTGCGTTGGTGGGTTGAATAATTACTTTACCTGAAATATCTCCAGAAAGAGAAAGTGTGCCTCTTGTTATACCAACTGCCCCGAGAGATAATAATTCCCCGGGCACAGTCGTCCCGATACCAACATTGCCACCATTGCGATAAATATCAGCCCCAGCAACTGTCCAGTTAGAACCAGTGCCTGGACTTAAGACTACTCCGTTCACTCTAATTTCAGACGCATTAAGTGTGCCCGCAACGTCAAAGTTATATACTGGTGTCATTCCAACACCGACATTACCCCTCAAAAGAGTTTCTGTAACACTCGCATTACCAATCACAACTTGATTACTCTTCGTTACTTGTGCCTGATACCCAAGAGCCATAGAATTATCTACTCCATCAACGCTAGAATTAGCGGTGTTGCCGACAAATGTACTATTTAAATTGGACAAAAGTGGAACGAGAAGATTGTATCCGGCACTGTTTCCAACAGCAACGTTACCACCACCAGTGGTGTTTTCCATTAGTGTACTAGAACCTAAAGTGGCGTTAGCACCACCAGTTGTAGTATCAAGAAGTGCAAAATAACCTACAGCCGTATTGTCGTTTGCAATATTATTGGTAAGTGCACTGTGCCCAATTGCTGTATTGGCTTGTGTGGTAATATTTGATAAAAGTGCTTTATACCCAAGAGCTGTGTTGACAACACCAGTGGTGTTGTTTTCAAGTGCACGATAACCGACAGCAGTATTTTCCCAACCTTCTGTATTGAAATAAAGAGTGCGATAACCAAGAGCAGTATTCAACTGGCCTTTTGTATTGGCAGTGAGAGATTCATAACCCACAGCAGTGTTACGGCTTCCTTCTAAGCCCGTACTCCCTGTCATCGTAAAGTTTCCGGCATTAATACCGACAAACGTATTCGCTCCATCTGTTCCAGGTAAAGCAAAGTTGTGAATGAAAGGATCAGCTCCTTTGTAAATGACACCCGAAGTTGCGTCAACTGTCGTAGGTAAAGCAATAGAGCCTACTACATCGAGCGCTTGCGCTGGAGTTATTGTCCCGATGCCGACATTGCCACCAGTAAATAATGCAGAATATGTTCCATTATCAAATGTATGTGTTCCGGTCCAAGTAGGCTCATAGGCCAGATCTAGTGATAGGGTATGAGTAGGCCCAACATTAGAAATATTAATACCGCCGCCGGTATTGATTGTTTGAGCTGCGCTACTGTCTCCATTTATAGAAGTGATAGTGCCAGCTACCCCACCAGTTTTATCAGACCAAAATAAGTTTCCATTTCCATCTGTAGTCAATACATTATCATTGAGTCCATCTGAATTTGGCAATGTATAAGTAATTGATCCAGCTGCAGATTGGGCAACAAACCCGACATAGCCTGAAGATGAACCTGAAATTCTGAGACTACCTTTTACGTCTAATTTTGATCCCGGAGTAGCCGTCCCTATGCCAACGTTGCCAGAATTGTAATAAATATTTAATCCACTATTCGTCCATTGAGTAGAACTGCCAAACACTACCCAATCTGAATTTGTTATTCCCGCTTGTAATTGATAGTTTGTGGCATCTGAAAGGACATAAACCGTTAGACCCCTATACCTCTGCCCTGATGGAATAGCATCCCTCGCTGTCGTGTCTACGACAACTGTCCTTGCATCAAGTGGCAACTGAGAATTTAATTGAAAATTTGAACCGAGAGGAATACTTGCGAGAACATAACTCACAGTGAAAACAACAGCCATTATTATTCCGAGTAAAGATGATTTTATTATTCTGTTGGATAATAACTTTTTCATCATTGTATATATGTAACTTTATAATTAGACAATGTCGTTACATTATTGTATTCATAGACTCTATATGTAGTTTTGTCATCAGATGAACTTATCATACTATTTCCCGTCGTTACCGTAAAATCAGCGGTCAGCTCAAAACCATTTTGATCTCTCACGCTCGTTAGTGCAGAATAAGAATCCAGATAAGCAAAATACCAAACTTGATTAATCGGAGAGACTGTTATCGTAAACGAAGGAGTACTACCTTGATGAGCTTTGGTCAAATTTGAAATTTCAGAAAGTGTCAGCCCCTTCGCGCCCACTCCATAATAGTATGGATAAGTTTCTGGGTTTAAGCTCGTCTTGTTTTTTACAAAAATAAAACTTCCAATAAAAACAAAAACTAGAATTGTTGCCCAGGAAATTATTTTTTTGTTTTTATTAAACAAATCTTTCATAATTAAAATTTAAATTGATTGGTGAAATTAGTCTGAGTAGTAGGGTTATTATATTCATAAACTTTGTAAGTCTGAGGAGTACCATCAAGCCCGGTGATAGATACAGTTCGGAGAGTATAGTCACTAATGGTTTCAAATCCATTTGTATCCAAAATAGAAGTAAGTACTGCCGAAGTATCTGGATAGGCCAGATAGAAAACTTGTGAGCTTGGTGATGTTATGGTCGTAGTGTTGGAAGGTGTTTTTACCAATAAAGTCAAAGTACTGCGAATCTGCGCACCCGTTAAGCCTTGAGCGCCGACTCCATAATAAAATGGATAAACAAAAGTATAACTGACTCCGCTTGAGGTCGTGGTCTGTGTCCCATCCCCTGCTTTAGCCGTAAAAGTAATCCCATTGGTAGTGACTGGCGTAGTATCAATATATGTTTCAAGCCCTCCACCAGCAATAGGTGCAACTTGCGTATGAATCAAGCTTGCTCCTCTATAAAATTCAACTAAAGTAATATCGTTTGTGTGTTTGGTCGTCGTCGCATTTAGGGTCACCGTGGCCACGTCATTCCCAAATTCTCGAACTGTCCCCGTAGCTGGGCTGGCAGAAAGCGTCAATGATGGCGCAATGTATGGATACAATAATTGATTGAACATTTGTTCCATGTTTTGAGCAGAGAAAGTGGAACCAGCAGCAATCCCGCCGACAGTAACGGGCGTCGGGGTTAAATTTGTATAATCTGAACCACCAACTAATACCCAAGTTGTCCCGTTAAATACATTGAGGGCATTGGTCGTCGTATTGTAAATCATAAGGCCGGTAGCAGGTGAAGCTATCGCATCTCTTTGTACTGTAGTCATTCTAGGAGCCAAAAAACCTTTTGTGCTGGATGTTAAATCTAAGATAGAAGTTACATCTGGCGTCGTTATGCCCAAACCAAGATTGTGGTTTGTCGCATCATAGAAAAAATTCGCATTATCTTCCGCAATACCAGAAGCTCCTTGAAAAAATACGGACCCTAATATAAGCCCTGGATCTAGTGAGTCTGAAAGACCTTGTATGCTATCACCTATTGAATCATATATTCTTTCAACTTGAAGATTAAAAAATTCTCTCGTGACAAAAGAAGATGTGTCGAAGCTACCACTCCCGCCACTACTTCCGTCTTCACCCTTCGGCCCTCTAGGCCCTTGTAGACCTTGAAGTCCCTGCAACCCTTGACCCGGCAATCCTTGAGGACCCGGTATAGTGATTACTTTATTTGGTGTCGTAGAAGAAACAGTCGGTGCACTGGGAGTAACAGTTGGGACTGTCCCCGGTGCAATATAATTTTTATAAATATTGGTTAGAGAAGCGATAGGATCAAATGTTGAAAAAGGCTCTACATACAAAAATAACAAGGCTAAAAAACCCAAAAGCAAAAGAGTTCCTGTAATCACTTTCCAAGTTTTTTTATTTTCCATTTTTTCTATTTTTACTTCTTCATCCATGCATTTTTAATGCTTGATTCTTACAATATTATACCAACAAAAACTTCATAATAGTGAGGATCTCTGTGGATAACCCAAGGAAAAAGAAAAAGGAAATTAAAGGCTACTTCATTGCATAATTTGCACGAATTTCAATTCTTGAATATTTATCGGACAAGCAAGCAATACTTTAGTAAAAGGATCACGTGGATCGGAAATTATCGTTTCAACGACTGCCAAAACATAAGGATTAATTCCTGGCATTGTTACTTGATTTCCTTTTTCTAGGGTAAGGTCTCGCGGTATTATCATTTCAAAATTTCCCCCACCTCGCCCTACAATTTCCATAAAAACCTGCCCACCGGAAATTACTACTTGTGTCTTTTCGCCTGCATTTGAAAATAAAATAACCTTGGAAGAATTTGGATAAATCTCTGCTATGCGTCCAATTGGAACGTTCCCTAGAGCAAAAACCATATCTCCTATTTTTACTCCATTTTTTTCTCCTACATCCACAATCAAAGTATCAAAAAGACTTTGATTTGGTTTCGCTAAAATCGCCGCCAAAATTATATTTTTATTTGTATTTTTTCTCCCTAAAATTTCTTTAAGATTTTCATTTTCGGCAACAACAGAAGAATAATTTGCTCTGTCGGCCTCGCTTTCACTTATTTGAGCTTTTAAATTTTCATTTTCTAAAAAAAGAGATTTTTTAGAAAAGAAATAAGATTTTATGTTTGATAATTTATTGCCAACTCCCTGTCCCAAAATTAAAACGGGACGAAAAATACCCTGACTCACATAAGAGAGTCCGCCACCGACACTTGACCGAAAATAAATTAAAATAATCAAAACAATAACACCGAGTGCAATTTTAATAAATCTTTTTCTTTGTATTTTTTTATCTAGGAGGTAACTCATCTTGATTACCAATCAAAACTTCTTTATAAAGAATCATATCGTCTAAAATCACACCTGTCCCTCTGGCTACGGCTGAAAGCGGATCTTCCACCACATACACTGGTATCTTGAGGACTCTTTGTAAAAGCTGATCAAGACCAGGAAGCAGTGCTCCGCCACCAGACAAGGTAATTCCCCCATGCATTATATCGGATAAAATCTCTGGCGGAGTTGTTTCCAGCATATCTTTCACCCCCTCCACCAAACCTTTAATCGAGGAAGAAAGCGCTTCTCTAATATCTGAATCCGTTACCACCACCTCGCGAGGAAGTCCCGTTAAAATATCTCGCCCTTGGACTTCTGTTTCCATATATTCTCCCTCGCTGACAGAACCGATGGCGATTTTCACCATTTCTGCAGTTCGCTCTCCGATAAGTATTTTAAATTCATCACGCATATAGGTGATGATGTCATTGTTTAGTTGGTCACCTGCTATTTTTAAATTTTTTGATTTTACGATTCCACCTAGGGAGATAACTGCAATGTCTGTAGTGCCACCGCCGATATCTATAATCATAGAACCAACGGGGTCTTTAATGGGAAGGCGCACTCCTATAGCAGCAGCCATTGGTTCTTCCACTAGAAAAACTTCTCTGGCTCCAGCACTTCTCGCTGCATCATAGACAGCACGCGTCTCGACGTTTGTCGTGCCCGATGGTACACCGACCAAAACTCTCGGCCGAGCTAACTTGGGAGACATCTTGTCCGCTTTATTTATCAAATAAGAAAGCATTTCTTCGGTCACTTCAAAATCAGAGATGACACCGTCTACCAAGGGACGGATGGCCTTGATGTGCCCCGGAGTGCGCCCGAGCATTTCTTTTGCTTGTGTGCCCACGGCTAAAATTTGATTCGTCTTAATATTTACAGCAACGACTGATGGCTCGTTTATTACAATGCCACGGCCCTTCAAATACACTAAGGTATTACTGGTACCCAGATCTATACCGATGTCATTGCTAATTAATTTATAAAGTTTTTCAAACATATTTTTATTAACTCATCAAGAGAAACAATTTGACCCTTTTCTTCTGTACGTTTTTTTAATTCTATACCACCCTCTTTAATACTTCTCGCAGAAACTACCGCCCTATAAGGCATACCAAGCAAGTCTGCATCTGAAAACTTTTCCCCGGCAGACAATCCTGCACGATCATCAAATAAAACTTCAATACCAGCTTTTTCTAAACTCTCATAAACTTTATTTGCTTCTTTTAATACAACCTCATCATCAGAAAGTGCAAGTAAGTGAATAGTAAAAGGCGCGATAGCTTCCGGCCAAACTATTCCCTTGTCATCAGATAATACTTCCACCACTGTACCCATCAGCCGTCCTAAACCAATACCATAACTGCCCATTATTACCAATTTTTCTTCTCCGTTTTCATCTTTATATTTAAGGTCAAACGGTTCCGAAAATTTTGTCCCCAGAGAAAAAATATTCCCCACTTCAACCGCTCTTTTTTCAATCAAATTTTCTTTGTTAAGTTTAAGTTCTGCGAGGACTTCGTTATTAAAGACTTCTTTATTTACTGCAATACTTGAATTTTCATCCAAATAAACAGTGTCCTCTCCAACGGAAGTTATCGTTTGAAATTCATGAGAAAATTTAGAGAAACTTCCGCCAGAGGCAAAAGTAATATAGGTCAAATGGCCGATGCCAACTCTTTTAAAAATATTTTGGTAAGCCACTTTTGCTTTTTCATAAAAAGTATTGTGCTCTGCTTCATCCCTTGAGAAAGAATAGAGCGCTTTCCAATAAAACTCTCTGCCCCGCATAATCCCGGATTTGCTCCTCGTTTCGTTTCTAAAAATACTTTTAAAATCATAGGGGTAAATCGGCAAATCTTTATACGAACTTACGTATTGTTTTAAAATATTTGAATAGGCTTCTTCATTTGTAAACGACAAACCAGCTTCTCCTCCATTTTTAAATTTTGTCTTAAACCAATTATCTACAACTTCATCACTCCATCTGTCTGATTTTTCCCACACTTCTTTGCTCTGAAGCACAGAGGTTCTCATTTCCACTCCTCCGATTTGATTCATTTCTTCCCTTATTATATTTTCTACTTTGTTTAAAACACGCAAGCCAAGCGGTAAAAATGAGTAAACTCCCGCCATCTCTTTATGAATAAAGCCACCCCGAGTCAAAAGCTCGGCATTCTTTGAAGTCTCATCTGCTGGGGCTTCTTTCCTAGTTTTAGTAAAAAGTTTAGATTGTCTCATAAGGTCCATCTTACCCGAAAAGAACCGTTTGGTCAAAGTTGCAAAAGCGTGAGTCTTCTGCTATATTAATTCATATGCAAAAAGTAAAAAACACACAGGACCTGCCCACCAGCAAGGCGGGAGGCAATGATACTGTCGTAGAAAAGATGTTTAAAGCCGGAGCACATTATGGCTACAGCAAGACCAGAAGACACCCTTCTGTTTCAAAGTATATATATGCTACAAAAAACAAAAGCGATATAATTGACCTTGAAAAGACAAGCATAATGTTAGATGAAGCAAATCTTTTTATAAAAAATTTAGGAGCTCAAAATAAAGTTGTTCTTTTTGTCGGTACAAAACCTGAAGCCAAAGTTGTAACAAAAAATGTAGCAGAATCTATAAATATGCCATACGTTACAGAGAGATGGATTGGCGGGACACTTTCTAACTTTACAGAAATAAAAAAGAGAAT
>Ga0172379_10010196_pt1 | contig 11427 bp, 12 predicted proteins | sample GrowelOW334metaG_FD_119756 | JGI IMG/M metagenome (GOLD analysis project Ga0172379, IMG submission 119756) | Groundwater microbial communities from an aquifer near a municipal landfill in Southern Ontario, Canada - Groundwater well OW334 metaG | ecosystem: Environmental > Aquatic > Deep... | reverse complement strand
TTTTCTCCGATTACGCCGCTTAAATTGTTAAGATTGTCCTTAACGGAATTGCCGTCGGACATTTTTATCTCCATGAGTTCGTCCAAATTCTTCGGCTCGCCGGATTTGATTAAGGAAAAGACTTCCTCGGTAAAATCCTTGAATTTTCCGCTTCTTGAAACAAAATCAGTCTCGGAGTTTATTTCCAAAATATACGCCTTGTTTTTCTCTTTATCGATATCGACTTTAACTACGCCTTCATTCGCTTCGCGGTCTTCCCGCTTTGAGGCTTTGGCAATCCCTTTCTTCCTTAAAATCTCGACGGCTTTTTCTAAATCGCCGGCGGATTCATCCAAAGCTTTTTTACAATCGACCATGCCGGCGCCGGTTTTTTCCCGCAGGCTTTTTATTTTATCCGTCATAAAAATAGATTAATATTAATTGTAAAGCTTACGCGTTTTTAGTTCGAAGTTATCTGGCTTGCAGAACTTTATTCTCGTTCTTTTTCGCGTCTTCGATTTTTTTGTTTTCTTTTCCCTCTAAAATAGCTTCCTTTACTCCGGCGAGAAGTAATTTAACGGTTTTTGTCGCGTCATCATTGGCAGGAATAATATATTCCACCCCTACCGGATTTGTATTGGTGTCGCAGACGGCGACTACCGGCAAGCCTCTTTTATTAGCTTCTTTTAAAGCGGTTTGGTCGTTTTTCGGATCCCAGATGAAAATAATGTCCGGAACGCGGTCTAAGCTGGCGAGGCCTCCGACTTTTGATTCCAGTCGGGCAATTTCGCGGTCAATTTCCAGACGTTCTTTTTTGGTGTATTTTTCCAATTTTCCAGTCTGCCGTTTTTCGACCAGATCATTATATTTTTTGATTGACTTTCGGACGACCGTAAAGTTAGTTAAGAGCCCGCCCAGCCAGCTTTCAGTCGAATAAAGCGATCCGGTTTCAACGGCCATTTTTTTCATCTGGTCTTTTACCTGCTGTTTGGTTCCGACGAATAGGATGTTTTTTCCCTGGGCGACCTGATTTTTTATGTATTCTAAAGCCGCTTCCAGCTTCTTTTGGCTTTTTTCCAGGTCGATAATATGTACGCCGTTTCGCGACGTAAAAATGAAAGGCGCCATTTTCGGGTGCCACCTCGAAGTCCGGTGCCCAAAGTGCATGCCGGCCTTTAACATCTCTTCAATTGAAGGAATTTTAACCATAGATTTCCTTTTGATCTTCTGCCCTGAATTATCCGCCTCATCGGCGGACAAAGGAAATGAGCCAGGGCATGAAAGATTTTAAAAATAAAATTGCTAAATTATTCAACGGATAAATGGCGGTAGCCGCAATTTATCAATAAAACAATCTGGCAATGTAATAACAATATAACAATATTCAACCGCTGTCAACCTTGAAATCCGGCTGTTAACATGTTATAAATAAATAGTCTAGATTGAGCTAAAATATAATGAAAATAGTTAAACACCCCAATAAAATATTAAGCGCTAAGGCAAAAACCATCAGCCAGGAAGTTATAAAAACGCCTGTTTTCCGCCAGCTGGTTTTGGATATGGCCGAGATGATGCTTAAGTCCGACGGCGCCGGTTTGGCTGCCCCGCAGATCGGCAAGAGCCTCCAGCTCGCGGTTATTAACACTAAAGAAGGGGTTTTGGCGCTGGTTAACCCGAAGATTACCAAAAAATCCTTAACCCGCGAGTGGGGTGAAGAAGGCTGCCTCTCGGTTCCCGGTTATTTCGGCGAAGTAAAGCGCTATAAAAAAGTAACTTGCGAGTATTTTAACGCCCAGGGCGAAAAGAAAAAAATTAAGGCCGAGGGACTTTTAGCCCGGGTGATACAGCACGAGCTTGACCATCTAAACGGCATCTTATTTATCGCCAAAGCCAGAAACATTAAAAAAATCGATCAGGCGAAGAGATAAAAAATCAAGTTAGGATTTTTTGGCCTGGGAATTTTTTTTATAGAAGAAAAGAATAATTAGCCCAAGAGCCAGCAAGGTAAAGATTCCGATTGACAGCTCTTTATAGTAGGCTAGAAGCAAATCCTGGTTTTGCCCGAAAAAATAACCCAGGGCTGATAACAGGCTGACCCAGATAATCGAGCCTAGAGAAGTGTAAAAAATAAAATTGGAAAATTTCATGCCGAAAATTCCGGCCGGAATCGAGATTAAATGCCGGACGCCGGGTATAAGCCGGCCGGCAAAAGTACTCATGTTGGCGCTTTTTAAAAAAAACTTTTCCGCGTCCTCCATTTTTTTCCGGTTAATAAAAACATACCGGGCGTAGCGATGGTCAGCCATCCGGTAGACGATGGCCCGGCCGATTACCCTGGATATGAAATAATTAATGGAAGCGCCGATTACACTGCCGAGCGTCCCTGATAAGATTACGCCGAATAAGTTTAATTGCCCTTGGGCGGCCAAGTAAGCATAAGGCGGGATTACAATTTCCGAAGGCAAAGGAAAGAAAGTGCTTTCTACCGTCATTAAAAAAACAATTCCGCCGTAGCTGAAATTTTGCGCTATAGAAACAAGGCTTGAAATGATTAAATTGATTATTTCCATAAAAGTTAAAACCAGCGCAGGAGCGGCATACTCCGGCCAGAGATAATATAATAATAACATAAATATGGCAAGAGGACTAATAAAAACCGTATTTGCCGGCACGCCCGATTTTGCCGCCCCTTTTTTAAAAGCTTTATTTCAGGCTGATAATTTTGAAGTTGCGGCGGTAATTACCCAGCCGGATAAACCGGCCGGAAGAAGGCGCGAATTAAAAAAGCCGCCGGTAAAAATATTGGCCGAAGAACTCGGTTTGCCGGTATACCAGCCGGAAAAAATTTCCGGCGCGAGCCATCTCATCCGCGGCATTGATCTATTAGTCGTCGCGGCTTACGGGCAAATAATTCCCAAGGAACTGCTTTTGTTGCCAAAATACGGATGCGTTAACGTCCATGCTTCCCTCTTGCCAAAATACCGCGGCGCATCGCCTATCCAGGCGGCGATTTTAAACGGGGATTCTGAAACGGGAATAACTATAATGAAAATGGGCGCCGGGCTTGACACTGGGCCGATTTTAGGGCAAAATATAGTAAGTATTGAAGCGGCCGAAACAACCGGCACGCTTTTTAGTAAGCTGGTTTCCGCCGGTCTGGATGTATTTGTCCCGATTTTGGAAAAATATGTGAGGGGAGAAATTATGCCAGAGGCGCAGGATGACCGCCGGGCGAGTTATGTCCGGACGCTGAAAAAATCCGACGGACAGATCGATTGGAAAAAATCGGCCGTAGATATCGAGAGGATGGTGCGGGCTTATAGCCCTTGGCCAGGAGCATTCACTAAGGCTGACGGAAAAAAATTTAAAATCAGCGCGGCGGAGATTGGGATTTTAGAGCCGAAGAATTTAATGATACCGGGAGAAATATTTTTAATAAATGGAAGGCTGGGGGTTAAATGCGGGCAAGGAGCGCTGGTTATTAGTAAGATTCAGCCGGAAGGAAAAAAAGAAATGGCCGCGGAAGAATTTGTAAACGGACACCGATGGGTAACCGGAAAAAAATTTGAATAATATTTACGGCCCTATCGTCTAGTGGTTAGGACGAATGGTTCTCAGCCATTAAACCGGGGTTCGATTCCCCGTGGGGCTACAATAGTAAATTTTAAATTATCAATGTTCAATTAACAATTTAATTAGCATTGATAATTGAAAATTTAAAAAAATAAAAGATCAATTGACAATTGTTAATTGTTAATTGATAATTGCTTTTATATGGCCCATAAAAAAGCCGGCGGATCAACCGCGTTAGGCCGCGATTCGCATAGTAAAAGATTGGGAGTAAAATTATACGACGGTGAATATGCCAAAGCCGGAGCGATTATAATCCGCCAGCGGGGAACAAAATTCCATGCCGGAAAAAACGTTAAGCAGGGCGGAGATGATACGCTTTTCGCCACAGCGGCCGGATTTGTTAAATTCGCCAAAAAGAAGCTGAAAAAATTCAATAATCAGCTGAAAATTTCTACAATCGTTAATGTCCTGCCCCAGAAATAATCGCTTTTGAAAGATTTGGCTAAAAACAAAAATCCACCTTTACAGGTGGATTTTTTGATGGCAGAGTGTCCGCGCGATTAATTGTCTTTCATTTCCATTATTTTGTCGGCTTTAATCTTAGCCTCCTGCTCCAAAAAATACCGATTGACGCCGGGAACGGCGGAAAGCCACTTTTTTATTAATTCAATTACTTTTTTTAAGGTCGCCCTTCCCCGATCAATTAAATCATTAATTTCATGGGCGGCTTTTTCTCCCTCGGCCCTGAATCGGATCTGCTTATCCGGCGGAAGGCTCATATAAATTTCTTCGACGTTTTCTTCCATGATTTTTTCGATTTCTTTTTGCTTGGCCTTTTTAGCTTTTTGCAGATTGGAAATGTCCGCCAAACCGTTGCCGGGCGCGATTTTTGGGCGGGATTTTACCGGCCCGGTTTCGGTAGGGTTTATTTCTTTCGGTTTTTCCCGCGGCAATTCCGGCAAAAAGGTTTTTTCCCTGGACTCTAATATTTTTTGAATTTTTGTTTCTTTTATTGAAGGCTTTTCCAATTTTCGGCTGGCATTGTTTAATTTATTTGATTCAGACATAATTTTTATAAAGCCAAGTATGAATATGACAAAATTAAATAAGCATGCTTATTACAGTCGCGCCGCCGGCGATCAGCATAATTATTACCGTAAGCCAGCCGATCGCGGTCGCAAGGCGGGAGCTTTTGAATTTGCCCATAACCTCTTTTTTAGAACTCAAGCGGACAATGAAAAAGAGAAGCGGACCGGCGGTGATTCCGTTAAAAACCGCGGCGTAGATAAGGAATTTAATGGGGTCAATGCCGATAAAATTGGATAAAAAACCTAAAATCATGGAAATAATAATCACGCCGTAGAAAGCCCGCGCGTCTTTTAATTTCCGGTACAAACCGGTCTTCCAGCCAAAGCTTTCCGCCAGCGCGTACGAAGCAGAGCCGGCCAGAACCGGAACCGAAAGCAAACCGACCCCCAGTATGCCCAAAGCAAACAGATAGTAGGCTAAATCGCCGGCAAAAGGCCTAAGCGCCAAAGCCGCCTGATCGGCAGAAACAATATCGGTTATGCCGTTTTTATACAGGGCGCCGGCGCAGGCGACAATAATGAAAAACATAGCCAGGTTGGAAACGAACATGCCGGACCAGACATCCACCCGCATTCTTTTTATTTCTTCTCGCGTAGTATTTCGGCGCCGCTCTTTGACGGTCTTATTGCCTCTTAAAATTTCTTCTTCAACTTCTTGCGATGACTGCCAAAAAAATAGATAGGGCGAAATAGTCGTTCCTAAAATTCCGCAAATTAGAAAAATCTGGTCTTTGGAAAAAGTGAGCGAAGGCATAACCGTGTGCCCTAATACTTCCCTCCAGTCCAGGCTGATGCAGAGCGCGGATATGACATAAGAAAATAAAACCAAAGCTAAATATTTCAAGTAGCGGGCATAGCGGGCGTAAGCGGTAAAGATTTGGAGAAGAAGCGAAGCCAGGGTGAAGAAGGCTACCAGTAAGAAAAAGCTTACTTTAGGGATGAATAATTGGGCGGCCTTGGCCATAATTCCAAGATCAGCTCCTAAATTAAAAGTATTGGCAAAAAACAAGATAGAGGCGACGGACATGATGGCCCAGCGGGGGTAATAAAGCTTAATGTTTCTCGCCAGCCCGCGGCCGGTAACCATGCCGATTCGGGCGCACATTTCCTGGATAACCGCCATCAAAGGAAAGGTTAGGGGCGCCAGCCATAAAAGCTGGAAGCCGTATTTGGCTCCGGTTTGGGAATAGGTGGCTATGCCGGACGGGTCGTCGTCGGCCGCGCCGGTTGTCAAACCCGGCCCCAGTTTGCGCCAATAGGCTTCGGCCGCTCGGACCGGCTTTTTGGAAATCAATTCTTTTTCCAGCTCTTCGGTTTTTTCCAGGCCTCTTTCCAAGGCGATTGAAGGCGCTTCAGCTATTTGTTCCAGGATATTCTTGCTCATGCCGGTATTATACCATACCCGGCTGAAATAATTAATGCGCCCCTTGCCGGCGGCTATTATAAATCCTTCTCATCCGACTTAATGGGTGTTATAATAACAATAGTTATCCACATAAGGTGTTAATCAATGCGCTTCCGGCAACTTACTCCTAAAATCAGCCAGATTGAAATCGATAATCCCAAGACCAAAAATAACAAGGTCCGCTGGGTTAATGTTTGCAATGCCGGGAAAGATGAGATAGAATATTTAAGGAAAAAATACAAGTTTGATCTAGCCCACCTGCGCTCCTCTTTAGCCCATAAAACCACCAACCGGCCCGTCGTTGAAAAAGGCGCCGATTATCTCTTTATAATCCTTCACTTCCCCACCGTCCTCTATAACACGATTTACCCCGGGGAAATAGAATTTTTTGTCGGACACGGCTTCCTTATTACTATCCACAATAATAATGTCGGCGTCTTGAACGATTTTTACAATTTATGCAAGAAAGACGGCGCTTCAACCCTTACTTACCAGTATGAATCGTCAGCAGTTTTGCTTTACGAACTATTAGAGCGGCTCTTAAATTCCTGTTTTCCGCTTTTGGACAAAACCGCGGACGATATTTCTAATCTCGAGGAAATAATTTTTGAAAAAGTGGAAAAAGAGTCAATTTTTAAACTTTTAGAACTGCGCCGGAACATTTTAAACTTTCGGAAAATTATGCAAAACCATAAGCACATACTGCGCAAGCTTATGGAGATGGAATCCAGCCTGGTTCCGGCCAATCAGATCCGCGGTTATTATAAAAAACTGATTGACGGTTCAGTAAGAATTTGGGAAATACTGGAAAACCAAAAAGAGATGATTATGATTTACGATACGACTTACGAGTCGCTTATGAATTACCGGCTTTCGGATATTATGAAAACCCTTACAATTTTTTCGGTAATCATTTTCCCGTTAACTTTGTTCGCGACGGTTTTTAGCATGAATTTAAACGGCATGCCGCTGGCTTCCCACCCCCAGGGCTTTTGGATTATTATCGCCCTGATGCTTTTCGGCTCTATAGGCATGCTTTTATTTTTTGAAAAGAAAAAATGGCTTTAACTCATTTTTTGAAACTCTTGCATATTTTACAAAAATATGCTTTAATATACAGTTAATTTTCCTTATCTAAGTACTTACTATTCTTGTACTTGTAGCTGAAAAAGTTCATTCTTACCACTTTGAACATTAATATAATCAACGATCTTTCGATCTTAAGGAGGATAAACCATGAATATGGATGTGCTTGAACCGGAAGAGAAGGAAGCTGTAATAGTGATTATTCAAGAAGAGGTGAAGGAAGAGCTAAGCTTCCCTCTCGATGAATTTAGAACGCTCTGCAATAAGTACAGCGAGCTGATTACCCAGTGTGAGCACTGCTACCGGGCCTGGCCTTCAGCCCCCAACGGTGGCACAACACCGCAGGAAATTTGCGCCAGAGAGATAAGTAGGCTGCACCTGCCGACGGAATGCCTTAAATATTTAGGCATTTTTATCAGCCATGGGCACTGTGATGAGTGCTCCGCTGTGATAAGGCAAAGAGTTCGAAGGATAGTGCAGCAAAAGGAGGGCAATCCTGATTGCTACGGCAAGAGGACTCCTCCGGCCTATTTCTGCGACCAGGCTGGATGCATCCACAAAGATCTTTGCCTTGTGGCCAGCCGGGCCAAAGTGGAATCGCCAATAAAATGGAGATATGCACTATGAGCCGAATGCGCTTGGAACCTCAAACAAAAAGCCCGCCAAACTACCCGGCGGGCTTTTCTCTTATTATTTATTGGTTCTACGCTGTGGCCGGCTTGATTCCGGTCTTTACTTCAACCGCGGTAATTCTTTCTTCAAATCTATCGTGAGCGGCCTTGTTCATGTCATGTTCTTCTTTATGGTTCTTATAATCCTTGGTAATGCCGTCAACCGCTTCAAGTATCTCATTCTTAAACTGTTTTAAATCATCCTTAGTGGCCAAATCCTTTATATCATCCTTGGTTGCAAAAGTCCTAAACATCTTTTGGCTAAAATCTTCAAATTCGCTCTTTAGTACTTGTTTTAGCTCCCGTTTAAAAAAACCTTTGGTAACAGGCTCGTTCTCTTGTTCTGGCGTTAAATCTTCTGTTAATATTGTTGTCATACCCCCTTACTTATATAGAGTTGTTAAGTAATAATAATTATACTCCGCCCTTCGGATATATTCAAGTCTTATTTTGCCCGTTAGTTTCTGGATTTTCCCAGCAGGCCGGATTATTCGGATTCAACTGGCGCGGTAGCCGCGGACGGCGATGATTGAACTTGAACGTCCGGACTTCCGGTCGGCCCGGAAGACGACGTGCCCTCCATAATCCTTACCGGCCCGCCGCCGTCTTGTTCCTTCCGCTGGTCAATTATTTCTTTAACCAAAGGAACGACAATGTATTTTTGGTTAAAGTATTGAATTTCGTTTTTCGTTATCGGGAAAATCAGGGCCGGAACCAATAATTCGTCGCTTATATTGTTCTTATATATCCACATACGGGCTAAGCCTAAAGCCGGTGTGCCGACTTCAATTTGCCTGGTTTTAGAAACTGGGCGGCTGTCATCTTCCCGCCCTCCGTAGAGCATTGGTATAATTCCGCCGCTACTATTGGAATTTTTCATCAGTTCCAGTATTTTCGCCTGGTCAGTTTCCACCGCGTATAAGGAAGTCTGGTAATTTTGCGAAGCTAAATTCCAAACCCCGCTGACCCGCTTATCGCGGACGCTTATTGATATATTCACGCCCTGCTTATTGCCCCATTCGTCAAATACCGGCTGGCTGTTGACCATCTGCGGATAAATAACGCTAATCGTTTCCGGGAAGTAATAATCAGCTTTATTGGCAGTGTTGGCGTAATAAATTTTCCAGTCATCCTGCACTTCGCCCGGCCCGAATCCGTCCAGCTTAATTTCGTATTCCTTTAAGAAATTATCGGCAATTTTTATCGCCTCATCATTCGACGGCAAGTCAGACTCTTTAACTCTAATCGAATTCCAGCAGGCCTTGTCCCGGCACTTATCACCCGGCTGCGGCCATTTTAGCCAATTTTGGTTAAAGGAAAAATTGCCTTCGGTAAAATTTATGTAAACGCTAAAGCCGTAATCCCGGTTTTCTATTAGGTTCACGTTGTCGACGCTAGCGGATTGGAATTTTTGGAGGTTCACTCCGTCAAAATTAAAATTTGAAAAAATATCGCCCGCGCTGATTGACTGGCCAAAGCCTTTAACTCGCTTATAGACCGGCATTTCAGCCGCAGTTATTTTTATGTCCTCCCCTTTGTATACATATTCGTAGTTAAGCTGGGGCGGCAAGACGCACCCGCCTTTTTCATCAGGCATGCATACCATAGATTTATCCGCCGCCGGAGCCGAACTAACAGCGCCTGACCCGCTTTGGCTAATTAAAGGCGTCGGAGTTATTGAAGAAAGCGCTTTAGTCTGCGTTTCCGCGCTATTAGAGCTTGTAATGCCAGCGGCACCGCCCGTGCTTAATGCTAAATTATTGGCTTGAACGCTTTTTAAATCAAAAGCGTTCCTCCCGACGCTCGCGAAAGCGGCTTTTAAGGAAATTTTATTTTTGGTGAAATTGAGGACGTTCGAAGAATTTTTACCGGACAGCTGGATAATCGCAATCCCGGCGATAAACATCACCGCGATTATGCCGATTGCCAGATATACTTTTTTAAGAAGAGGCATACAATATGATTAAATAATTAAATTTTTCTAACTCTCGTTTCCGCGCTCGCATCCTCGACGGAGTATCCAAGGGAATTAAGCTTATCTCGTAAGTCATCGGATTTTTTCCAGTCTTTTTCTTCCCTGGCTTTTTTCCGCTGATCTGCTAAAGCCTGGATGTCATCCGGCAAGGATTCTTCTTCCGAAAGCGCGCGGCTTAAATTAAGGCCTAATACTTTGTCAAAATCCATAACAGTTGCCATTTTTTCTTCCCCGGTAATTTTGGATTTTAAAAGGTCCTGGACGACCGCCATAGCCCGGGGCATGTTAAGATCATCGTTTATAGCCCGTAAAAATTTTTCTTTGTATTCTGCGTTAATTGATTTTTTAGTTTTGAAGCGTGAAAATTCTCTAACTTGGTTATATAAATGAAGAAGGCCTTTTTGAGCGGAAAGCATGGATTCTTCGGAATATTCCATGGGTTTCCGGTAGTGGGTTTGAAGGGCGGCGAATCTAAAGGCCAGCGGATTTAAACCTTTTTTTATAATGGCGTTTTCTAAAGTAAGGAAATTCCCTTCGCTTTTAGCCATTTTTTTTCCGCCGCCGATTATTAAAAAAGCGCCATGCATCCAAGTCTTAACCCAGGGCGCAACTCCGGTAGCGGCTTCGGTTTGGGCGATTTCGTTAGTATGGTGAATATCGATATGATCTACCCCGCCGCAATGGATATCAAATTGCTTGCCCAAATACTTAACGCTCATAGCCGAACATTCGATATGCCAGCCCGGAAAGCCTTTTCCCCACGGCGAATCCCATTCCATCTGCCGTTTTACCTCTTTGGGTGTAAATTTCCACAAAGCAAAATCAGTCGGATTTTTCTTCTCGTCATTTTTTTCCACCCGGGCGCCTTCCTTTAAAGTGCTTAAATTTTTATGGGAAAGCTGGTTGTAGCCTTTAAACTTGGAAGTATTATAATAGACGCCGTCCGAGGTAATATATGTGTACCCCTTTTTTTCCAAGGCGCTGATCATCTCAATCTGCTCTTTAATATGATCCGTAGCCTTAGGCATTATATCCGGCAGAAGGATGTTTAAGGCCTTCAAATCTTTTAAAAACGCTTCAGTATAAAATTCGGCGATTTCCCAGGCGGTTTTTCCTTCCCTTTTCGCGCCAGTCTCGATTTTGTCCTCGCCCATATCCCGATCGCCGGTCAAATGCCCGACATCGGTAATGTTCATAACATGCTTTACCTTGTAGCCGTTATAGACGAGAACCCGTTTTAAAACATCTTCAAATAAAAAAGTCCTTAAGTTCCCGATATGGGCGTAATTATAAACCGTCGGCCCGCAGGTATAAAGCCCGGCCTTTTTGTCCTGTATGGGTGTAAATTCCTCTTTTTTGCGGGTTAGGGTGTTATATAATTGGAGTTTCATATAGTAATTCTACCTAAATAAGTCAATTTTTACAAATTATAAAACAGGGTATTTTATTTCTAAAATACCCTGTTAATATTAATCATGTTATTCGTTTTCCGATTCCGATCGTTTTTTCGCGTATTCAATAGCTTCCCGCAGAAGTTGTATAATATTTTCATTCTTTACTTCCCTGCCATCTAATTCTTTTAATACGTCTTCAGCCACCTGGATATTCTTTCTAAGGGGTTCTCCAAATGAATCATTAAGCAACGCAAGA
>Ga0172379_10010195_pt1 | contig 11427 bp, 7 predicted proteins | sample GrowelOW334metaG_FD_119756 | JGI IMG/M metagenome (GOLD analysis project Ga0172379, IMG submission 119756) | Groundwater microbial communities from an aquifer near a municipal landfill in Southern Ontario, Canada - Groundwater well OW334 metaG | ecosystem: Environmental > Aquatic > Deep... | reverse complement strand
TCAATCCGTTCCCGAATTTTTTCCGACGGTTCCGCATCGGTGTGATCCAAAACAATATCCGCCTTTACCGCCGGAACATGCACGTGCAAATCAATGCGGTCAAGCAGCGGTCCGGAAACGCGTCGTTGATACTTCGCCACCTCCCCCGCGCCGCAAGAACAGGTGCGATTTGTGTCGCCAAAATAACCGCACGGACAAGGGTTCATTGCCGCAACCAGTAAAAAGCGTGCCGGAAAACTTTGACTCCCCGCCGCCCGGCTGACCGTGACAAAACCTTCTTCCAGCGGTTCGCGCATGTGATCTAAAACTGTCCGTGGAAATTCCGCGAACTCATCCAAAAACAAAACGCCACGGTGCGCCAAAGTAACTTCGCCCGGTTGCGGATTGCTGCCACCGCCGATCAGCGCCACCGCCGACGTTGAATGGTGCGGACTGCGAAAGGGCCGGCTGGTGATAAGCGAGTCCTGCGCGGAAAGCAGACCCTTGATGCTGTAGATTTTTGTCACCTCAAACGCTTCGCTTCGGCTAAGCTTCGGTAAAATTCCGGCGAAAGCCCTGGCCAATAAAGTTTTTCCCGATCCAGGGGGACCATGAAGCAGCACATTGTGCGCGCCCGCCGCCGCCACTTCCAACGCACGCTTCGCGTGTTCCTGCCCCGCGATTTCCCGAAAGTCCGTCCCAAAATATTCTGTGTTGATTTTTTCCGTTTCCTGCTGTTCTAGCGGCACAAGCGGCAGCCGATTTTCTAGGTGTTCTACAATTTCGCGTAAAGTATCAACCGCGATTACCGCGCCACCGGCCAAACAAGCCTCGCGGCCGTTTTCTTTGGGCACGAATAAAACATCGTTCACATATTTGTTTACATAGTCGCCCATCGCCACTGTTCCCAAAATCGGTTGCAGTTTTCCGTCCAACCCAAGCGAACCGACAAAAACACACCGCTCAACTTTGGCGGTTAATTGCCCCGTGGCCATCAAGAAAGCAAGCGCGATTGGCAAATCAAACTGCGAACCAACTTTGCGCACGTGCGCCGGCATCATATTTACAATTGTCCTGTGCCGCGGCGGTTCAAAACCGGAATTTGCCAGCGCGGCCGTGATTCTTTCTTTCGCTTCTTTCACCGCCGTGTCGGGAAGTCCGACAATTGTCACCGATGGCAATCCCGGTAAAACTTCCACCTCCACTTCCACCGGATGCACGTCCAAACCAGTGAGCGTTACCGACCGCGCTACCGCGGACATAAAAATGTTTTATTATTCATTATTTATATTATACACAAAATTGATAACATTTTTAAAAAAACTTGAGTTGGCCAACTTTAATAAGCAGGAATAAAATTAGAACACTATGACAAACCCACTCGATAAAGAGCAGATGGAGCAGGTCATTCTTGACTCGCCCCAACAATATTTAGACGGAATACAAGCAGGAGAGACGGCCAATCAGGGTCCGACCCTGTCGTTACAGGGTCGGACCCTGAACAAAGTGCTAGTTGCCGGCATGGGCGGATCTTGGATGGCCGCGGCGCTTTTGCGCGATAGCGGCATTACCACGGTGCCATTGCACATTCATCGCGCTTATGGCCTACCCCACTGGATCGATCAAAATACTTTGGTAATTGCCAGTTCTTTTTCCGGCAATACCGAGGAAACAATTTCCGCTTATGAAAAAGCCAAAGCGCTCGGTGTACCATTGGTCGGCGTGGCCGCCGGCGGCGAGTTGGAAAAACGCTGCAACCAAGACGGAATACCTTTTATTAAAATCCCGGCCAATCCGCCGACACTGCAACCGCGTTGCGCGACCGGATATACCATCGGTATTTTTGCGGCGCTGCTTTCCGGTTTAGGATTGGCCACACCGGACGCCAAAGAACAAATTGAAAAAGTAGCGCAACGGATGCGTGATTTTATGACCGAAGCGCGCGTTCTTGGTGAAAAATTGGCGCCCGAGTTTAAAGCCGTCACACCGATTGTCTACACCAGCAACGAATACCGTAGCGTTGCCCGCATTTGGAAAATTAAGTGCAATGAAAATGCCAAGACTCCCGCTTTTTGGAATTTCTTTCCGGAGCTGAACCACAACGAAATGTGCGGCTGGACTTTACCCCACGGCAATTTTCACATCGTGATTTTGCGTGATTCTGCCACCGAACCGATGAATCTCAAACGCATGGAAATCACAGCGCGACTACTCACTGAAAAAGGAATAAAAGTTTCGTTCGTGGAAATAAAGGGCGCGAGTAAAGCGGAAAAAGTTTTTTCAACACTGCTTATCGGCGATTGGTTTTCTTACCGCCTGGCATTGGAACTCGGCATCGACCCGACACCAGTGGACATGGTGGAAGACTTTAAGAAAATGCTGAAACAGTAAACGCTCCCAGGCGCTTTCGCGCGGGGCATCAGAGGCGTTTTCGGCGAACGGAACCGGCTCCGCCGGAGCATGCTTATATCCCCGCAATAAATTGCGGGGCTTTAGGCATGCGCCGTAATCAAGTAGAAAAATTAGGGAGTATCCTTTCGCAGGATACTCCCTAATTTTATTTTTCTTGTTTACGTAAAACCTGCTCTGTAGTAAAAATATGGCAAGCCGGGGTGGTGAAATTGGCAAACACGCTACGTTCAGGTCGTAGTGCTCGTAAGGGCTTGCGGGTTCAACTCCCGCCCTCGGCACCAGAACAGAATCTTGACTAAAAACCGATCAACTATTAATATATCTCTTCGTTGTACTTTGTACTTTGTACTTTATGGTTTTATTACTCACAAACGGAGTAATAGCAACAGAACCTTTCACAAAAAGGATAATCAATGTCACCCCTCGTCGAACCAATCGAGATCGTTGATTGCGGAAGGTTTGACCTGCCGGACGGAGCAATCCCTCTAGATCCGAGACTTTTGCCCTGTAACTTCGTGAGTGTCCCACAACAGATCTATCCGCAACTTTTCAGGTTTTCCGGAATAACCGAGCCACGACCGCTTTTTGTCGCTCGGTATCAAGTGCCCGTAGACGAAGAAGAGGTTATTGACTACGCCGTCAGCCGTCAACTTTGTGTCGGTTTGCCGGAAGAACTTTTTGTTCTCGCCGCGTCGCGAGCAAATCTAAGAACCTTCCCCAAACAAACTCTTCTCGCTCTGTCCGGATCAATCGAATACAACGGACGAAGTTACCTCGGTGTAAAGCCAATGTTGTTATTTGGCAAACGACAAACACTTGGACTGTACCAAAAACAAGGGGGGAAAGTTGCGAAGTTCGGCACTGGTTTTGCTTTTCTGCTCTCCGGCCGGCCGCTCCCAAAAAGCTGTACTTGCTGCGGCAGACCGACAAACAACCCGTAATCGAGCAAACCTCGTTGCGGGTATTTTTTTTGACAAATTTTAAACCGCATGTTACACTATCAAAGTACTAAAGGAATCGCTATTCCTTACGGCACGTGGAAACACTGCCTCACAACTCTTAGGGTTGTTTTAGTTCCTACTTTTAGGAACACTCGGTTTGGTGAAAATTTAGTTTTCACTTCGACTAAACTTAAAAACCGTTTTGTACAGACTAATTTTTTTATTTTATAGATAGAATGTTTACAGCAAGTTTTGCACCCCCAGCAGTACCAAGTATTCCGGGAAAACAAGGGCCGGTGCCCCAAAAAAATCGTGACAATCGTGGTCCCAAAAATTTTAATCGACCACACAAACCACAACACGGACAACATGCGCCCGCTCAACACGGTACTGCTCCGCGTCAAAATCAAGGCCCCGTTGGCAACGGCCCTCGCACACAACCCAATCGCACGTCTTCACGTCGACCGGGAAAAAATTTCAAGAAAAAAGGCGGACCGACAATGTTGGTCACGCGCCGAGTCGAAAGTCCATCATTACCATTGCGCGACGACAATGTTTTACGCGTCATTCCGATCGGTGGTTTTGACGAAACAGGCGCCCGTAATTGTATGGCGATTGAATACAAGCGCGACATCATCGTTGTCGACGCCGGCTTAATGTTTCCGGAAGAAGATATGCCCGGTGTTGATTATATTATTCCCGATATTTCCATGTTACGTGGTCGCGAACGCGATATCCGCGGTGTTTTTATCACGCACGCGCACTTGGATCACATGGGGGCACTACCGCACATTCTTCCTCGCATCGGCAATCCCCCTGTTTACAGTTCCATCTTCACTTCCAAATTAATTCAGAAAAAACATTTGGATTTTCCTTCCACTGCCAAACCGATTACCCAAGAAGTAAAAGCGGAAGATGTTTTGCGTTTAGGTAATTTTGAAATCGAAGTTTTTCACGCGCAACACAGCGTACCGGACGCGATTGGACTTGTTGTTCGCACGCCGTCCGGCACTTTGTTTATTACCGGTGATTGGAAATTTGATTCTAATCCGGTACACGACGCGCCAACGCCACGCGGCCACATCGAGGCATTAGGGAAAAAAGGCGTGACGGTAATGTTTGGTGACTCCACCAACAGCAACGTCCCCGGCGCCACCATTCCGGAACAAACCGTAATGGACACGTTGGAAAAGATTTTTCAGGAGACATCCGGTCGCATCATTGCTTCTACTACCGGCAGCAACGTCCGTCGCGTTCAACAAATGATGACGCTGGCGGTAAAATACGGTCGCAAAGTGGCCGTGGAAGGATTTAGTATGCGCACAGCCGTGGAAATCGCTCAAGAATTGAAATACATCGAAGTCCCAAAAGGCACGATTATTTCTTCGGAAGAAACAAACGGCATGTTGCCTTCCAAGGTTTTGATTATCTGTACCGGCGCGCAAGCGGAAGAACAAGCGGTGTTGATGCGGATCGTGAACAAAGAACACCGCACACTCACTATTCAACCGGGCGACGCGGTAATCTTTTCTTCGTCCGCCATTCCGGGAAACGAACGCGCGGTCGGACACCTGAAAGATTATCTTTCCCGCCAAGGCGCGGAAGTTTATCACAACCAAATGATGGATGTGCATAGTAGCGGCCACGGCAAACAGGAAGATTTGAAAGAAATGCTTACAATGGTTAAGCCGGAATTTTTCGTGCCATCGTACGGCGATTATTATCACCGCAAGGTGCATGGTCGTTTAGCGCAAGACGTCGGCATGGCCAAAGAGAAAATTCTTTATCCGGACAACGGACAAGTGATGGAAATCCGCCAACACGAAGTAAAAGTGATGGAAGAACGCTATCCGATTAATTACATCATGGTCGATGGTTTGGGTGTCGGCGACTTAGCCGATGTGGTACTTCGCGATCGCCAGATTCTTGCGTCCGATGGAATTATTGTCGCGATTATCAAAATGGCGCACCAAAACGGGGAAATGCTTGGCAAAGCCGATATCGTTTCCCGCGGCTTCGTTTATATGAAGGAACAAAAAGCGCTCATCGACGAAACACAGAAAAAAATCAAAGAGATCATGGAAAAAACCCGCAGCAAGGATAAAAATCCGACGCCGCCTAACGAAGCCTACGTCAAAGCCAAGTTGCGCGACGATCTTGGACAATTCCTGTTCAACAAAACCCAGCGTCGCCCGATGATTATTCCACTTCTGATTGAAGTGTAACAAAACCCAAAACAGCTCCCGTAAAACGGGAGCTGTTTTTCACCCCTGTACCCTAACCCCCGTACCCTGCTATTCTATTCTTATGCCATACCCTACCAACAAACGCGTTTTTTCCGGAATTCAACCGACCGGTGTGCCACACATCGGAAATTATTTGGGCGCCCTGAAACAATGGGTGACCTTGCAAAATGCCGGAAACACTTGTTACTGGTCAGTCGTTGATTTGCACGCCATTACAATGCCTTATGACGCAGCGGGTTATAAAACAAAAGTTTTAACCTCCGCCGCAACGCTTTTGGCTTTAGGAATCGATCCCGAGAAAAGCATCTTATTCGTCCAATCGCACGTTCCCGCGCATACGGAGGCGACGTGGCTGATGGCTTGTCAAACAAAATTCAGCGAACTGCAACGCATGACACAATTCAAAGAAAAAGGCGAAAACCAAGCAACAGTGAGCGCCGGCTTGTTTGTTTACCCTGTTTTAATGGCGGTAGACATTTTGCTCTACCAGACAGAGCTCGTACCGGTAGGCGAAGACCAAATTCAGCACTTGGAATTAACCCGCACTATCGCGACACGTTTTAATAATACCTACAACCATCTTTTTACCGTTCCGGAACCGTATGTCATCAAAGAAGTGGCGCGGGTAATGTCACTACACGATCCAAACAAAAAAATGAGCAAATCCGGCAATCCCAACGACGCCATTTTTCTTAATGATTCCCAAGACGAAATCCAAAAGAAAATTCGCAGCGCGGTAACGGACTCGGGTTCTACCTTTAATCCGGATGATATCGGCCCGGCGTTAAAAAATCTGCTATCCATTTATCTCGCTTTTTCCGAAAAACCGGTCGCGGAGGTTTTGGAAAAATTTGGCGGCAAGGGTTACGCCACCGTGAAAAATGAGATCGCCGAAATGTTGATTGAAAAACTTACACCAATCCGCAATAAAATTCGCGACTATTTGAGCAACGAATCTTCTCTCATGGCCAACCTGCAATTAGGCGCCCGCCGCGCCAACGAAACCGCGCAAAAAAACCTGCGTGAAATGAAGTCTCGCATGGGCTTTACGCAGATCAGTTAGAATTTAGATTTACGGGAGATTGCTTCACCTCATCTTGGATGATGGCTCGCAAAGACGACGTTTTCCCAACTGTCAGTGATTTATCGGTTGGCCCAAGAATGAAAATAATTCTTGTTTCTTTTGTTCCAGTAATTCTGAAGTTTTTGCTTCCATGTTCAGACGCAATAGCGGTTCCGTGCCGGAAGCACGCAGGTTAAACCACCAGTCAGAATATTCCACGGAAAAACCGTCTAGTTCAAACTGTTTACCATCGGCGTAACGCCGCTTCGCTTCGGCAATTGCCGCCGCTTTGTCTACCACCTCAAAATTAATTTCCGGTGTTTTGGCGTATTTGCGCAAAGGCGCGACCAGCTCCGACAACTTTTGACCCTTTTCCGAAATCACCCGCATCAAAAAAATCATCGCGCGAATGGCAGATTCCGCATAATAATCTTTGAAATAAAAATGACTGGAAAGTTCGGCGGCAAAAATCGCTCCCTCTTTGCGCATTAATTCTTTGATGTAAGAATGTCCAACACGCGACATCACCGGCACGCCCCCAGCCGCGGTGATTGTTTCCTTTGCCGCCCACGAAGACCGCAAATCATATAAAATTTTCGCGCCGGAGTTCTCCTTCAACATTTCCTGCGCGATTAAAGCGCCAATCAAATCCCCGCTCACTGTTTCACCATTCTCGTCCGTAAAACCGACACGGTCCGCGTCGCCATCAAAAGCAACACCGAGCGCCGCCCCTTCACGTCGCATCGCTTCCTGCAAATCGCGCATATTTTTTTCCTCCAGCGGATTGGCTTCATGATTGGGAAAAGTGCCATCGGGCTCGAAATACATCTTCACCGCTTCTACCTGGGGAAGACGTTCCAAAACCTGCGGAAGCAAAATTCCCGCCATCCCGTTTCCCGAATCAATGACAATTTTCATTTTGCCAATCTTCTCCGCGCCGGCCGTCGCATAATCGAGATAGCCCGCCGTATAATCTTTTTTTTCTACCACACCCATTTTGTTTCCCGCGGGAAATTCCCCTTTTTCCACCATTTCGCGAATCTTTAAAAGCCCAGTGTCTTTGGAAATCGGAATCGCTTGCGCGCGCGTCATCTTAAAGCCATTGTAAATACCCGGATTATGCGACGCGGAAACCATGATGCCCGCGTCCGCCTTGGACTGCCAAACGGAAAAATAAAAAAGTGGCGTGGTAACCATGCCAACTTCGACAACATCCACCCCTTGTTCCGTAAGCCCCTTTATTAAAGCTGCTTGAATCGCCGGTCCCGTTACGCGCATGTCGCGACCGACACAAACATTTTTTGCCGACGTAAACTGCGCGAACGCTCGGCCAATCTTCTCCGCGGTTTCCTCATCCAGCTCATTTGGCACAATGCCCCGGATATCATAAGAACGAAAAATTGATGGTGAGTATGTCATATAACTGAAGATTAAAACAACCAATACAGTCTTGTCGAGAGATTTTTCGACATTTGTCAAACGCCGCGACAATAAGTACCCTTGTTTACATGAGCGAACCAATGATTTCCGTCTCCGGTATTAGGGGACTGATTAATGACTCTTTTTCTGAGGAACTTATTCGCCGTTGGACAAATGCTTTTGGTCGTTTCTGCTTAGAAAAAAATGCCGAAAAAATTGCTTCCGTTGTCATTGGCCGGGACACGCGGCAATCGGGAGAATGGACGGAAAAAATAATCACCGAAGAATTAATCATGCTTGGCATCCGTCCGATTTTGACCGGCATCGTTCCAACGCCGACGGTGGAATTGGCGGTTACCCACCATCAAGCCAACGGTGGCATTATCATTACCGCCAGTCACAACCCCATCGAATGGAACGGCTTGAAATTTTTGGGAGCGGACGGTGTTTTTCTGGACGCGGCAGAAGTGGAAAAACTAAAGCAACTTGTGAAAGACGCGCCACCGCGAACACTGCCTCAACAAAAAATGGACGTGGCTGCGATAAAAGATGCAAACGCGATCACGCGACATATTGAAAAAGTTTTATCCACGCTACCAATTGATCTGGAAAAAATTCGCGCCAAAAAATTCAAAGTTGTGCTTGATCCGGTAAATGGTGCCGGCGCGTTAGCCGTGCCCTTACTCCTAGATAAATTGGGCTGTGTTTCAACCATAATTTACGGCGAACCATCCGGCGTTTTTGGCCATACCCCCGAACCACGACCGGAAAACTTAACCGATCTTAGCGAAAAAGTGAGAGAAGTCGGCGCGGTAATCGGCTTTGCGGTTGATCCGGATGCCGATCGTCTCGCCCTAATTAACGAAAAAGGGGAAGCAATCAGTGAAGAAAATACTTTAGTTTTAGCCACCCTTGGAGTGTTTAAAAGCACTCGTCGTCAACAAAACGAAAAAAGCCAAACAATCGCCGTTAATCTGTCCACCTCACGAATGATCGACGACGTCGCGAAGCTGTTTGCTGCAAAAGTAATTCGTTCAGCCGTTGGCGAAAGAAACGTCATAGAAGAAATGCGCAAAAATAATTCCATCGTCGGTGGCGAAGGAAACGGCGGCGTCATTTTCCCAAGTTGTCACGAGGGACGCGATTCACTGGTTGGCATCGCTCTGATCCTGGATTTACTGACGAAAAATAATGAAAGTGTTTCCGATATTTTAAATCAGCTTCCCGGATACATCATGGAAAAAATAAAGATTCCGGTACCATCAAATTTCAACCCTGTTGAATTTGGCGACAGTATCAAAAAGTTTTTCCCCGAGGCGATAATTAACAACATTGACGGTATTCGTGTGGACACAGAAGAAGGGTGGGTACACGTTCGCGCTTCCAACACGGAACCGATTTTTCGCATCATTGCCGAAGTCCAGACAAAACAATCTCTAGAAAAATTAATTACGAAAACAAAACAACTTTTATCTTAGTTACTAAAAACCGCGTTAACTTTAGTTAAACGTGCTGCTTTTTATTTCAATCAATTGCTGTGTATGGTTATTTCCTGAACCTGCGCCGCTTTATTACCGGCGTTTTCCGAAAGCACTTGTTCGTTGTTTACAACAAGCTTGCCATTAATATAAACTCGCGCTTTTTGTTCCATGGTTACACTCTTAAAATCGCCAATCACTTCTTGAGATTGTTTAATATGGATATTGTTTTGCTGACTGACGGATTGAAAATTAACAATCCGATGATTGTCATTTCTGTCATTGTTGTTTCCTGAATGATTATTGTTCCGGGCTCGTCTCTGCGCATCGGAAAGCCAGTTTTCCAAATGCCACATTCCGCGCGCTCGGTCGCCGGATGTTTGGTTCCAATTTATCTCTCTCCACCCGTCACTGTTCGCAAACGCAAAATTCGGCAACAACAAAGAGAGCCCACTAAAACCGATAATTGCCAACATCAAAATTTTACTCGTGATAGTTTTCATATTTCTTTCCCTTGGTTTAACATTATTATACTTAAAATTCAATGACTGTGGTCTGGGACACATAACGATGAATGACGAATGATGGATGATTGATGAACGCAGAACGTGTCTTTGCGAGGGGTATCAACCCCGAAGCAATCTCCGAAACATCCCTCTTCATCAAAAAGCACAAAAAAAGACGGTTGACCTCTCATAGAGAGGCTCAACCGTCTGAACGAACAAACCCTTGCGAGCTTCGTCAGCTCGCGACGGGCTCGCGACGCGGGCGACGGGAGGAATCCACATGATTCCTCATCAGGTCCGGGTGCTTCGACCGCACCTTTCCACGTTTGGGCGCCACGGTCAACGGAACCGCCTTCGGCTCGGTCTTCTTGACCTCGCCGAAAGTTTGCCGCAACGCCGCCAACGCCTCGCGACCGGGTCGCAGAACCTCCTTCTTGAAGGTCACGACCTCCTCCCCCTTGGGCGCGTCCGTGACCGCTTGGGTGATGGCCTCCTCCTTCATCTTTTTGGAGACGAAGGTGTCATGACCACCCTGACCCTTGATCAGTCCGATCAGGTATCCGGGGTCCGCGTCCGCATTGATGGCTTGCGCCATCAACTTTTCGGCCATTTTCAGAAGCCCACCCCCCAAGTTGGGCTGGGCAATCGCCTGACCGACGATCTTCAAAACGCGGCGAACCGGGTCGGCCCACTCCTTGGCCACGATCGCATCTGCCTCGGCCAGACCCTCGGCGTGCCGACGCGCACGCGCCAGCCCTTCGAGGACATACAGCCGGTGACTGATGAGTCCTTTGACCCATCCCGGAACGTTGCGCGCTTGCCGCGCGTCTTCCAACGCATTGAACGCGTCGACGTTGGTGTTGTCGTTGTGCATCGCCTCGGCCGCATCGCTGCAGTTGGCCCGCTCGAGCGCCTCAACGGCCTTCGGCCGCGCTTTGTCGAAGCACGGCTGCATTTCGTCGCGGAACTGTTGAATCAGACTGGCCAGCGCCGCACGCTGGGCGTCGTCCAGTCTCTTTTCGGCCACCCGAAAATCCCCGAAACACCAGAACCCCTTCTTCATCGACTCGACGAACCCCTCGAACTGCTTTCGCAGTCCGACAAGAGGATCTTCAGGTTCCGGAGGCGCCACCGGCTCGTTGGCCTGTTTGATCGCCGCCTTGGCGACCAGGAGACGCACGTTCATGGTCTGCCGAACCCATTCGGGGAGATCGGTTCGCGCGACGGCCGGCTCGAACATCGCGATCGTTTCGACATCGGTGAGCGACACCTCGCATTTGAGAGCGAGTGCCAACGGATACTCCTCGCTTTGCTCGAGAACACGAACCGCATTTTCGAGCCGCTCTTTTGGCGACTCGGGCTTAACGCCAGCGAGAAATCCCT
>Ga0172379_10010194_pt1 | contig 11427 bp, 11 predicted proteins | sample GrowelOW334metaG_FD_119756 | JGI IMG/M metagenome (GOLD analysis project Ga0172379, IMG submission 119756) | Groundwater microbial communities from an aquifer near a municipal landfill in Southern Ontario, Canada - Groundwater well OW334 metaG | ecosystem: Environmental > Aquatic > Deep... | reverse complement strand
TAATCATTTTAAATAAACAATATGGAAAAATTTAAAGTAGATTTTATACACTTTTTGGTAAGAACCGGAGCTCTTAAGTTTGGCGAATTCGATTTGAAAAGCGGCAGAAAATCTCCATATTTTATAAATACCGGAAGTTTTTACACCGGCCAACAATTGCATAATCTTGGACGTTTTTATGCTTATGCTTTTGAACATAATAAATGCGAGGCTGATGTTATTTTTGGTCCGGCATATAAGGGAATTACCCTTGCCGCTGCGGTAATCGAGGCTCTCTTTGACGAGTTTGGAATGGATTTATCCTACTGTTTTAATAGAAAAGAAGTTAAGGATCATGGTGATGGCGGACTTTTGGTTGGCGCGCCGATAAACGAAAAAACAAATGTTTTTATCATTGATGACGTGATTACCGCCGGAACCGCAATTAAAGATACCGTTGATATTCTAAAAAAGAATGGTAATCCGAAAATTAAGGGAATTTTGATTTCTTTGAATCGAATGGAGAAGAATAACGAAGGAAAAAACGCACTTGAAGAAGTCGAAAAAATCGCAGGTGCCCATGTTTATTCTATTGTTAACATGGATGAGGTTATAGAGGTTTTATACAACAAAGAAGTTGACGGGAAAGTTTATATTGATGACGAAAAAATGAAAGTTATAAAAGAATATCGGGCAAAGTTCGGAGTATAAATAACTTAAAATTTATGAATAAAAGTTTTTCGGATAAATTAATTGAAAAGATTAAAGCAAAAGGGAATCCGATTTGTGTAGGACTTGATCCGAGGCTTGATAAAATTCCGGCATTTATAAAAAGAAAGGCCGCTTACGAAGCAAAAGATAATCCTTTTACCGCTGCCGCCGAGGCCATAATCGGCTTTAACAAGGCCATAATTGACGAGGTGTGTGATCTTGTTCCTGTTGTAAAACCACAGATAGCTTTCTATGAAATTTACGGACACGAAGGAGTTCGCGCTTATGAAGAAACTTTGAAATACGCAAAAAAGAAAGGACTGATTACAATCGCTGACGCAAAAAGAAACGATATTGGATCTACTGCTGAAGCTTACGCGAAAGCGTTTTTGGGCGAAGTCACAATTTTTGAAGGTGAAGAAAATGAAATTATTACTCCGATTTTTGATGCCGATGCAATTACTGTAAATGGATATCTTGGAGTTGATGGAATAAAACCGTTTATAGAAGAGGCTAAAAAATACGATAAAGGGCTTTTTGTCCTTGTTAAGACATCAAACAAGAGTAGTTGTGATTTGCAGGATGTTCCGCTTGCAGATGGCATGAGTGTATATGAATTTATGGGACATTTGGTTGAAAGTTGGGGCGCTGATGATATTTCCGACTGTGGATATAATTTTGTTGGTGCGGTTGTTGGTGCGACTTTTCCGCAACAAGCTGCAAAATTGCGAAAAATTATGCTAAATACGATATTCTTAGTTCCGGGATATGGTGCTCAGGGAGGCACTGCCGAGGACGTAAAACCTTGTTTTAATAAGGATGGATTGGGGGCGATTGTGAACAGCAGTCGCGAAATAATTTTTGCTTACGAAAAGATGCCGGAGTTTGGCGAAGCCCAATTTGCAAAAGCATCCAGGAAAGCCTGCGAGAATATGATAAAAGACTTATCCATCATATTTAAATAAGATGTTTATGGAAAAAGGAGGTGATAGTCTTACAATGGATATTGGTTTTTCTGTTGCGCCAAGCCGCCATTGCCGGAAATTACAGAGAAAGACATAGATGCTTTGGCATTAACTGGTCTGCCGGAAGATTTGCGCGCTGCGTGGAATAAAGCGTCCTCCAGCATTATAGAAGAAGCCAGAGAAAGTATTTTTACAGCGGGTTTAAACACCCAGGATTTCTAACCATTCTGCTACGGACAAAGTCTCCGGTCTTCGATTTAGGTCTATTTTGGTGTTTTTGTATTCCACCGGAAGTGTATTTGAGAGTTTTTTCCGTTTTTGAGAGAATGTTTTTTTTGCGACTTCGAGAATTTTTAACGCGGTTTCTTTGTCTACAAATTGCGGATCGGTTTTTTTATAAACATCAATTCTGATTATCGCGGAATCTACTTTTGGAGGAGGAAGGAAGGCATTTTTTGAAACTATTCCTATGGTTTTTGTAGCAGCGAAAAGCTTTATCTGAAGCGATAAAATGCTTGATTTTTTGTCGCGCTCACAGATTTTTTCTGCCACTTCTTTTTGAACCAACAATGTCATGGATGATGGAGGATTTTCCGCGCGAAGGAAATGATTTATGAGCGGAGAAGTGATGTTGTATGGAATATTAGCGACTACTTTGTATGGAGTTTTTGGTGGATTAAATTTTAGTGCGTCCATGTTTATAACTTCTACGTTTTTGAATTCGCTCAAAATGTTCTTTAGGATTGGTAAAAATTTGCTATCAAGTTCGATAGAAGTTACTTTATGTGCCTTTTTGCATAGCTCTGATGTTAAAACTCCGAGTCCGGGACCGATTTCCACGATATCGTCTTTTTCGCTTATTCCCGCGCTCGAGACAATCTCGTCCAGTACGTTTTTATCAATTAAAAAGTTTTGCCCGAAGCTTTTTTGTAAATAAATTCCGTGGGTGCGTAGAATGTTTATTACCGATGATTTATTTGATAGGTCCATGAGTCTATTTTACCAGTTTTAAGTATTCTTCTTCACTTAAAATTCTGCCGTCGTATTCTTTTGGCCAATTTGTTTTGATTGGCTTGGATGATTTTGCGCATGTTGTTTCTCTTAATTCTCCGTTGAATGGCATCCATCTAAAATTATTTTGAATTCTGTTTATATAATAACTGTGCGGCAGAGGCGTATTCATTTTGATTGAAAATTCGATATCTGCTGTTTGAATTTGAAATGGACGTTGATATTCGTTGTCCCAAAATATTTGATCTGTAAGCCATTTTTTCTTTTCTGTAGGTATGGTGGTAAAGTCGTCAGGAATATCTTTTATTTCGGCTGTTTTCATGCTGATTTTTTCTATCGGACTAGCTGTCCTAAATTTTTTATTATCGTCTTTTGACAATGGAAAATTGAATGAGGAATAACTTTCTTCATAAGGATTTGGAGCGAAATATCCCGGAAAAAATTTCCCCCACTCTTTTGTTGTTTTCATGTACTCAATTATTTTATCTTGCAATATTTCGTATTCTTTTTTTGAATATTGCTTGTTCAAGATGCAATATTTTTTATTTACCAATCCACAACACCCAAAACAATAATGACAGTTTTGCAGGTATGCGGAATATTCAACAAAACGGCAATGGGATACGCTAAAACAGAATCTTGCATAGTAGCAATATACCGGCAAAGAGGACATAAATGTTAGTTCGCTTCCAACTGTCCCCAGGGAATCGAGAATATGTTTTGCGTTAGGTCCGCAAAAGGAAACATTGGCGCAGTTTTCATGCATGGAAAGCATGTAACAATTCTCGCAATCTTTTGAATTTCTTATAAAATTTCCTGAGGAATTTTCGCAATTATCTATTTGAAGGGCGCGATGCCAAGCCGTATTTAACATCATTTCTTTGAAGAAGGATTTTGCCTTACCGTAGTTTTTAAAAGATGAGAAATTCCATTCGTTTTTCTTTTTTTCAAACTCAGTTTTTGTTAATTGTTTATTCCCGAAACAATATTCTTTATTTCGAAGATTGAAGCAGAAAAGGCAATTATTACAATCTCTGCAATCATATAAAAATCCTGAATCGCTTATGTTTTTACAATTGAGCAGGTAAAAACTGTTGAAACACACACTGGAATTTATTAAATCGACACACAGCTCTGATTTGAACGAAAAAACGCCATAATGTATGTTTTTTATGCTGTCGCAGCCGTAGCAATACCGACAATCTTCATTACTTTGTCCGGAGTGGCATAGGTAACAATTTTTGCTGTAGTACCAGTCGTCTGTGTATTCGCAATTTTGGTTATTGCTCTGAAAAGCGTGAGGGATTGGACATTTTTGAAATAGCTCCCATGCTTGTTCGAAAAAAGTTTTTGAAAAATCAAAATTTAGAAATGGGGGACTGGCATTGGCGATCCATTCGTCTCTATGCCAAACAGGATATTCGCAATCAGGGCGAAATATTGAAACTATACTCTGTCCAGTTCGATCGCAGGTTCTTTTGTATAGGTTCCAGTGAGGCCAAAACGCGCCTAAATATTGAAAACGCTGTTTGGGTGACATTTTTGGCAATGTATCGCCAAAATCGAATTTTTTTCGTAAAGCTTTTTCATGTGGGGAAATATTTTGCATGTACTATTTAGAGCTTTATTTTAATCAATTTTATTCTATCCGTAGTTCCTGAAATTATTGAAATGGTTTCTTTTGGTATGCTTAATTCTTTGGAAAGAAATTTAATCAATTCTATGTTTGCTTTTCCTTTCTCAGGCGGAGCTTTTACTGCGATTTTGTATGTTTTCTCGCCGTCGGAATCTTCTAAAACTCCTTTTAGCTCAGTCTTTGGGCTCTTTGGAATAACTTTTACGCGAAGATAGTTTGTGAGTGGAATTGTCATTTTCCGTGGCGTCTCCTTGTTATGTATTTGCGAATTTCTTCGATGAACACGATTCCTGTTGCCGACAGCATTATCATCTCTATTTCAAGTTCGGAAAGAGATATTAATCCGAGTATTTTCTTAAGCTCTACCGATGTCGATATCAGCATTAGAACAAGCAAACTTATTACACTTGTGAGGATTAAATACGGATTTAAAAGTGTATCCAATCTGAACAAAGACTTTTTGTTGTATCTTAAATTGAAGCCGTTTAAAACCTGAATAAAAATCATCAAAGTAAAAACTATTGTTGATGTTTTAGAAATAATTTCTTCGTTGCCAAGAACGTTTTCGCCCAGCGTCCAGCCATATCTTGTTAGCGTGAAAAAATATAATCCCGCTGTTATCAAATACATTCCGAGAGCGAGGGTAAAAATTCTGCTTACTTTTATTTTTGGAGAAACAGGCTGAAATTGTCTGTTTTCCATATTTTGAGGCAGCGGGTCTTTTCTGAGAGATAATTCGATTGAAAGATTAACAAAAATGTTTATAACCAAAAGAATATTCATTGAAAGAGGGATTGGTGTTTGAAGAATTATCGCTGTTAGGTTGAGCAAAAAAGCCGCTATGGCAAAGGAAAATCCATGGTATAAGAATTTTCTGGAATGAACGATGTATGCTCTTTGTTTTTTTATTTCATCCACTATGGAATTTAAATTGCCGCCGGGTTTTTTACTTGCCACTGCTACGGTTTCTCCCATTTCTTGTAGGGTTTCTATGATTGTCGTTTTATATTCCGGTTTTAGTTCCGCAAAAACAAAATCCTTCTCCTTATTTTGAAGAAGTTTTGATAATTTTTTATCGTTTATTTCAAAATCTCCGCCGGTTACAGTTTCAAAATAGTGCGGATTGATTATTCCCAGATTTGTGGCTGCGGAAACAGCTTTTCTGTCTTGATTGGTTGTCGTTATGTAGATTTTTATTCCGTTATCCTTTGCCCAATTTATGCTTTCTTTTAAGTCTGTATTAAGCGGATGTCCCATGCCTATCATTCCGGTGAAAATTAGATCACTTTCCGTGAAGGATTCGGTGTAATGGGGGAGACGTTTGATTGGAAGGCCTTTGTAGGCGAATGCTATTACTTTTTGTCCGTCCATATTCAATCTTTTGATCTCTTTCTTGAATTTTGTCTTCATCTGCTGAGTCAATTCCTGCTTTTTTCCGTTTAATAAAATCCTGGAGCAAATATTTAATACTTTATATGGATTTCCTTTTGTGAAGGCGAAAATATCTCGTGAATCATTTTTGATTGCCACGGAAGTTGAAAGTTTTTTTTCTTCGCTTGACGGAAGATCTTGAATTTTTTCGTACTCCGAGAAAATTTTTATCTTGTTGAAACCACATTCCATAAAGAACTTCCTTATCACCTCTTCGGTTTCTCGTAGACGCTCATATCCGCATATGTTAGCGGAAATTGCGGCAAGCTGTGCTGCCTCGTTGTGTCTTAAATAATTTTTCTCCACTTTTATTTCCTCTTTTGTTTCCGTGTCTAAAATTTCAACTAAATTTTTATCATATTTTATTTTTATAACATCCTTATCCACGAAAAGATTTTTTGGATAAACTAATTTTTTTGTAAGTGGGCCGATTAAATCTGTGCAAATTACCGTTGTTTTGGCTATGTCCGGATTATGTTTGTAGAAAAATTTATTAATGAGAGCTATAAGAATTATGCTTATAGGGATTCCCGATGTTATTAGAGCGATTATTTGCGTCATTTTGCTATTTTAATTTACTTTTTCTCCACTTTTCTATGTTTTTGTGATGACCGGAAAGTAGGACATCAGGCACTTTTAGGCCATTGAATATAGCAGGTCTGGTGTAGTGTGGGTACTCTTTTTTTCTGTCGAGCGATTTGGAAAACGTATCTTCCTGATGAGACTCTTCTTTGCCCAGCACTCCCGGAATAAGCCTCGAAACCGCGTCAATTACCACCATGGCCGGGAGTTCCCCGCCGGTTAAAACGTATTCTCCGATAGACAATTCCATGTCTACGAGGGTGTCTATTATTCTTTGATCTATTCCTTCATAGCGTCCGCAGATCAAAATCAGCGATTTATGTTTTTTCCCGAAGTTTTCCGCGTCAATTTGCGTAAACGTGTTTCCTTTGGGGCTTAAATAAATCACGGGGCCTTTATTTGTCCTTTTAATGCGCTTTATAGCGTCGTGGAGTGGCTGTGGAGTCATCACCATGCCCGCGCCGCCACCGAACGGCGTATCGTCCACTTTTTTATGCTTGTCCTTGGAAAATTTGCGAATGTCGTGGACGACAATCTTAATAAGTTTCCTTTTGGCGGCGCGCTTGATAATGCTCTCGTCCAAATAGGAAGAAAATATTTCCGGAAAAATTGTAAGAATGTCGAATCGCATATCTACTATGAGTATATAGCAAATCTATTTCTTATAAAGTTTTCTTAGCAAATTTGTTATTGCCGGTATAAACGGAGCGGCTGCGGCACACAAAATTACAAGGCTCCATTCGTGTAGCGAGAGTGGCGAAGTCATTAATATTGTTTGCAGCTGTGGAATATAAATTGCTGCGAATTGCAGCAACAGGGAGCTTAAAATTGCCAACACAAGAAATATATTTGATGTGAAAGTTTTTATGCTTATGAATTTGTCGTCGCTGCATACGAAGGCAAATAGGAGCTCGAAAATTACAATCTGAGTGAATAAAACGGTTCTGGCGTGTTCCACGGTTGTGATTTTCAACATGTACACATAAAGCGATATGTTTATTATTGTTCGGATTACGACTGTTGTGAAAAAGAAATCTGCGAATTTTTTGAAAATCTGTTCGTGTTTTGGATGCGGGGGTTTTTCCATAATCTTGCTGTCGGCTTTTCCGTGACCCAGCGCGAGAGCCGGAAGTGAATCTGTCACAAGGTTTATCCAAAGTATCTGAAGCGGCAAAAGCGGCAAAGGGTGGCCCATAATCGCGAGCAGGGCAACCGTGCTAAGCATGTCAAAATTGGCCGAAAGCATATACTTTATGAACGCAAGAATATTGTTGTAGATCTTTCGGCCCTCTCTTATCGTATTTACGATTGTTGTGAAATTATCATCTTTTAGAATGATGTCCGCGACTTCTTTTGTCGCCTCGGTTCCTTTTATCCCCATGGCAATTCCAACATCGGCGTGTTTCAGAGCCGGGGCGTCATTTACTCCGTCTCCCGTTACCGCCACGACTTCGCCATTATTTTTTAGCAAATCCACTATTCTATACTTGTGTTTCGGCGATGTGCGAGCGAAAATTTGGGTGTCATGAATTACCTTCAAAAGTTCTTTGTCTGTTAATTTGTCTATTTCTTCGCCTGTTAAAATGTTTGATGCCTTAAGTCCTATCTTTAGGCCTATTGCATGTGCCGTAAGGGGATTGTCGCCTGTGATTATTTTTACTTTTATTCCTGCTTTTATTGCTGTTTCTATCGATTCTTTTACATTGTTTCGTGGCGGATCAATCATTCCAACAATTCCAACAAAAATCAGGTCTTCTTCGTCGAATTTGCCTTTGAATTTCTTGTACGCAAAGGCCAAAACGCGCAGAGCTTCGCTGGAATATCCATCATGAATTTTCTTCAATGTTTTAATATCCGATTCTGTAATTTTCCGAATATTTCCGTCTACTGATATGAATTTGCAGCTTTCAATCACTTTTTCAAATGCGCCTTTTACAAAAATTTCATTTCCTTTTTTTATCTTGTGCAATGTGCCCATCATTTTTCTTTCCGATGTAAAAACGTTTTCATCCAGCTTTTTGAACACTTCCGGTTTGCCCGCTTTTCTTGCCATCACTTTTAACGCTATTTCCGTAGGATCGCCGAGGATATTTCTCTCCACGAAGGCGTTATTACAGTTTTCCGCTATTTGCATCAGCTTCTTTTCTTCGATTGATTCAAGACTGATTTTTTCCTTGAATTGATACCCGACTCCCGGAATCAGTCGTTCTTTAAAATTGGTATTAATCTTTTTTACCGTCATTTCATTCATTGTAAGAGTTCCTGTCTTATCCGAACAAATAACGGTTGTAGCTCCCAAGGTTTCTATGGCGTTCATTTTTCTGACGATTGCATTTTTCTTTGCCAATGTTTGAACCCCAAAAGCCAGCGTTAGCGAAACTATAATAGGCAAACCCTCAGGAATGGCTGAGACTCCCAAAGAAACGGCTGTCATAAAAAGATCGATAACCGAAGCTTTTGTAAAAATCTCTCCTATTATAAAAATAATTGCGATGAGAACAAAAGTAATCAGTCCTATTTTTTTACCCATTGTATCCAGCTGAATTGTAAGAGGGGATCGCGTTTTCTCCTGTTTTGAAATAAGCCCCACTATTTTACCAAACTCTGTGCTCATTCCTGTTGCTAATACTTTTGCCTTTCCTCTTCCGGTTGTTATGATAGTTCCTTTAAAAAGCATACTCGTTTTACCTTTTCCGGCCTTTTTTGAAACCGGAATGCTTTCTCCTGTCAAAATAGCCTCATCCGCTTTCAGAGAAAAGGCCTCAATTAACTCCATGTCTGCCGGAATCTTTTCTCCTTCTGAAATAATTACTATGTCTCCCGGGACAAGCTCTTTTACCGATATAGATTTTTCCTGGCCGTTTCTTATTACGACGGCCTCGGAAACTATCATTTTTTTAAGTGCTGCAACTGCGTTTTCGGCCTTATATTCTTGCGAAAACCCTATAATTGAATTTATCAAAACTATTATCAAGATAGTGATGCCGTCCGTGAGCTCACCGAGTGCTATTGCAATTACTCCCGCTATTATCAAAACGATTATCAAAAATGAAGTGAATTGCGAAAGGAGTATTTTTAATCCGCTGAATTCTTTTTTCGAAACTATATCGTTGTAGCCGTACTTCAATAAGCCTTGCCTAACTTGAGCTGACGACAAACCGGTAAGAGCATAGCTTTTTTGCATAAGCGCATTTTACCAAAGTTATGCTATTTTAGAAAATCCTTTCATGAGGGTCTTCAAAACAATGGCCATAAGCCTCTCGTACTAACGTTTGCTGAATTGTGGACCGCGACGAGCTCTCTTTAAACCGAATTTCTTTCTCTCTTTTACTCTCGCGTCTCTTGTGAGGAATTTTGCTTTCTTTAAAGTTGGTCTGTTTAATGGGTCGGCCTCGAGAAGCGCTTTCGCGATTCCATGCCTGATAGCCTCGGCCTGTGAGTTTATTCCACCTCCGTGTACTTTTGCCGTGATATCAAACTTTTGTTCAACCCCCATCATTTTTAGAGGGGATTTTATTAATCCTGAAAGAATTCTTAACGCAAAATACTCGTTTAATGGCTTGTTATTCACTGTTATAACTCCTTTTCCTTTGTATAAACGAACTCTTGCCACCGATGTTTTTCTTTTTCCGTTGGCGTAGAAATATTTTCCGCCCGGAGTTGTTATCTTTTCTTCTTCCTCAAACTGAATTTTCATCGTGTGTTTTTCAACCGGAGCAGCTGTTTCTTCTTTTGCCTCCTCCACTTTTTCGACTTTCTCCACTTTTTTTGCTGTGTGAGACGTCTTTTTTGGAGCGGTCTTTTTTGTTGTTGGTGCTTTTTTTGCTTTTGCAGGCATTAATTTCTTGATTAAACTTTTAGTTCTACCGGATTTTGTGCTACATGAGGATGATTTTCATCCTTATAAACTTTCAATCTTTTCATAAAAAAGTTTCTGAGATTGTTCTTTGGCAACATTCCTTCAACTGCCAGCCAGATTACCTTTGCAGGGTTTCTTTCCAGCATTTTTGCCACTCCTTCCTCTTTTAATCCTCCCGGAAATTTTGAGTGCCAGTTATATGTCTTTTTTTCCATTTTCTTGCCTGTAAGTCTGACTTTTTGTGCGTTTATTACTATTACAAAGTCTCCAAGATCAAGATGTGGTGAGAATATAGTTTTATCCTTACCTCTTAGTTTATTTGCTATGGTCGTAGAGATTTTGCCCAAAGTTTTATCTTTGGCATCCACCAAGTACCATATTTTTTCTATCTTCGCCGGATTTGCTACTGTTGTTTTCATATTTTTATACTAGTTCAATTTGTACTACCGGCGCGTTATCGCCGCTTCTGTATCCCAATTTCGTGATTCTTGTGAAACCGGAAGTTTTATCTTTATATTTATCCAATAATACTTCGAAAATCTTTCTTGAGCTGTTTTCATGCTGTAAAAGCTTTTCAATTTCTCTGATGGCTTCTTTCTTGGGTCTTCTCTTTGCGATACTGATTAGTCTTTCAACGAAAGGTTGAACTGCTTTTGCCTTTGCTGATGTCGTTTTGATTTTATCGTAGATAATCAATGACATAGCGAGGTTTCTGATCAACGCGACTCTATGATCAATATCTATTCCCAATCTGATTTTTTTTACTTTGTGTCTCATATGTTTATTTCAGCAGGCGCGAATATTAGTGATATTTTTACTCTTCCGCAAGAGAAAGTCCGCGTTTTTCGAGCGCAGATTGTACTTCTGTTAATGCTTTTTTTCCAAAACCTCTCAAATTTGAGAGCTTGCTTTCTGTGCATTTTGATAGTTGTTCGATTGATCCGATTCCTCCGTTTATCAACGAATTTAAGCTTCTAGGAGACAATCCCAGGATTTCAATCGGAGTGTATGATTCTTGTTTTGGCTTTTTCATTTCCTCTTCTTTCTCTTTTTCCATTATCGACTTGATATCTGACATATAATTTTCTTCAACCATAATATTTTCCATGTTGAAGAGTTTGAAATATGATTGAAGTACGTTTGAAGCGAATTTTAGAGCGTCGTCCGGAGAAATCGTTCCGTCTGTCAAAATTTCCAAAGAAAGTTTGTCCAAATCGGTTGATTGACCGACACGAGTTGCATCCACTTCGTAG
>Ga0172379_10010193_pt1 | contig 11428 bp, 12 predicted proteins | sample GrowelOW334metaG_FD_119756 | JGI IMG/M metagenome (GOLD analysis project Ga0172379, IMG submission 119756) | Groundwater microbial communities from an aquifer near a municipal landfill in Southern Ontario, Canada - Groundwater well OW334 metaG | ecosystem: Environmental > Aquatic > Deep... | reverse complement strand
GCTAAAACCTTAAAATTTCGGCTGCAAATTTCAACTCTTTCGTCAGCGTAGCTTGCTATGCTTCCTCAAGATTTTAAATTTTCGCACGAAATTTTAATGTTTTATCTAGTCATTAGATCTTGAATAGGTTCTTAAACATCGGCGTCCGACGAGATGCCACGTTTATTACCGCTTCGGAATTTTAAAGTTGATTCCGATACCATTAGTGTATTTTACCCCCCCCCAGTCGCCACAAGCAAATTTAAAAGTGTATAAGTAGCAGATTTTTGTGGAAATTTATCTTTAAATGTGCTATTATTGTGTTATGAATAACTGGTCAATTGACATAAAAAACCTCAAAAAAAACAAGGAAAAATACGCCATTTGGAAACTTGAACAGATGGTTAATTTTGGGTTAAATGGCAAAAAACTCAACAAAAAAGAGCTGATTAAAAACTGGACATTTTTGGATTTGGACGATAATAAAAAGAAATTTTTATCTCTGCTATTATGGAAGTAACAATTCTTTCAGAAAAACAAAAAAAACTGCTCCGTCTGCTTTCTAAAGAAAAAAATATCTGCAAGAATTTTTACTTGTCAGGAGGCACTGCTTTGGCTGAATTTTATTTGAAGCACCGCTATTCGGAAGATTTGGATTTTTTCTCGGAAAATGAATTTGAACCTCAAGATATTTCAACTATTTTAAAAAGTATTCAGGAAAAAGCCGATATAAAGTCAATTGATTACGAGCAAAGCTTCAACAGGAACTTATATTTTTTGCGTCTGGAAAAAGAAACAATCAAAACAGAATTTACTTACTTTCCTTTTATTCGTATTGAGAAAAAAGAAAAAATCGGCGAACTTTTTATTGACAGCTTCATTGATATCGCCGTAAATAAAATTTTTACTATTTATCAAAAACCGCGATCGCGAGATTTTATTGATTTGTATTTTATAATGCAAAAAACGGGCTGGACAATAGAAGATTTGGCAAAAAAAGCTAAAATCAAATTTGATTGGCATATTGACCCGATTCAGCTTGGCAGCCAACTTATAAAAGCGAAAGAATTGAAAGACTATCCGCGAATGATTACAAAAATTTCCGATAATGTTTGGCAAGATTTTTTTATTGAGGAAGCCAAAAAATTAGACGGAGAAATTTTTTGAGGAATTTTATCACCACACCACCGCAAGATGACAGATCAGATAAGGGGAAAAGTATGAGTTATGAAAAGATATAGTAAAACTAAGAAACTGTCTGAAAAGCTATCGCAATCCAAAGCTTGGCAAAATTCGAGGAAAAAATGGCGCAGATGAGGAAGGTGTAGCCAGCTACTCCGACCGAAGATAAGTCATTTTTTACCGAATTTTGCCAAGCGACGATGCGAAACTCTGTTTGTTTCTCTGATGTGGTAGCTTTTCAGACAGTTTCTAAGCTATTATTTAGATGGCGTTGTTTTTATGTTCCACGACATCAATTTTAATTGATCATTTAGAATTTCCCATTGTTTTTTATTTAGATCCATAAGGTATTCGAAATGTTTCTCGTCTTCTTCCAAAAATTCCTGAATATCTTTTACAATTTTATCCCCGTCTTTTTTTGTAAGATAATTATTATTTTTTTCGTCCTTTTTCTTCATACTAGGTATTATATCACTTCAACAAATGTCAACAACTTAAAGTCCCCGTTCGCCTTTGGCGAACGGGGACTTTCGGGGACTTCACGTTGTTTTTTAATTTATTTTTGCCGGCGTAGTGGTCGCTGACACTCCAGATAAAACTTTAGATACGGAAGCGCTGACCATATTCGCAGGAAGATAAGAATTCGGATTATAAAGTTCCGAACCGGCTTTCAATCCGACAACATTGCCGTACAAATCAAGAAGCACCGAACCGGCTGTTTCGTTCGTCTGTTTTAAATCGGTCTTAATGGCTATAACATTTTTTACAAGATTTGTTTTGACAGTGCTTGTGGCGGTTGAAGTGGCTGTAGAATTGGAATTATTCTTCACAATAACGCTTTGAACAATGCCCACAGACACGGAATCTTGGTCTTCTCCTCCCAAAGTTATAATAGTTTGGCCAAGTTTTAAATTGTCGGAATTTCCGATAACGGCCAGAGCAAAAGTGATTCTCTTTTCGCCTTCTTTTTGGACAATTTGGTAAAGAGTGATTCCGACATCATAATTTGAGCCCACACGCGTCAAATCATAAATTTTTCCGTCAGACATAACGGCCTCAAAATGTCCAAAAATTTGTGTTCCCGAGTCATCAGTTTGCGGAGCGACGACTGAAGAATCCGTGACAATCACTCCATCCTTTGTAACGATAAGTCCCAAGCCGACAAAGGTATCGAAAGCCGAGCTTCCCTGTCCATCCACTTTTTTAATGCGAACAAAACTGGCGATATTTTTATCTACCGATTGAGTGACATAATCGTCTTCTTTGACTACCACCGTTTCTTTTGTGATAACGGCAGCACTTTGGTTTGTGGCCGGAACAACTTTTTCAATGGTGCGCTCAACCACGCGATTTATAGTCTGAGTAACCGCTTTTGGCGCTTGATCCATCAAAGAAACCGTCACAATTCCGGTGGCAATAGAAGTGACGAAGCTGACAAGCAGGGTCACGAGCACGATTTGTTGTTTAGTGAGATCTTCCATACGTTTAGAAAGTTTCTTAAATATTACGATAAATGGTATGTTTTCGCAAGCCAAATATTTTTATCAAAATTGTTTCTCAAAAATTTTATAAGCTTATCGCTTATAAAATTACCGTGTAATAAAAAATAATATTGTTTGGTAATTATTCAAGCGATAGCTTGAATAATTACCAAACACAAAAAATATTAAATTATACGTTTAGGAACCAAAAAATATGTCTTTAAAACTTTAATCGCGTAATCAATTTCACTTTTTGTAGTAAATCTTCCAAGTGAAAACCGAAGCGATTGTTTTCCTCTTTCTTTTCCCAGATTAAGAGCGTTCACGACATAAGAACTGCCATCTTTTAAACAAGCGCTTTTGGCCGAACAAGCGATTCCTTTTTCATCAAGTTTTATTACGGCAAACTCGGCGTCAATTCCCGGAACATAAATATTCAAATTGTTCGGCAAACGATTTTCCATTTCTCCGTTCAATTCAATTTTTTTTTCTTTTTTTCCGCTTGTATCTATTCTCAAATTCTTAAGAATTTGAGAATAGAAATAATCGCGAAGTTTGGAGAGGCGCGCGAATTCTTTTTCCCTTTCAGAATCGGCAATGACAAGCGCTTCGGAAAGTCCGACAATAAGAGGAATCGGCTCGGTGCCGGGACGCAAATCCATTTCTTGTTCACCTCCCTCCATAATTTTTGAAATGGTAGTTCCCTTTTTTACAAAAAGAGCGCCGACGCCTTTCGGTCCGTAAATTTTATGGCCATCAATGGTCATTAAATCAACCCCCAGCCGTTCAACATTCAAATCAAGATAACAGGCGGCTTGAGAAGCGTCAGAATGGAAATAAGTTTGTAAGTTTCTAAGTTTGCCCTGTGAAATTCCGCTTTGCGGAAAAATTCCCAAGGAATTTTTTTCACAGGGTTTGTAAGTTTGTAAGTTTACAGATTTAGAAGTTTGTAGGTTATGGGATTTTATAATTTTGGAGATTTCACGGATTGGCTGGATTGTGCCGATTTCATTGTTCGCATACATCACAGAGACCAAAACTGTATTCAGACGAAGAGCGTTTTCAATATCTTTCGGATTTACAACTCCATTTTGACCAACGCCGATATAAGAAACTTGCGCTCCTTTCTTTTCCAATTTTTTAAAACACTGCAAGACAGATGAGTGTTCAATTTGAGTGGTGATTATGTGAAAGTTTTTTAAATCCGCGCAAATCCGCGTATTCACTCCGCGCAAATCCGCGATGGCGTTCATAACGCCAATTATGGCCAGATTGTTTGACTCTGTTCCGCCACTAGTAAAAATAATTTCTTCCGTTTTACATTTAAAAACGCCGGCAATTTTTTTCCTTGCCTCACCGAGCGCTTTTTTGGCTTCCATTCCTTCTTTATATATGGAACCGGCATTGCCGAAATCTTTGTCCAAAAATCTATCCATCGCTTTTTTAACCCTTTTGTCCAAAGGGGTTGTAGAGGCGTAGTCCAAATATACGCGTTTTTTTGTCCTATTTTTTATCATAATTATTGCCTGTCATTCCAGCGAGAGCGGGAAATCAAAAGTAAATACTGGATCCCCGCCTTCGCGAGGATGACAATCAGAATTGTCAATTTTAAAACAAACACAGTCTAGCATTTTGCCAAATATTTGACAATAAAAACTTACTATGCTAATGTTAAACAAGTTTAGAACACTGTAAAATCAAGAACAAAGGAGTTTTGCTATGCCTGATTTAGATTGCATAAAAAAGGTTGTTTTCAAACCCCTGTCAAAAGTTAAAAACGACCGTAGAGGAACCATCGCGGAGTTTCATATCCGCGATAATATTATGAACGTTTCCCATGGTTTTAATAGAGCCATAGAGCGAATACAGATTATTTGTCTTGCTATCTTTGACAGTCATCCTTTAGGTTTTGGAGTTTTTGGAAAAAGTGGCGAACAATTTGAAGCTTGGATCGAGCCCGGCTTGGATGAAGACAGGATCGTCAAATTGATCCATAAATATTGGTCAGAAGAAACGATTGATGTTTTCAAAAAAGTTGTCTTGGCACTAGCTCCCATCCATAAATGGGAAGTCAGCGACGAAAGCTAGTGCAAAGACTTATAGTTAACCCGCGGAGCGAAGCTCTGCGGGTTTCTTTTTGTTTGGAAATTTAGTAATTGGAAATTTTGTTAGAAATTAGATATTAGAAATTAGGAATTTATTCGTGGCATTCGTCCGCCGCGACGGATTCGTGGATTCGTATTATGGATTTTCTTTGCTAAAAAGCCTTTTCTGCTCTATAATTCCCCCATGGCCGAATACGCTTTTTTTGTTATTTTGTCTATTTTGTTTCTTTTGGCTGTTTTGGTAATTCATTTGGAAATCCGCCTGTCGCGCCTCCTTAAAGGCAAAGACGCCAAAACACTTGAAGACACGATTATCTCATTGGAGAAAGAAACAAAAAAACTGAAGGATGAAAAAAACGAAATTGAAAATTACTTAAAAACGGTGGAAGTCCGCTTGAAAAAAAGCATTCAAAGCGTTGAAACCGTCAGGTTTAATCCTTTCAACGGAATCGGCGAAAATTGCGGCCAAAGTTTTGCCACAGCCATTATGAATGAAAGAGGCGACGGTGTAGTGCTATCAAGCATTCATCTTCGAGATCAGACCAGAGTATTTTCAAAGCCGATCGTAACATTCGGATCCGGCTACGAACTCACTGCTGAAGAGAAAGAAGCCATCGGAAAAGCCAGAGTAAGATTAACAGATCATGCCAAAAATCAATGAACAAAAAAATATACTGTCGCCTCGTCCGCCCATCGTAACGGTTATGGGCCATATTGACCATGGAAAGTCTTCCCTTTTGGATTACATTCGAAAAACAAATATCGTAGAAAAAGAAGCCGGCGGAATCACCCAACATATCGCTGCTTACGAAGTCGTTCACAAAGACAAAGAAGGCAAGGAAAGAAAAATAACTTTCTTGGATACGCCTGGACATGAAGCTTTCTCAGCAATGCGTTCCCGCGGAGGAAAAGCCGCCGATATTTCCATTTTGGTGGTTTCCGCCGAAGATGGAGTTAAACCGCAAACCGTTGAAGCATTGAAATCAATCAAAGACGCCAACATCCCTTTCATTGTGGCAATTACCAAAATAGACAAGCCCGGAGCAAATGTTGAGCGCGCCAAAAGCAGTTTGATGGAAAACGAAGTTTATCTTGAAGGTTTTGGCGGAACAGTCCCATCAGTTTCCATTTCGTCAAAAACCGGAGAAGGCATCCCTGACCTCCTTGAAATGATTTTTCTTGTGGCAGATTTGGAAGATATCAAAGGCAGTCCTGAAAAAGAAGCAGAGGGAGTGGTCATTGAGACCAATATGGACAAAGCCAAAGGAATTTCCGCATCGCTCATCATAAAAGACGGCACCTTGAAAAAAGGAATGGCTATCCTGTCGGAAGATTGCATCTCCCCGGTTAGATTGATGGAAAATTTTCTGGGTAAAAAAATTGATTGCGCAGAAATGGGCAGTCCGGTAAAAGTTGTCGGCTGGGATAAAATTCCCCACGTTGGAGCCAAGTTTTTTTCCTATCCGACAAAAAAAATAGCCGAAGCCAAGCTTCTGGAATATTTGGCGGATAAAGAAAAAAACAAGTCGGCAAAAAAAACCGAAAGTGGAGAAAAAAATGAAGGTAAGGTTTTGATTCCGATCATCGTCAAAGCCGATGTTGCCGGAACAATTGAAGCCATTGAACACGAGATTAAAAAACTTGTTAATGACAGTGTGTCCTTGGATATCATTTATTCAGGTGTCGGCAATATAAACGAAACTGATGTCAAAAACGCGTCGGGAAACGCAAACAGCGTCGTCTTGGGATTTAACGTGCCCATAGACGGAGCGGCCAAAAGCGTCATTGATCGTTTGGGAGTGAAAGCGGAAACCTTTGACATTATTTACAAATTGGCTGAATGGCTCCAAAATCTGGTTAAAGAAAAAACACCGAAGAAAATGATTGAGGAAAGCAAAGGCAAGGCAAAAATCTTAAAATTATTCAGCAAAGAAAAAGACAAGCAAATTGTGGGAGGCAGAGTTTTGGAAGGTGTGATTTCAATCGGCGCTGAATTGAAAATTACCAGGCGCGAAACCGAAATCGGCAAAGGGAAAATTAGAGAGCTTCAACAGCAGAAAGTTAAAGCTTCGGAAGTCCAAAAAGGAAGCGAGTTCGGAACAATGATCCAGTCTTCAATTGAAATTGCGGCGGGAGACATAATAGAAGCGTATGAGGTTGTGGAGATATAATTGATGAAATAATTCCAAATTGACAATTCTTATTGTCATCCCCGCGAAGGCGGGGATCCAGATTTAACTGGTTTCCCGCCTTCGCGGGAATGACAGAGTACTGTCAGTTTGAAATTTGATATTTGATATTTGGAATTCAATGAAATGACTAATCAAATCAAACAAGAGAAGATACGCGAAATAATAAAGAATTCCGCCGCAAAATTTCTTGAAAGAGAATCCAGCGGCGCTTCTTTAATTACCGTCACCGACACAAAGCTCGGAGACAGAGGCACAAAAGCCACGATTTTTTTCACCGTTTTGCCTGAAGACAAGCAAGATGCCGCCTTGGAATTTGCAAAAAGAAATCGTGTGGAATTTAGAAATTTCTTGATGACCCAAGTGCGAATGATGAGAATTCCTTTCATTGATTTTGAAATTGATTACGGAGAAAAGCACAGGCAGAAGATTGACGAAATTGCCAATAAAATCCAAAATTAAACGGTGTGGGACACCAATTATTAAATGCGATTGATTTAGATGGCCACGTAGCCAAGTGGTAAGGCAGAGCTCTGCAAAAGCTCTATACGCCGGTTCAATTCCGGCCGTGGCCTCATAGTTAATTAAAAATGCAAATGTCAAAATAAAAAATGCCGGAACGAATTTTTGCTTCGCAAAATTTCATTAAATTTTACATTTTGATTTTTAAATTTTGATTTAATTATGCCCGGGTGGCGAAATTGGTTAGACGCAAGGGACTTAAAATCCCTCGCTCCTTAAAAGAGCATGTCGGTTCGATTCCGACCCCGGGTACAAAATAGATACATATTTTTCATTTGCCGTTTGATGAAAAACCTGTTATATTTTTACATTCTAAAACAAAAATTTTGCGCCCATAGCTCAGTTGGTAGAGCAGTCGCCTCTTAAGCGAACGGTCGTTGGTTCAACTCCAACTGGGCGCACAAGCCTGAAAAAGCTGCACTGCTGCAGGTTTTTCAGGACTTGTGCGAGCTGAAATTATGTTTTTTCAGCAGAAAAAACAAATGAGGCGGGGTCGCGGGTTTATGCGAGCGACGGCGAGCATAAAACCTGTGACCACAAGTTATCTGCAATATTACAGATAATTATTTTATAGGCGATTGGCAAACGCTATTTGCCTTAGTATAATTATAAAATGCCCGCAAATAGAAGATATAAAGTAAAAATTGCATGGTCACCAGAATTTGCCTATGTAATTGGAATTATCGCTACCGATGGAAATTTATCACCGGATAAAAGACATATAAATATAACTTCAAAAGACGAGGAAATTGTTCAAAATGTTAAAGCGATTTTAAATTTAAAAAATAAGACTGGGAAAAAGAGCCGCGAAAACTCTGCAGAAAAAAAATATTATGTGCTTCAATTTGGCGACATAAATTTCTATGAATTTTTAAATTCAATTGGGTTATATAAAGCAAAATCAAAAACCATAAAACAATTGCAGATACCTAAAAAATATTTCATAGATTTTCTTAGAGGATGTATTGATGGAGATGGGAATATATCGATTTCCATACACCCAGAAAGCAAAAAACCTCAATTAAGAATGCGCTTATATTCTGCTAGTGAAGATTTTATTATATGGATAAAAGAAAATATATTCCAATATTTTAAAATAAGTGGCGGTTGGATATATTGCACAGAAAATTTTAAAAAGTCCAAAATGTATATTTTGTCGTATGGAAAATCAGACTCTATTAAAATATTAAATTTAATGTATCATAGTAAGGTCAAATATTTTTTAACCAGGAAGAAAGCTATCTTCGATAAACTTTGGGCAAGTGGCGAAATTGGCTAGACGCGCCAGCCTTAGGAGCTGGTGGAGAAATCCATGAGGGTTCAACTCCCTCCTTGCCCACAAATAGCATCAAAACGACTTTGTAATGCTTCAAAGCCGTTTTTACATTTATATTTCAATGTATTTCCAGAAAGAGAGAGTTCGGAAAAAATAACTCTGATAATTGCTTCCTTTTCCGTTGAATTGGCATTTTTGTAATGTTCATAGCCATTTTTTACTAGTTCGGAAAGTGTCGTTATATCCTTGATAACTTCATGCATTGTAGCATCAGAAACCTGTTCCGCGTCTTGCAATATTGTCAATTCTGAATTAAGTTTATTTTCTTCACCCAAAAACTCCTCCGGTGAATACACACCGCTCTTTAGTAGGATCAATTTATTGGTTCTCAGGTAAGTTAGATCCTCCCGTATTTTTCTTTTTCTTCTTTCGTTCTGTTCGATTTTCTCTAGACGTTTTTGTTCAAAAACAGCAACATCTGTTTGAGTTGTGGCATTAAACTTTTCGACCTCGCCATCAACAAAAGCAAGGTTTAAAATAGTTTCTCCTATTTTATTTTCTAAAAATGCAATGTTAAAATTTTTTGTCGGATTATCACAACCGTTAACACATCTGGTCTCGTAATACTGTATTCCCTTTTTCTTATACGGAGTGTACACGCGGTCGCACTTGCCACATCGAATTATCCCACGATACGGGTAGTCTATTTTGTCCGCGTAAAACCTGCTTATGTTCTTTTTCTTCAACATTAGCTGGACTTTCGCAAAAATTGGATCAGACACCAACTCTTTGTGACTTACGCTCGCTATCCATTCTCCATCGCTATTTAACACCCGCCCTGTATAAAATCTGTTAATCAAAATTCTATGGATACTATTTGCGTTTATTGGTTTTGATATTTTTTCGATTTCTTTTTTTTCGTCTTCGTCATCTTCATCTGCTAGTATTTCTTCGTGTGTTCTTCGGGGGCGCATTGGGGCAGTCGTAAATCCTTGGTTATTTGCCCAACATGCAATGTCAACTAAAGACCAACCGCCAGTGACATACTTCTCAAACATTTGCTTAACAACAAGACCACGAACCGGATCAAACGGCTTATGTTCCATAGTTCCTTCATTTAAATAACCAACAGGGGCTTTGTGCGTACAAACACCCTTATTCCTCAACATCCATGTGGCAATTTTCACTTTCTCGCTTGTTACGCGGGAATGATGTGCAGCAAACATACCATCAACATCCAAGTGGAGTTCTCCGGAACTTGTTTTGTCATAAGTGGCGTAGACAAAATGAATGTCAACTCCGCTCTTCATAAGTTTTCGGACAATTGTATCGTCACCTTTATTCCGGCTAATTCTGTCCCAACAGAGGCATATCACGCCTTTAAATAATCTCCTGCTTAAAAATTCAACGAGTTTTAGGAATTTCGGACGATCAACACGGTACTGAACAAGACCATCTTTGGTGAATGTTATAGTTTCGTCCTCTTTAGATCCGGAATGTTTTTCAGAAATAATTCCATCGGTACAAAAACCTATAAGGATAATTTGGGCAATAGGAATTTTTTTGTTAAAGGCAAATTTAATATTTTCTGTTTTTTGAAATTTGATCGAATTTTTTTGGTTATTGGGCTCATCGGTGCTTTTACGATTGTAAATCAGATAACAATTGCGATATTTGCCACTTTCTATTTCTTTCAATATTTCTTTTTCTGTTTTTTCAATCATATTGTTTTAAACATTATCGCTCTTTTTATAAAACTTGCCATTGTTGATAACATAACCTTCTGAAATTAGCCGATTGTGAATACCTCTCAAGACTTCGCCGTATTCTTTAAGAGACACTACAGTTTCTTCACTGAAAAATTGCTGGGCCAAAACCCGAAATGCACTATCAATAGAGATTGTATCAAAACAAAATACGGATAAAACTTTTTCTTCTGGCTCGATTTTTGATACGAGGATATGTTTTTTATTTATTTTTTTCATAATATTTCTTTTTTCATTTTATATTTTCTCTCCGGACCATTTCCTTATATGTTTTTGCCTATAAAATTAAACTGAGCGAAACAAAAACCAGAAACATTGGGAAAGTATCATCGAGGGAAAAAGTTTCTAAATTTGGCGCTTGTAGGAAAATTTTGTTAACAAATTCTAATCTAAATGAGACATTTGTTTATTCCAAGCTTTTATGAATTTGGCAATTTTTGCATCGTCCTCCTCCCATTTTTTCAATTGAGTTTCGTAAAGCTCAATATCTATATTTCTACGGATAGCTTCTTCCAGTTTCTCCGCCAAAACATCCGGCAACAAGGCATCGAGTTCATATGCGTCTTCAAGATCATTTTTTTCAATATATCCCGACGTTCTAGTGTCCGTAGATTTTACAGGACTAGGCAACAATTCGTAGTCTATTATGTCTTGACGAGTCAACAAAACCCTTTGAACATCAATTTCAATGTCAAAGATTTCCTTCATGCGGGTTTCTATGTCTCGTTCAATATCTAGACCGGACGGGTCAAAATCGCCAAGGTATAAAATTACACCTGGCTTACCGGTATACTTAAAGCGCTCCGCCGCTTTATGCAGTGATGAACCGCTACGGTAACCGCCTCCGGCAAACAGATTTATGTCGTATTTCTTTGTTATTTGGCTTATTGCGACGGCTTTTTCACACCATGTTTCTACGTATTTTTGC